>Ga0209724_1004173_pt1 | contig 11462 bp, 10 predicted proteins | sample grotaG_FD_184143 | JGI IMG/M metagenome (GOLD analysis project Ga0209724, IMG submission 184143) | Glacier valley bacterial and archeal communities from Borup Fiord, Nunavut, Canada, to study Microbial Dark Matter (Phase II) -... | ecosystem: Environmental > Aquatic > Freshwater > Ice > Glacier ... | reverse complement strand
GGGAATGAACCTCGATCGTCCCAATCCTTCTGCTTTAGAACGGCTCATCGCAATGCTGCAAATGTCTGTGCTCTCGCTAGTTCACCAAATTGGAGACAAACTGGTCTATCAAAAAGTTAGAGCCGGGACGGGCGGCAACTTAGTGTTTGTCGTCAGTGGCGGCGGCTCGATCGCGGATTACTTAGAAGACTTTTTTGAAATCGTCGGCATCGAAATTCTCGGCGGCTATGGATTGACGGAGACTTCGCCGATCACGAATGTGCGTCGTCCGTGGCGAAATATTCGCGGGGCAGACGGTGAGCCGCTTCCGGGCACCGAGATTCAAATTGTGGATTTTGAAACCCGCAAACCCCTTCCGGTTGGGCAGCGTGGACTGGTGTTGATTCGCGGTCCGCAGGTGATGCAGGGTTATTACAACAATCCCACAGCGACGGCAGCCGCGATCGATGCTGACGGCTGGTTTGACTCTGGCGATTTGGGCATGGTGACCGCCGACAACAATTTGATTATTACCGGACGTGCCAAAGATACGATCGTCCTCACCAACGGCGAGAACATTGAGCCACAGCCGATCGAAAATGCCTGTTTGCGGAGTCCTTATATCGATCAAATTATGGTGGTAGGGCAAGATCAAAAAGTGTTAGGAGCGTTGATTGTTCCCAATCTAGAAACTCTAGAAAAATCGGCGTTTGCTCACTCTTCGCCAACGCTTGATCTCAATAGCCGACCGATTCAAGACTTGTTTCGGCAAGAGTTGACTCGATTGGTGAAGGAGCGTCCGGGATATCGTCCTGACGATCGGATTGGCATCTTTCGTCTGCTGTCAGAGCCGTTTACGATCGAGAATAATTTGCTCACCCAAACCCTGAAAGTTCGTCGCAATGTCGTGATGGATCGCTACCAGGGTATGATTAACGAGATGTTCGATTGACGCGTAGATCGTTCTCCAATCGCTAGTTGCCCTCTCTTAACCTTCTCTGAATACAGCATTTATGGACGACTCAAAATCTCATTTGTTATTGCAGCGAAATGTCAACATCAAAGCGATCGTGACCTCTCGTTGGAAGGAAGAAGCGCAGCAACAACTTCAGTCACAGCTCAATCAGATTGATAACCAGTTGCAGCAGCTAGAGATGCAATTGCAGCAGGTCGTTTCTGAGATGCAGCGGCAAACGATCCAACCACCCGGACCTGAAGCTTCTCAACAAATTGAAGGGGTCAAGATTCAATTTAACCAGCGCAAGAGTGAACTGTTAGAGCAAAAAAATCAGCTTCTCCAGCAGCTTCAGCAAGTGCAAATGTTAGAACTCAATCAAGAGGTCAGTCAAGGGCAGGTCAACAGCACCTTCCGCATTGAGCCGGGTGACAATTTAATCGAGAAGATGCAAGTCGAGATTCTTCTGCGAGACGGTATTGTCGAAGAAATTCGGGGCGATGTTTAGCAAATCCACCCTCGTCTGGGTGAAGCATTCGGGAAAAAATCTCTGCAACCGCAGCGACCGCTCGAAGACTTCACCCCAAATCTTTTGAACTATATTCGTTGAGATTCGGGTGTGAATCCGATAAGATTTGATGTGCAAGTTCTGGTGACAGAATTTCGTCGGCTGCTAGGCATTTACCCCGACCAACGGCAAACCCCAAACTTCTCGCTGACCCAGATATCACCGCAATGATTAACGAAATTTTCATGCCTGCTCTCAGTTCCACTATGACCGAAGGAAAGATTGTTTCCTGGGTCAAATCTCCGGGCGATAAGGTAGAAAAAGGCGAAACCGTCGTGGTGGTTGAGTCTGATAAAGCCGACATGGATGTCGAGTCTTTTTATGAGGGCTATCTGGCAGTCATTGTCACCCCAGCCGGAGAATCTGCCCCAGTGGGTTCGGCGATCGCGCTGCTTGCAGAAACCGAGGCTGAAATTAAAGCCGCCCAGCAGAGCGTGGGATCTGCTCAACCTGCGGCGGTGTCTGCCCCCGTTGCCGCAACGACGACTGCTCGACAAGAAGCCGTCGCCGTGCAAACAGAAGCGGGTGCGACCAATGGCGACGCTGCCCCTCGACAAAACGGACGGGTTGTGGTGTCTCCTCGTGCACGCAAGCTAGCAAAAGATTTGAAAATCGACCTCGCCACGCTGCAAGGCAGTGGTCCTCACGGGCGAATTGTGGCAGAAGATGTCGAAGCCGCCTCTGGGAAAGCTGCGGTTGTGACTCCGATCGCTCCCGCTGTAGCTCCGATCGCCCCAGTTGTCACCCCCAAAACCTCCGCAAAACCCGCCCCACTTCCCTCAGTGCCGGGGCAGATTACGCCGATGACCACGCTGCAAAGTGCGGTCGTCCGAAATATGCTCACCAGCTTAGAGGTGCCCACCTACCACGTCGCTTACACCATTACAACCGATGAGTTAGACAGCCTCTCTAAGCAGCTTAAATCTAAAGGGGTGACGATGACTGCCCTGTTGGCAAAAGCAGTTGCACTCACGTTGAAAAAACATCCGCTGCTCTATGCGAGCTATGTCGATCAAGGGACTCGCCATAACGCTGCAATTAACATTGCAGTTGCGGTCGCAATGGATGATGGCGGACTGATCACTCCGGTGTTGCAAAACGCTGATCAGGTTGATATTTATTCTTTATCGCGCAACTGGAAAGATTTGGTCGATCGTGCTCGTTCTAAACAGCTACAGCCTGAAGAATATAACTCTGGAACCTTCACCATCTCTAACTTGGGAATGTTTGGTGTCGAGATGTTTGACGCAATTTTACCGCCGGGGCAAGGGTCGATTTTAGCGATCGGGGCATCTCGCCCCCAAGTCGTTGCCACCAATGATGGAATGTTGGGTGTGCGTCGGCAAATGAAAGTCAACATCACCTGCGATCATCGAATCATCTACGGTGCTCATGCAGCCGCTTTCTTGAAAGACTTAGCGAAGTTAATTGAGACAAATTCACAATCTTTGACGATGTAAGGCTATCTCACATTTTGCACCAGATTAAAACTCCCTCGTTGCTAGCATTTACCCGCCCGTGATTAAAAATCACGGTCTAACCGTGCGAAGTCCACTGAAGGGACTGGAAGAGGCTTTGAGGCATTCAGTCCGTTTCAACGGACTTCGCAAGGCTAGCCCGGAATTCTATTCACGGGCGGGACACCATCGCAGTGAAAAGACTGGTGCAAGATCTAAGCTATCCTCAATTTCAAATCCTAATAGCTGTAGCGAGACGTAACATTTTGCGTCTCGCTACAGGACTGATTCGAGCGATCGTTGCCCTTACGAATCAAACTGCACCAACCTTTTCTTTCTTTAGGAGCGGAAACCCAAGCTCCTCACGCTGCTTTAGATAGAGGTGTGCCACTTGCCGCGCCATTGTGCGAATTCTGCCGATATAGCGCGTCCGCTCTGTCACCGAAATTACGCCTCTTGCATCTAGCAAATTGAAGGTGTGCGAACACTTCAGCACATAGTCTAGGGCAGGCAGAACGAGCGATCGCTCAATCAACTGCCCTGCCTCCTGTTCATAAAGCCCAAATAAGTTAAACAGCAACTCAGGATTGGATGCCTCAAAGTTATAGGTCGATTGCTCGATCTCACCTTGCAGGTGAACATCGCCATAGGTTAGTGAATCGTTCCATTGAATTTTGGCGATCGCGTCCACACCTTGCAGATACATCGTCAGCCGCTCTAGACCGTAAGTGATCTCGATCGACACCGGGCGGCAATCAATTCCGCCGCACTGCTGAAAATAGGTGAATTGCGTCACCTCCATCCCGTCTAGCCAAACTTCCCAGCCCACGCCCCATGCGCCCACGGCGGCATCTTCCCAGTTGTCTTCAACAAACCGGATATCATGATCCTCTGGTCGAATTCCCAACGCTCTCAAAGAATCTAGATAGATTTCCTGAATATTATCGGGCGACGGCTTAATCAACACTTGATATTGATAGTAATACTGATAGCGATTTGGGTTCTCGCCATAGCGCCCATCTCCTGGACGACGGCACGGCTCAACATACGCCACTGACCACGGCTCAGGTCCGATCGCCCTCAAAAACGTGTGCGGGCTTTTGGTTCCTGCCCCTTTCTCGGTGTCATAAGGTTGAGCGATTAAGCAGCCTCGATCGCTCCAAAACTGATGCAGCGTCGCAATCACCGTCTGAAAATTCACAGCAGCCTCCCTTAAGATCGTGGATTAAATAACCTGTCATTTTGAACTGACGCTAACTTGCCTAACGGTCGCCCCCTAAATCCCCCAATCTGGGGGACTTTGAACTCCGGCTCCCCCAGATTGGGGGTTGGGGGGCGAACCCGACGAATCACACATTATTTAATCCACGTTCCTTACCATCCTATTTTCTATCGTCGCCCGTACCACGGGTTAACCTGCAATGCGCCACTCGGCTTAAAGACCACCTTAAAAGAAGCTAGCGATTCAGCAGGGGTTCCGTTTGGGTCGGCTGGTTTGGCTAACTGAGCCAGTGGTGTAAATTGAACGTGGTCGGCTGCAAATTGGTTAGTGGCTTCATAGCCCACGATCGTGCCATCTGCCTTGACTCTCACCCTAAACAGCAAGTCTTTATCAAACGACGGGCTGCCTTTCCAGTTTTGGTCAAGCTGGTCATAGAGTTTAGGCTGCAACGCCTCTAGCTGTGATTGCTCGGTGATCTCTGCGGGAGCAGTCGAAGACCCACTCAAGGAGGCGATCGGGCTAGCCGAAGCATCTGGACTAGGTGACGCAGCAGACGGGCTAGGTGACGCAGATGCAGTTTCCCACGGGCTAACGTCTAGTTTTCCTTGCGAGGTGAAGGCGACTTTAAACTGTCCGATCGGCTCTTGGGACGGAGCACTTCCGGCGGCTGGGATATACAGCAAATTTAGCAGAGGCGTTTGTTTCACATTTTCGAGCGCACCCGGACTTTCGGGTTTATAGCCCACGATCGCGCCGTCTTTCCCCACTCCGACCCGATAGATCAAGTCTTGAGCCGGGTTGGTTTGAGGCTTCCATTTGTTATTAACTTGGTCATAAAGCCGTTGCCGGAGTCGATCGAGTTCCTGCGGGTCGGTGATCGCAGGAGTCGTGTTCAGCGTTTTCTCAAGCTGTGCCAAATCGGGTTCAGCCAACTGACTCGGACTCGGTGAAGCTGATGCCTGCGCATTTGGCGATGAAGGACTGAGAGCAGGACTTCCGGTTGCTTGCGGAGAGGCTGACGTTGGACATTCTCCAGCCGTGAGACACGTAGGCTTGTTGACCTTCGGCGTAGGAATCATGAAAAAGGCGATCGCTGCCAGTGCCAAACTCGACAGCCCGATCGCCGCCGGAACTGCCTGCTTTGCCAACGGCTCACGCGCAAACGCATAGCGTTTTGAGACGGGCGCTAAATTGAGTGACCAGAAGGGCAGTGTTTGCGTATCAGCAACAAATTGGTCGATCGCTTCCACCAAGTCAAAAAGCTGCACAGTGCTCAAATCAACTTTTTGAGCAGTGGTTGTTGTGTGGTCGGCGCTTGGCTCAACGGTGAGGCGGTGATGAATGCGATCCAGCCGCTCTAACGTCACAAATGATGGCTGATCGCTGTAGGTGTGGCGCGGCAGATGAATGCCACTCAAAAATTCCTGGGCGTACAAACTAACGGCGGTCACCAGGCTTTCAAAAAATTCTCGTCCTCCTGCTAGAGGCTTCTCTTGCCCTGGCAGATAGCACTCTGCATTAATCAGCAGCGCCATTACGGGTCGCATCTCAGATTGAGGAGCCGCGATCGCATCGGCTAAACCCTCCAAAACCAGAGTGCAATTGGGCAAACTATATTGGCGTTGGATGGTCATCCTACTTCTCCGTCAAACAAACTGATCCATAAGCGCTGCATTCCTGATGTGCCCGTGCAAAACAGCAACTGAGCCAGCAAATCAAGTGCCAGTTCATCGAGCTTTTCGTCAGAGCTATACACCATCACCCCGGCACGTCGGGCATTCATCCGACCGCGAAAATGGGCACGAAATCGCTCTAAATATTCTGACAGGCGAAAATGATGCTCGGCAGATAGCTGCTTTTCGTTGAGCTGCTGCTGTGCCAAAAGCAACTGCCGCACCAGCACGGTTAAACGACGCGCTAAGTAGCAGGTGATCACGACCAGAGCTTTTGCCTCAATCAGCGTCAGGGGGCGACGTTGACTATAGCGCCTAAACGGATTGGTGCTGCGTAAGCGCCAGAGAATCACCCGATTTTTGATAATTCCCCGCAGGTCTAAATCATCGGCTGTAGACAAAATTGCTTCTGAACCGCCCAGATCGAGGGCTTCGATCGCCAGCAGCAGCAAGTCAATCTGCAATCGTGCCCGTCGGGGGCAAACGCCTTCTGGGACGACGGGATCGGGCAAACCGTCTAAAATCAGCGGGATAGTTGGGGCGGGTGGGCTATTTAACTGCATTACGCTCACAGAAACACTTATTCCAATTGCGAGGTGTGGTCGGTTAACGGTGATTTGATGAATCGCCCAGGCGTGACTCTAAGACGCATTCATCGTCGGCTCTTTTGCCACTGTAGCAACAGAAATAATCTGGCATTAAAACGTTCCTACAATTTATCTGTAGAGTGCCTCAGGAAACAGATTTTCTACCAGGGCGGTTAGGGTGTGATTTCCTCACCCGACTTGGCACTGCTAGCAGCATTTCAGTCTATCCGACTTTCAGCAGATCAGCCCAGTCCTAAATCCTACGATCTCGTCAATCACTGCACTGAAATCTCAATTCTCCAGATCGATGCAGCACTGACTGATCCCAAGAAATGGGACAATAAATAATTGAGTTCACTAGGGAAGTTAGAGACTTTGCCCTGCTCTCAGCCGAGTTGATAGGAATATTAGAGAAATGCTCAAACGATTGGTCGCGCTAGTGTTGGTGGTGTTTAGTCTGAGTTTGCAGGGCTGTGTGTCGGGGGTGGGAGGCTTAAAAAGCTATGCAGACAGCACTGATGGCTATCGGTTTCTCTACCCCAATGGCTGGGCAGAGGTGAAGGTTGCCAACGGTCCTGATGTGGTTTTTCATGACATTATCAAGCCGACCGAAAACGTCAGCGTGGTGATCAATCCGACTCAGGGGCAAAAAACCCTCAGCGATTTAGGAACGCCGAGCGAAGTGGGCTATAAGTTGGGCAAAAGCGCGATCGCGCCTCCTGACTCTGGGCGCACCGCAGAATTAGTCAACGCAGAAGAACGTGAAGTCGGCGATCAGACCTATTATTTGCTCGAATATTTGGTCAAGCTGCCCGAAAACCAGGAGCGGCACAACATCGCCAGTGCAATCGTCTATCGGGGCAAGCTTTATACGTTTAATGCCTCTACGTCAGAAGAGCGCTGGGACAGGATGAAAGATCTGCTGACGACGGCAGCGAAGTCCTTCTCGGTTGACGGATAATCCGATTCTATGAGCCTTCCCTTTGTTCTCGCGTCTGCTTCTCCGGCTCGAAAACGGCTGCTGCAACAGGCAGGCATCGATCCGATCGCGCATCCCAGTGATTTTGACGAATCTCAAGTGCAACTCACCGATCCGGCTGAGTTGGTCAACGTGTTGGCAGAGCAAAAAGCCTTGGCGACGATGCGATCGCTCTGGGAAAACCGAAGCGATTTGCAGCTAGTTGGCTATGGTCGTCTGTTTTCTCGCGCACCAGGGCTGATTTTGGGCTGTGATTCGGTTTTGTCCCTAAACGGCGAAATCTACGGGAAACCTGCGAATGCGGCAGACGCGATCGCCCGCTGGCAGCAGATGCGCGGTCAAGTGGGCGAACTCTATACAGGTCACGCCCTGCTCGTTCCCTACTCAGAACAAGGGATGCTCATACCCTCTGCAACGCTGGTGCGTGCCCAAGTAACGCGAGTCTTTTTTGCAGAGGTCAGCGATCGGGAGATCGAAGCTTATGTGGCGACAGGCGAACCGCTCGTGTGTGCAGGCTGTTTTGCGCTAGAAGGGCGAGGCAGTTGGTTGGTTGAAAAAATAGAGGGCTGTCACACGAATGTGATCGGGTTGAGTATGCCTCTCTTGAGAAGAATGATGGCTGAAGTGGGATACGACGTGATTGACTTTTGGAAAAAATGATCGTTGAGGAGGCATCCCAAAAAGGTGAACTTTAAAGATTTCGTCATCTCGCCAGAATCCTCTTTAGACTAGAGCAACCTGGAGTTCTTCTCGTCTGACTGACCGCAATGGATTGTTCACCCACGAATCTCACTCATTTTCGATCGGATGTTCTTAATCAAACTTATTTAGGGCAAATTTGCGGTTCTCAACAGCTATTTCACGATCGTTATGAGATTCGTAAATTGTTAGGAAGAGGCGGATTTGGAGTCACCTTTTTGGCGCACGATCGTGGGTTGCCCGGAAGCCCTCTCTGCGTGATTAAGCAACTGTGTCCTAAAGTGCAGGATGTCGCCGCTCTGCAAAAAGCTCGTCAGCGATTTGAGCAAGAAGCAAAATCTCTGGGTCGGCTCGGAAGCCATTCTCAAATTCCGCAATTGCTGAACTATTTTGAGACCAATGGCGATTTTTATCTAATTCAAGAATATGTTCGTGGCTCGACTTTAACGAAAGAAGTGCGGCGATTGGGCACCTTTTCTGAAGAGAAGGTCAAAGCGTTTTTGCAGGAGTTGTTGCCTCTGCTGCGCTATGTGCATAAAAACAGGGTGATTCATCGCGACATCAAGCCGCCTAATCTATTGCGCTGCAAAGATGACGGGCGACTGGTGCTGATCGATTTTGGAGCCGTCAAAGAGCGAATTGCGATCGTCGATCATTCTAGCATTCGCACCTCGACGCAGTTTGTCGGCACGATCGGGTTTGCTCCACCAGAGCAGCTTTCGTTGCGTCCGGTTTATGCCAGTGATCTCTATGCAGTGGGTGTCACCTGCCTCTATCTGCTGACGGGCAAAGCCCCGATCGAGTTTGAATATGACTTGAGGACGGGCGAGATCAAATGGCGCGACTTGGTGCGGGTTAGCGATCACTTCGGGCGCGTGTTAGACAAGATGCTGCGGGTGTCTCCCTGCGATCGCTATCAGTCAGCCGAAGAAGTGCTGCGAACATTGGCGTTAGAGCCATATCTCGATCATTTGCTCCCATGTATGAGCAACCATCCGCTGTCTGTATCTGCAATCAGTCCGAGTCGGTCTAGCAGATCGCGAGAGGTGATCTCTCCCCTAGTTCGGACGGCGATCGCAATTCGAGACTGGCAAGCCCGTTTGCAAGAAAGACGCACGATTCAAGATACGTCTCCATTGTTATCTGATGACAGTTTTACGGGTTGAGATGAGAACACCAGTCACTCCAGCTTCCTGCATACAGTTTTCCGGTGTCGATGCCCGCGATCGCCAGTGATAGCAAATTCACACACGCAGTCACGCCCGACCCGCAATACACTAAAATCTCATCCGCTGATTGCAGGGTTGACCAGCGATCGGGCTGCTCTTCAGACCGAACAAAGCCATTTGCATCCGTCACGTCTTGCCAGGGATAATTCACGGCTCCCGGAATGTGCCCCGCGATCGGGTCGATCGGCTCTTTTTCTCCCCGATAGCGCTCTCCCTCACGAGAATCGACTAACGCAATATTGGGCAAATCTTTTCGGGCTTTCACCGCGTCGATGTCTACAAGCCACTGCGATCGCAGACGGGGAATAAACTGTCCTGCTTTGAGATCGGGCTTCACAGTCGTTACAGAATATCCAGCAGCTTGCCAGTTTTTGAACCCACCGTTGAGGATGGCGACCCGATCGTGTCCTAAATATCTCAACAGCCACCACAGACGAGCCGCAAACGCAAAGCGAGAATCGTCATAAACAATCACCTGAGTTGACTCGGTGATCCCGATTTTTGAAAGTTTTGCCGCTAACTCTTCGAGGTTGGGCAGCGGGTGCCGTCCTCCGTGTTGACCGATCAGACTCGACAAATCCCGATTTAGATCCAAATAATAGGCTCCCGGAATATGTCCTGTCTCATACTGCTGGTGACCTAACTCTGGCTCTATCAGCGAAAAACGACAGTCTACGATCAGCACCTGCGGATCGTCTAAATGCTGCTGCAACCAATCTGCTGAAACGATCGGAGACGGGTCAACCATTGATCTACACTCAAAATAATGCTGCCCAATTATTTTAGATCGATGTTGTTTACACCAGAGTCAACGGCTGATGGCTCTTTCACTTTTTTCTCAACCGACTATGGAGAAGCCTTTCACAGTCAGCATGGGGCGCGTCAAGAAGCCATCTGCAAGTTTGTTGAGCCGACCAACCTGATCGAGAAGGCAACCCGTCCCAATGTGAGACTGCTCGATATCTGTTACGGACTCGGTTACAACACGGCGGCGGCATTAGAGGCAATTTGGCGGGTTAATCCAAACTGTCAGGTTGACGTGATTGGATTGGAGATTGATCAGACAGTGGCGCAGGCGGCGATCGCTCACCATCTCCTCGACGGTTGGCAACCCAAAATTCAGCAAGTTCTTGCAGAGTTAGCGCAGACGTTCCGCGTTCAAGCGCCGCATTTCAAAGCTCAACTATTACTAGGAGATGCTCGTCACACGCTTCAGCAGCTAAAGCAAGCGCCATTTGATGCCGTGTTTCTCGATCCGTTTTCTCCGCCTCATTGCCCTCAGCTATGGACGGTTGAATTTCTGACTTTGGTTGCCCGTCACCTAAAACCGGATGGCAGACTCACCACTTATTCATGTTCTGCCGCAGTTCGTACTGCTTTGATGGCGGCTGGGTTGAAGATTGGCTCGACGAATCCGGTGGGGCGACGATCGACGGGAACGGTGGCTTGCAAACAGTCTGCTTCGATCGACTTACCCGCTCTTTCGCCTCGTCAACAAGAGCATTTGCTGACTCGCGCGGCAGTTCCTTATCGCGATCGAGCGTTGAATGATTCAGCAGAAACGATCCTTCAGCGTCGTCAAGAGGAGTGGAAAATCTCATCCCTAGAGCCGACCTCTCACTGGAAAAAGCGTTGGCTGACCCTGATTTAACCGCGAGAGAATCCTCAAAATGTTAAAGGGTCTAGCGGAACATGGCTAAACCCTTTAAGAGCAGTCGATTGATTTTGTGATAACTGATTCAATGAACCAAAAATAAGGTGGACTTGGTTTCGCAATAGCGCTGCTTAATGATCAGGCTCTCAACCAATTCAGGCTGCACTTTTAGTTAGGTTTTGATGTCTCAGTGATTAAAATCTGAAGTGAAATGAGACAACCTAAAACTAATAATTTCGAGATCGTGATGAATAGGATCAGGCTCTGCGAGAGGATTAAAGCAGGAGACACAGACTTTAATCGAGGGGTTTAGAGAAGCGCCTTGCTTCCTTTGTGCCTATATTCAAGTTAGCACTCAAATCAAGACTAGAGCGGAATTGTTTCACGAAGTTTATATCAGTTAATCAGACGAAATAATCGTCTACAAACGCCCGTTTTAGCGGAGCAGTGCGCTCCAAGT
>Ga0209724_1004170_pt1 | contig 11465 bp, 10 predicted proteins | sample grotaG_FD_184143 | JGI IMG/M metagenome (GOLD analysis project Ga0209724, IMG submission 184143) | Glacier valley bacterial and archeal communities from Borup Fiord, Nunavut, Canada, to study Microbial Dark Matter (Phase II) -... | ecosystem: Environmental > Aquatic > Freshwater > Ice > Glacier ... | reverse complement strand
ACGGATGCCACGCGAGCGAAGCCGTGACAACGGTGCAGGACTGCGTCTTCGGCAATCCTGCCGCGGGCCGCAGCATCGCCCTCTTCGGCGACTCCCACGCAGCCTCATGGTTCCCGGCGCTCAACGCGTGGGCGACGACCAACGGATACGCGCTCCGCACCTATACCAAGTCAGCGTGCGAATCGGTCGACGTCGTGACGATGTGGCCGGAGGACGTCTACGCAGCATGCACCACATGGCGGCAAGCCGTCATCGCGCACTTGATTGCCGATCCACCCACCGCCGCCGTGATCGCCAATACGCCGAACGTCACGCCCCAGGATTCGGTCACCCCGTTCAACACTCTTTGGAGTGACGGACTCGGCCGCACGGTTGCCATGCTGTCCCCGCATATGCGCGTAGCGGTAGTCGCAGACACACCCTCCTTCAACGGGAGCCCGGTGGACTGTCTGGCGGCGAACCTAGCGAGTGCAGGAGATTGCGTACCATCCCGCGAGTCCGTGCTCAATCGGGAGCTAAATACGCTGCAGCAAGCCGCCGTGGCTGCGAACGGCGGGGCGTGGCTCGATATGACGCCTTACCTGTGCAATCCGGACGCGTGTCTCGTCATCATGGGCAACTTCCTAATGTGGCGGGATCGCCAACACATGACCAACAGCTTCTCAACGGCGCTCGGGCCAGCGTTCGGGACCGAGTTGCGCCGCGCCCTGCCAAATCTGCCGTGAAGTTCTGTTCCGATTAGTCACGCTGAGACTGTCGACGTGAGTAGATTCACGCGATCGCCGCGGCACGCCCACTCCGCCGCAGTGGACCCCGTCGCTGCGCTAAGCCGGGCGAGGTAACTTCCGCAGTTCCAGGTGTTTTTGACAAAAGTCGCAAGGGCGGCGGGCCCACTTTCGACAGATCACAGGGCCCACCGTCGCAGAATGATCAATTCGTCGGAGAATCGACGCCCCCGCACAGCTAATCTGGGATGTGCAGACCGCACCTGCGGGGTGGCCCGGCTGGTTGCGAGACATCAACGCTGCCGCGGGGTTGACGCCGTTGGAAGTAGGATCGCGGTTCGAATGGCAGACCCAGGGACTGAGCATCATTTCGACTGTTACCGAAGTCGATCCGGGCGTCCGCATCGTCTGGGAAGGGCCGGCCGAGGGCATTCTGGCTGTGCACACCTGGGCCCTCACGGTAATGGATGCGGCAGTAATTGTTAGAACGGAAGAATCATGCGCTGGTCCTACCGTTGAGGCGAACGTTCCCGCGACGCAGGCTGCACTAGACGCTTTCTTCAGGGGCTGGCTTGAGGACCTGAAGAAGGGGGCGGAAAGGCGCATCATCGGAGACCCGCACTAGCCATGCCGACCGGCCCTCGCGGATGCACGGTTTAGATTCTCGTCCCTCTATCAAATCGGGCAAGCACAGCCGGGCCGCTCCTCAGACTCGGCCGGGGACCGCTCACCTCGGCCCCGGAAACGTTCCCGCTCAGAAACTAGGGTGAACTCTCCGCCAGGCGTGCGCAATAAGGCTGATCACCTCGGCGCCGCGGTCAATGAGCGAACGTGACAGCAGCGACGAGCAACGAAGTCGGAGCCCACCGCGGGGGGCCAAAGAGCATTGGCTGACCTGCCCGCTCAGGGCAACTCGGGCGTCGCTCTCAGGATCAAGAATCGTGTCCTTCCGCCATTCGGGGCCGACTCTCGAGATTGACGACTCACCCCTAACAGCTTTTATTTGACACGTTGCCCGACTGTTCCTATGGTGTATCTAACGCGAACGGGTGCCAAGATCACAGAAAGATAACACAGGAGCAAATGTGCCCCTGTCTCTGATCGGACTGCGAACGGTCGCGAAACATGCAGGTTTGTAACCCGCCAATGGTGGAAAAGCGAACGGGAGCAAAGATGCGCGCTGTTGTGTTTGAGTCCGAAGGCAAACTTGCCCTGCAGGACCGTCCCACGCCTACTCCCGGGTATAAAGAGATCCTCGTCAAAACGGCGGCGGTCGGGATCTGCGGGACAGACACTCATGTATTCGATGGGGAATTCGAGGGGACCGTCTTTCCCATTGTTCCCGGTCACGAGGCGACCGGAACGATCGTTGAACTCGGCGAGGGAGTCAATGATGGGGTCTTCGATTTTCATGTGGGCGACCATGTGGCAATTAATCCGAGCACGGTGTGCGGAGAGTGCGAGTTCTGCCTCAGCGGGCACCAAAATCTTTGCCGCTTTTGGAATGGCCTCGGAGTAGTCGCTTCGGACGGAGCGGCGCAAGAGTTTTTTACGGCTCCTGCAGGGAACGTTTTCAAGCTAAAGCCTGACACCGAGCTGTACGAGGCCGCGCTGATCGAACCACTCGCGTGCGCTATTCGTGGCTGGGATGTGCTCCCACGTCGCCTCGGCGACCACGTCCTTGTTTACGGGTCGGGGACGATGGGTCTGCTGATGGCCCAGCTAGCCACCAAGGCGGGGGCCGCCACGGTCAGCATCGTTGACCTCAATGAGGAGCGGCTGACGACCGCCGCCGAGTGTGGAATCAAGATGCGATATACCAGCGCTGATCAGGCGGATCGCGACAAATGGGACGTCGTCATCGATTGCACCGGCAACATCCGGGCCATCGAGGACGGACTGAAGCGGGTTAAGCCGGCGGGCTACTTTCAGAACTTCGGAGTCGCACCTGCCGACGGTTCTGCCCAGTACTCACCGTTCCGGGTGTACCGAGACGAACTCAGCATCGTGGGAACGATGGCGGTCCTGAACTCATTTGGGCGCGCGGTGGAGCTTTTTGAAGCCGGTGCCATCAACGCGCCGGCGATGATCAGCAACTCCTTCACCCTGGATGACTACGCGGAAGCCCTAGAGATGTTCAGGCGGGGCGAGGGGCGAAAGCTGCAGATCCGCCCGCACGATAGCGAATCCCGCGTGCTGAGGTGACCGCCGCTTCTGCGGCGGAAAAGGCACGGAGTCTCTCGAATCAAACGAAACGTCTCATCGGGATTGGCTCGATCGTCGTGGTCATCATCGGCCTCGCCCTGGGGACCAAAGTCGTCCCGAACGATGAGGTAAAGGCGGGGGCACAAGTTTTTGACCCGGTGATTTTTGGGACGGAAAACTTCCCCATCGTGCAAAAAACGATCATCGCTCGAAGTGTTGACGCCGCGACCCTTGCCTCAGCGATCGCCGCCGACGCAACCGCGGCGGCCCAAAAGTACGCCACGCCCAGCTCCGGTGGTCCCGTCTTCAGCGTGAAACTCACGGGCGTCGTCGGTGAGGGACAGTCGGGCATCTATCCCATCACCGTGGAGGGCTTACCTTCGGGCCTTTCCGTGCGAGTTCAGACCGGTCCGGCGGTGAATGGGACCGAGTTGCGGGATGCCACCGGTGACATTTCTTTCGGGCAATTCACGAACCAGATCGAGTATCAAAATGCTGCGTCAGCGCTGAACGAACAGGCGAAAGCTCAGGTACTCGTGAATATCGATCAAGCGACACTTGCTGGAAAGACGGTCGACGTTACGGGCGCGTTCACGCTGATCAATCCCGCGAGCTGGCTGATTACCCCCGTCGAATTCGCCACCAAATGACTGAGCTACCCGACGGTGTCGTACTCGAGGCGCAGGATGTCGTGAAGACGTACGGCGGGACGCGCGCTTTGAAGGGCGTGAATTTTCAGATTCGCCGGGGCACAGTCACAACGCTGTTCGGCGAGAACGGCGCCGGCAAGTCGACTCTGATGAAAATTCTCTCCGGCGTTGAACCACCAACCGCCGGCAAAATCATCCTGGACGGCGAGCCGGTCGTGTTCAGCTCTACAAACGACGCGCGGGAGCGTGGCATCTCGATCATTCACCAGGAGTTGAGTCTCGCCCCCAACCTGTCCGTTCGCGACAACATTTTTCTGGGACGCGAGCTAATGAGCCCATGGGGAATCGACTACGCCGAAGAGGATCGACAAGCGCGCGCTCTTCTCCGTGAGATGCAGCTTGCGATCGATACGGACACCTTGGTTGCCGATTTGAGGGTTGGTCAGCAGCAGATCATCGAAATCGCGCGTGCCTTGTCGGTGAATTCTCGGATCTTGATCATGGATGAACCGACGTCCGCGCTGGCCGCAGCGGAAGTTCAGGTGCTCTTCGGGATCATTCACGACTTGACTGCTCGCGGGGTCGCGATTGTGTACATCTCTCACCACCTCGAAGAGGCGCTTGAGGTCACCGATCACGCCGTAGTACTCCGCGACGGGGCGATGACCGCCCGGGGGGAGCGCGCCGAAATCGACCTGGCCTGGATTGTGCGAAATATGGTCGGCGACAATTTCGATTTGGGAGTTCCCCCGACCGGCTACGAGTTCGGCGCGGTTGCGCTCAGCGTGGTGAACCTGCGGGTGTTGGACCGCGATAACGCTAAGCGCGCAACTGTGGATGGGCTCAGTCTCGACGTGCGAGCTGGCGAGATCGTGTGCCTCTACGGCCTAATGGGCGCCGGACGCACCGAGCTGCTGGAAGCAATCGCTGGCCGGGAGCCGATAGCGGGCGGAACCGTTCTTCTGGAAGGACGGTCGTTGCTCGGCGATTCGATCGCGGAGCGTATCAACCGAGGGGTGGGTCTCGTGCCCGAGGACCGACAACGCGATGGTCTGGTTCAAACATTCGATGTGCAATCGAACTTGACCCTCGCCAGCCTTCGCGACTACCTCATTAGAGGGGTTCTGTCGCGTCGGGCGGAACGGTCGACGGCGGCGGCGATGATTCGCTCCGTTACTGTCAAGACTCCCGGCCCTGACGTCCCGATCGGCTCCCTGTCCGGCGGCAACCAACAGAAGGTCGTCATCGGTAAGGTGCTGGCCACTGAGCCGCGGGTCATGCTCTTGGACGAGCCGAGCCGTGGGATCGATGTCGGCGCAAAGGCTGAAGTCTTCCGTCTTCTTGCCGAGAAGGCCCGGGAGGGACTCGCGGTTATCTACTCGACGTCTGAAGTGGGCGAATGCCTCAGCATTGCGCACCGCATCATCGTGCTCCGCCGCGGCCAGATCGCCGCCGAATTCGGAGCGGATGCAACGAAGGAACAGATCATGGCTGCTTCCGGCGAAGCAGTAGCGGCATGAACGCACTAAGGACGGACCGACGGTGACTGAAAACGCGAAGGCTAGTAACCCCACCTCCCAAAAGCGGCGGTTCTCTCCCGCCCGGCTACTCCTGGAAGGGCGTGCGTTCCTCGCGCTCATCCTGATCGTGGTCGTCTTTTCACTGCTCTCCCCAAACTATTTCACCGTCTCGAATGTGCTGATCATGGCGTCGCACGTTGCTCTCTACGCCATCCTCGGTCTAGGAATGTTGCTGGTTATTCTGAACGGGGGCATCGACCTCTCGGTTGGCTCGACATTGGGCTTCTCCGCCGTCATTGCGGGGTTCCTCATGCAAGGGATCCCGCTGAACGTCTTCGGTGTCACACTCTTTCCGAGCGTTCCGGTCGTGGTCGTGCTCTCGTGCGGAGTAGGCGCATTCGTCGGCGTCGTCAACGGCATCCTGGTATCGCGATTCAAAGTGGCCCCGTTCGTTGCGACCCTCGGGATGCTCTACGTGGTTCGTGGCGTCGCACTTCTTCTCACCAACGGCCTGACGATCAATGACCTCCAAGGCGATCCCGATCTCGGCAACACGGGCTTTGGATGGCTGGGTTTCAACCGCATCCTGAACATCCCTATAGGCGTGCTGATCATGGCTCTGATCGCGCTCGTACTTGGATTCGTTCTCGGGCGCACGCGCTTTGGCAGATGGCTGTACGCCTCCGGAGGAAACGAGCGCGCTGCGGAACTTTCGGGCGTGCCGGTGCGCAGAGTGAAGGTCTGGGTCTACGTGATTTCCGGCATCTGCGCGTCGATTGCTGGCCTGGTCCTCTCATCAACGCTGACCAGCGCAAGCCCGACCGCGGGGACCACTTACGAGCTGACCGCCATCGCAGCAGTTGTCATCGGTGGGGCGGCCCTGGCGGGCGGGCGCGGCACGGTGCGCGGGACGCTATTGGGCGCGTTTGTGATCGGTTTCCTCTCTGATGGACTAGTCATCGTCGGCGTTTCCGCGTATTGGCAAATGATCTTCATCGGCGGCGTGATCGTCATCGCCGTTCTCCTCAACTCCCTGCAATACGGCCGCAGGCGACGCGGAGCCAGCGGAGTCCCTCCGTCAACACCCATTGCGACAGCGCTGGGTCCCTCAACGTCGGCAACGGACGACTCGGCATCAGCCGATTCGCACCCCGCGCCGTCAATTGGCTCGAACAGCGACGCCAATCCCATCAAGAAAGGGCAATTCATATGAAACGCAGAAATATCCTCATCGCTCTCGGAGCGTCGGCAGCGCTCGTGATGGGCCTGACAGCCTGCTCGAGCACCCCCGCGGCCCCGGCCGCGTCAGGCGATGCAACGGCCGGAGGACTCATCACGATCATCGTCAACGACCCAGCGAATCCGTACTGGAAGACGGAGGGTGACGTAGCAAAGGCTGCGGCCGAAAAACTCGGCTACACCGCGACAGTCGGTGCGCATAAGGGCGACACCAACACAGAGAACACCCTGATCGACACCGCCATCTCGAACAACTCGAAGGCGATCATCTTGGACCCTGCGAACGCAGACGGGTCGATCGCTGCAGTGAAGAAGGCTATCGCGGCCAAGATCCCCGTTTTTCTGGTCAACGCGGAGATCAATCAGTCTGGTGTCGCGCTGGCGCAACTCGTTTCTAACAACGCGCAGGGTGCCGCGATCGGGGCCGGGGAATGGGTTAAGCAGCTCGGTGACACTGGCTCGTACGTCGAACTGTTCGGCGCGCCGTCTGACAACAACGCTCAGACCCGCTCGAACGGTTTCGAGACCGTCATAAAGCAGTACCCCGGCTTGGTCAAAGCAGGTAAGGAAGTTGCCGATTGGGACCGCACGAAGGGACACGACAAAATGCAAACCCTCCTTCAAGCCAACCCCACGTTGACCGGCGTTATCTCCGGTAACGACGAGATGGCGCTGGGCGCAATTGCCGCACTTGGCGAAGCGGGCAAGACGGGGGTTTTAGTCGGCGGCTTTGACGGCTCACCTGACGCGGTCGCGGCAGTCCTCTCGGGAAAGCTGGCCTACACCGTTCTTCAGCCAGTGGCTGTCTTCTCTAAGGAGGCAGTCAAGATCGCCGACGAGTACATCCGCACTGGAAAAGCACCGGCCCAGGAGAAGCAGTCCTTCGACTGCATCCTCATCACCAAGGCCAACGCGAGCAAGATGACTGACCCGTTCACATACGCGGGTTGAACAACGCATCATCCCGGTCGCAAGGTATGTGACCTGACGGGGGTGAAGGCTGGTAAGCCTTCATCCCCGTCAACTTCCTCCACGAAAGACGTTATGAGTTACATTTCGAACGACCCGTCGTCGTTCGCTAGCGAATCCGCTGACGGATTCGTGGCTGCGCACCGCGATTTAGTACGACGGGTGCCTGGGGGCGTCGCGCGGTCCGCGGCGACGCCTCATAACCAGGTGGTCGTAGTCATAGGCGGGGGCTCCGGCCACTACCCGGCGTTCGCCGGACTGGTGGGATCGGGCCTCGCCCACGCCGCGGCGATGGGTAACGTTTTCGCATCTCCAAGTGCGCAGCAGGTCTACACGGTTGCCAAATCTGTGGCCACCGAGGCGGGCGTTCTCCTTCTTTACGGCAACTACGCCGGTGACGCCCTGAATTTCGACCAAGCTCAAGACCGTCTTCGTGCTGAGGGGATTAAGTGTGAGACAGTGCGGGTAACCGACGACATCTACAGTGCGCCGGAAAGCCAAAGTCACCGCCGCCGCGGAATCGCGGGAGACCTTGCTGTCTTCAAGGTTGCGTCTTGGGCGGCTGAGAACAACTGGGACCTCGAATCTGTGGTCGCTGTCACGTCTCGCGCAAACGAGCAGACCAGATCATTCGGGGTTGCATTTTCCGGAATTACCTTGCCGGGCGCCACTAGCCCGCTATTCACGGTCCCGCCGGGTCACATGGCCGTCGGAATGGGCATTCACGGCGAACCGGGCATCTCCATCCAGCCCCTCCCCACGGCCAGTGGTCTTGGGGCGCTATTCGTTTCGACGCTTCTCGAGAACCGCCCACCCGGAGGGATCACCACGGGTTTCGAGCGCGTTGCGGTGATTGTGAACGGGTTGGGATCGATTAAAGGCGAGGAGCTTTTCCTCATTTACGCCACGGTCGCGGCCGAGCTCGAGGCGGCGGGTGTACAGATCATCGCTCCAGAGGTCGGCGAATACGCAACAAGTTTCGAAATGGCCGGAGTGTCGCTGACTCTCATGTGGCTCGACAGTGAATTGGAGGCAGCGTGGATCGCGCCTGCGTATACCCCGGCGTTTCGGAAGGGCGCTTTCGTATTGACCCATGAAGCTAAGGCCGAGCCCGAGCCCACCGCCGAGGAGGGAACGAAAACCCCACGCGCCTCTGCCGGTTCTATTTCGGCTGGGCTCGTGGTGCGGGACATGCTGTCCGCGATTCGAGATGAGATAGATCGGGTGGCACCAGAGCTTGGGCGGCTCGATTCCATCGCCGGTGACGGAGATCACGGCATCGGGATGCAGCGCGGCGCCCGCGCAGCGGCGGCCACCGCTGCGGGCGCCACCGACGATTTGGCAGGAGCCGGAACGGTTCTGCTCCGCGCCGGGGACGCATGGGCGGACAAGGCCGGAGGAACCTCAGGGGCTTTATGGGGTGCAGGACTGCGCGCCGCCGGTGCTCGACTGGGAGATGATCGCGCCCCGGGCGCTTTTGAGGTCGCAGAAGCTGTCGACGCTAGCCGCGCAATTATTCAAATGATGGGCAAGGCGGTAGTCGGTGACAAAACCCTCGTCGACGCGCTCGTGCCTTTCACCGTAGGGCTGACGGCCCGTGTGACGGAGGGGATGGACCTCTCACTGGCCTGGACCGAGGCCGCCGCGGACGCCACGATCGCGGCCGAGGCAACCTCAAATCTCGTTGCGCGCATGGGACGGGCGCGTTCGCATGGGCAGAACAGCGTCGGCACGGCCGACCCCGGGGCAATCTCGCTCGCGCTCGCGTTGACTGTCGCCGGATCGGTACTCAAGCGTGCTCGAGACGAGCACGCAAATCTGAGGGGACAATGAAATGAGCCGAACGTGGCGAATCGTGGTCGGGGCCGACGACGCGGGCTTTGAGTATAAGGAGGTGCTCAAACGAGAGTTGTCGAAAGATCCTAGGGTCAGCGAGGTCATTGATGTCGGAGTCGACGAGAAATCTCACACGCCGTACCCATCGGTGGCGATTGCCGCCGCCGAGATGATAGCTGCCGGCAACGCCGACCGCGCTCTGCTCATTTGCGGAACGGGACTCGGTGTCGCAATAGCCGCAAACAAGGTGCCCGGAATCCGTGCTGTCACCGCCCACGACGGCTACAGCGTCGAACGCGGAGTACTCAGCAACAATGCGCAGGTACTCACCTTCGGCCAGCGCGTCATCGGCCTCGAACTCGCCAAGCGGCTCACGCGTGAATGGCTCACCTACGAATTCGACGAGACCTCCGCTTCCGCACAGAAAGTCGCAGTGATCGACGAGTATGAGCGAAAACACGGCTCCGATGCGTAGCTCTCGAGCCCCACTTTGACCGCGTTGACATCGCGGGTCACCGTACTCGGGGTGAGTCTCAAGCAATACATGGGAATCGCAGAATCTGCGGCTTGGGCTCAAGCCATCGCCGCGATCGCATTGAATGACAGCGCCATCACCCGAGGGATTGTGCGTGCGTTCGTGCTCCCATCCCTGCCTTCTATTCCGGCTGTGACCGAGGCCTTATCGGGAACACAAATCAAGATTGGGGCCCAGGATCTCTTCTGGGAAGACCGTGGACCGTACACCGGCGGGGTTAGCGGCATCGACCTCCGAGATCTCGGATGCCAGTACGTGGAGATCGGACATTCGGAACGCCGCAACGTATTCGGGGAAACCGATCGTGAAATTCGCCTCAAATTGCTCGCGGCGGTGCGCAACTCCCTCACGCCTGTGCTGTGCGTTGGGGAGCAAACTAACGGCCCGACAAGAGATGCCTCTATTGAGTGCATCCAGCAGCTCGACTCGGCGCTTGACATCCTGAGCGACAGGGCGTTATCCACTGACCTGATCGTCGCATATGAGCCAGAGTGGGCCATCGGAAACGGCACGCCCGCCCCCGCCGACCGAATCGCGGAAGTCACCGCTGCGATTCGCACGCATCTAACGTCCCTGCCGGGCGTGAGGTGCACGACCGTCTTGTATGGCGGAAGCGCCAAAGCGGGAACTCTTACGGAATTAGAAGGCAGCGTCGATGGGCTGTTTCTTGGACGCTTCGTGCATGCCCCCGCCGATTTTGGATTGATACTGCATGAGGCATCCACGCTACATTACGGGTAAGCAACAGTTCGCGGGCAGGAAAAATGAAGCCACCAGAGACCGAGCGCGAACTAATTCCGGGAGATTCGCGCCAAAACCGCCAGTCGGCTCGCCGACGGGCTATCTCAGAAACAGTGATGGCCGAAGGTGCAACCCGGATTGAGGATCTTGCAGAGCGCTTTCAAATAAGCGTCATGACGGTCCATCGTGACCTGGATGAACTGGAGGGGCGCGGCCTCCTCCGCAAGAACCGAGGCGTCGCCACCGCCCTGTCAACTTCTCTCGTCGAATCCAGCGACGTCTACCGCTTGGGCCGACAACTCGCTGAAAAGGAGTCGATAGCACAATCCGCGCTGCAATTCGTTGAGCCCGGCCAGGCAATCTTCATTGACGACTCAACAACGACTCTACGTATGGCCGCGCACCTAAGCTCGAAGGCTCCGATCACCGTAATCTCCAACTCGCTGACCGTCATGAACGAACTACGTGCAGTACGCGGGATCACCGTGCTCGCGCTCGGGGGGCAGTATTACAACTGGGCGAGTGCGTACATGGGCCGAATGACGACTGGCCTCATAGCTGAACTTCGCGCAGACGTACTCTTCATGTCGACCGCAGCTATCACTGACGACATCGCTTTTCATCAAACCCTGGAGACGGTCGACGTGAAGCGGGCGATGTTCGCTTCGGCTCGGAAACGGATTCTTCTAGCAGACAGTACAAAATTTGACGTACACGCCTTGCATGCGCTGCTCCCGTTGTCGGACTTTGACGTCGTGATAGTCGACGCTGCAACTGAAGAGCGGCACCTGCGTCGACTTCGCGAAAAAGGCGTCCGCGTTGTTATCGCTGGACGGGGACAATGGCCCTCGTGAGTTGACAGCAGAGCCCTGACGGCCAAAATCCCTGAAAACAAGCGGAAGTTGACCCCCGTTTAGACGTGCCCCGGCAGGGACTCGAACCCTGACTGGGACGATTTTAAGTCGTCTGCCTCTGCCGATTGGGCTACCGGGGCGTTGCGTCAGCTCTTCGCCGCGGTTGCTAACGCGGGCTCGGCGAGCTTATC
>Ga0209724_1004168_pt1 | contig 11468 bp, 10 predicted proteins | sample grotaG_FD_184143 | JGI IMG/M metagenome (GOLD analysis project Ga0209724, IMG submission 184143) | Glacier valley bacterial and archeal communities from Borup Fiord, Nunavut, Canada, to study Microbial Dark Matter (Phase II) -... | ecosystem: Environmental > Aquatic > Freshwater > Ice > Glacier ... | reverse complement strand
AACCTTCCGCGCTTGGGACTACCCTTTAATGATTCACGGACACACGCATCGGCCTGCCGTGCACGTGCATGAAGTTGATGGCAGAGCTTGTACGAGACATGTGTTGGCAGATTGGCATGATGCAGCTCAGGTGTTGAAGTTTCCACTTCCAACACAAATTTAAAAGTGAGCCCTTATTGAATACGATGTAAAAAAATTAATACAGATTTTTGGTGCGTCCGCAACTAATAAAATCACACGACACAAACCGATGTTAGTGTTGCACGACGTTTAAATGTGCGTACAATTTGCGCTGAATAATGGGTAGTAAAGCATCAGTCAGTTTCTGCTGACCATCAGTATTTTGGTGATATAAATCCCAAAAAGCATTGCACTCTGCGCCCTCAGGCGCATCGAAGAAACGCGTATAGTCCAGCAGTTCAATAACGCCTTGCGCTGCTAATGGACGCAATATCGACAGTGCGAAATCTTCAGCGCCCTTTGGCAGAATTTCATCTCGCCATACCCTTGGAACCGGCATTAACACCACCAGTGGGGGCTTGGATAAACCTAGCGACCGCAACTGCGACTGCCGTACTTTTTTAAGCGCCACAAGATGCGGCCATTTGGCGGCATTATCAAACTCTCGATAATCTAGCTGATTGGCCACTTGCCCAACGAGTGACTTACATTGTGCTACTACGGTTGAATTTATTGCAGATGCGGGCTCCGCTGCACAGGGCTTAATTGACAATTTGGCGACTGAACAAATATTGCTGTTAATTTTTTGAGTTTGATACAGCGCCACTCCACCCGTATAAGCCTGATGATGCTGCCTAAGCTGCCCCAAGCGCTGAAAGGGATGCTTGACTAAATCAGCTACATCATCTCGGTACTGAAATAGCGCTGAATAGCTCCCGTAGGTCGCTAGATTTTTTTGCTCAAACGGTACGTGCAGCGCCATCCAGCTAGCATCACCCAATGTTGCCAAGGGTGTTGCAATCCCCAATTCGTAGTAACCATTCCCGGTGTAATTGAAATTAGTAATATTCGTGGCAATGATTGCCCCTTTAAGATTGGGCGCATGTGCTTTTAACCACCGCACCATCAATTCTGTACTCATCCAGTGCATACCCGGTATGGACGCATTTATATGATTCAAACCGTTTGATTTTGCGAGTGCCGCAACGCGCTCATGATCAATGCCGTAAACAGCACGCGAATCGCCGACCGTGACGAAGTCTATTTTTTCCGGGCCAATCGCATTCACGGCCTGCTTAATGCGTATCGACATACCGGCATTACTGTCAGGTTTTGCAAAGGGCTCCCATACACCCATTCGAAATGAGGCCTCAAGCAGAAATACAATAAACGCTATGCCTGCCACTCGTAGCAAAATAAAACGCAATGTGATCTTGGTACTCATATCAGAATTGAAAGTAAATAAATGGAACTGTCTTCGCAGGCGTAAACCAGATCAACAACAAAATCATGGCCGCCACAAAAAAGCTGAATGGCCAGATCCCCGCCCGACTCAATCTTTGCTTAATGTCAAAGTGCGACATCAGAAGATGCATTGCAATTAAACCAAGCAGCAATGATGTCAAAGCGCCAAAGTCTATACCGTCAAACGATGTCGTAAAGACCCCGGCAATCTTGTGAATGATCTGCAGACTCGCCGCAAAATCGGGAGCACGAAAAAAAATCCACGCAAAACATATCATATGAAAGACCACAAACCACCTGAGCCAGACAATCGGTAACCATTGAGACTGCCACCAATGTATCTTCGACATCACCAACCGCTCCAGTACCAAATATGCGCCATGCAATGCACCCCAGACGACAAAGTTCCAACTTGCTCCATGCCACAACCCACCTAGAATCATGGTGGTCATTAGGCTGGCCATGGTGCGTGCGAGACCATGACGATTACCACCTAGAGAAATGTACAAATAGTCGCGCAGCCAGCGCGATAACGTCATGTGCCACCGACGCCAAAAATCCTGAAAAGATGTTGCCAGATACGGATAGTTAAAATTCTTCGGGAATTCCAATCCCAACAACAAGGCAAGGCCAATTGCGATATCGGTATAACCTGAAAAGTCGAAATAAATCTGGAATGCAAACGCATAAACTGCCAACAATGCTTGCCAAGCGCTGGCGTTAGCAGGCGCTAAAAATACCGCATCAACACTGATTGCGAGGTTATCCGCGAGCACGATTTTTTTTACATAACCTGCCGCAATCAAAATTAACGCATATTGAATTTTGCGCAAGTCGATACGAGCGGGGTGGTCAAGCTGACCAAAAAACTCTGCCGCCCGCACAATAGGGCCAGCCAGCAATTGCGGGAAGAATGTTGTAAATAAAGCGTAATCGAGTATTGATTTGCGCGGCGCAAGCTGACCTCGATAAACATCAATCGTATAACTCATATTTTGAAACGTGTAAAATGAAATACCTACCGGCAAAACAATATCCAGCGGCGTGATCGCCCATACAACACCGGTTGCCTGTGCAACACCATTGGCACTTTGAATAAGGAAATTGGTGTACTTGAAAAAAGCCAATACACCAAGATTTGCAACGATCGAGAGCCCCAACAAGCGCCCCGGATACCGCGCCTGGCTCAAGCGCTGCGCTAAGGTGAAATCAATTGCTGCAGTCACAAAAATGAGGCCAAGATAAAGATAGCTCCATTGGCCATAGAAATAGCAGCTCGCGGCAATGACAAAGATTTTCCACGCTGCGCTGTCTCTGCGCAAAAAAGATCCGATAACAAGCACTAGGATGAGGAAAAAAACAAAATGCCAAGAATTGAACAGCATAGTGCTCAGGTCTTAGGCGGAATCAAGAACATATCGGCAAAGTAGTACGGCAGCCAAGCGCGTAAATCGCTGACCACAGTCCAGCCCCATTTCAATATTTTTTTATACGGGCTCATGTATTTCTGAAAATTGTTCTAGCGGTTATCGCTACTGGTGCGAAAGATAATGAAATACCGCACAGAAAAATTCCAAAAAAACACGACACCCGTCGCGACTAACTTTGCCAGCATGAGCTCAATATGAAGCTGGGCTACAAGCAGATACAGAACGGATTGGTTTATGGCCAAACCAACCATACTGACAAGATAAACAAGAGCAATTTCTCTGCCTTTTGAATAACGTACCCCACTACGAAATACGTGTTTCACGCTCAAGGCGTAATTGACAGCAGTTGCAACTAAAAACCCGATGCAACCTACCAGCAGATAGTCATACCCTGCAAGCTTGGCGAACACAAAGAAGATGCCGATATCAACAGCCGCAGCAGCGCCACCCACAAAGAAATAGCGGACGATTTTCAACGGAACAAATTGTATTTAATGATGCAGTAAATCGCACGGATGCCATCACGCCAGCCGATTTTTTTACCCTCTTCGTAGGTACGTCCGTAGTATGAAATGCCTACCTCATAAATACGGCAACCCAGCTTTGAAACCTTGGCTGTAATTTCTGGCTCAAAACCAAAGCGGTTTTCTTCAATCGTGATGGATTGAATAATTTCCCGCTTAAAGACTTTGTAGCAAGTTTCCATGTCGGTTAAGTTGATATTGGTGAACATATTGGACATAAGCGTCAGAACACCATTGCCAACGCTGTGCCAAAAATAAACAACGCGATGCGCACCCGCGCCCATAAAGCGTGAACCAAACACGACATCTGCCTTGCCAGCCAGAATAGGCGCAACCAGTATTGGATACTCCTGCGGATCGTATTCGAGATCGGCATCCTGAATGATGACCAAATCCCCGGTGGCGGCTTTGATGCCTGTTCGTAACGCCGCACCCTTCCCCGAATTGACGTCGTGATACAGCACTTGATCGACCAGCGCACTAATTTCTGTTCGCAAATATTCACGCGTGCCGTCTGTAGAACAATCATCAACAATAATGATTTCCTTTGACTCATAAGGCGAATTTTTTACCGCCAAAACAAGCTCCATGATGGTGGCTCGCTCGTTATAGCAGGGGATGACAATTGATAATTTCATAAATAATAGAAGAATTCGTAATTTGGTTAGGGGAATTTAAACACGCTCGGCGAGCTACATTTTTCAAAAGCATCAGGAACATCCGGCAAAAAAGTTCCAACCTCAAATACTACTGGGCCATTTCGTTGATGCCAGCTTTCAATTTTCGGAGCAGACCAGTCAAGCTTCTTGGCGATGGCTTCAAACCTTGCCGACTTGTCGCCAGTTATCAGCGCCCATCTCACGGGATGTCCGGTACATAACATCCAACGCGCATGTTTGAAATTTTCCTCCGAGATAATATCAACTTTACCCTCTGTCAAAAACACAGCAGGCATCAGGAGCCCCCAATCTGGCATCACATGAAGCGCGGTTCGATGGTTAGCAAGAATATCTCCTGAAAATTTTGTTATCGCATCTGAATACAAGAGAACTCCTCCGCTCTGCCGCAAATACGCACGCGAAATCATTTGGCCATGAATATTTTGTAACGCCATTCCGATCGGAATTACCAGCGAGAATACTAAAAGCGTAGCGCGGGTTCGGTGCCAACTAAAAGGTGAGGCATTTGAAACCCAACCCCGACTTATTTCATACAGCGCAATTGCGAGCACAAGATGCAAAAACAAATAGATTGGAATGAAATGATGAGCTCCTAATCTAGCTCCAAAAAACAGCGCCACCAAAAAATAAGAGAAAGTACAGCCAATCGTTAATCTCAGCCATCTACTGGCGGTTTTGCGCCACTCCGCTATGAGCCAAATGATTACCGGCATTACAAGAAGCATAACCGCTTTGTATGCGCCTCCTGTTAACGGCAACATGCTGCCAACCCAATAAACCGATTGGGCTGTGTGATTGCTGACGGTCAAAAAATACGTCCACACAGCTTGGAGACGACCTAATTCACTGGCTGAGCCAAGCGTTTTTTGCATCGAAATAAAATATTCGAAAAAAACCCCAATGCCGCCTAAGCTTCTCATTATCAGGATGTAGCCAACGATATAGGGCAACAAACCTAAAATCAACCCGACAAACCAGCTGCATACCCAAATTTTATACTCTGCTCTACTTGTAGAGCGGCTGGTCAAAGTAAAAATTGCGACGAGCACAGCAGGAAAAAAGAAAGCATAAATGAAGTAACCGTAAACCGAAATACCAAATAGAACACCTGAAAAAAACATGGTGCGCTTTGGTCGACTCGCTTCAGGCACACTTTCCAATAGGCATAGAGCAAATAAAAATGCGATCAACGGCGTTGTATTGATGTAGAACTGTGTACGAAATGAAAAAATGAATGAGGGATCCAAAGCAACGGTTACACCGATCAAAAGCAGAAAAAATGATCCGACGCCTGCTTTTCGGGTTAGAAATAACATGCTGGTCAACACGCCAAGTGCATATATTCCATGCACCAGTCGGATTGAAAAAATATCCATTCCCAATAACGCATAAAACGGTGTGCCAAGCCATGCCATCCCGGATCCGTAATAAAGTCCTGGCAACAAAGGGAAGCGGTCAAACAAAAAATTGCCCGGCATTAACCAAATTGACGTGAGGGCTTTTGATCCCAGTATTTTTGCGGCCATATAGTCTGGGTTAACCGCATCCATATACAGACCCGGCAAATCAATATCGAGCAATATCCCTACAGTCGCAACAACGAGCGGGACTATTAGCCAATACCAAGACCCAAATTTATTAGGGAGTTTAATGTTTAAGATCATTTTCCACCTGGAAATTGCATTGAAGCGTTTCATAAAATAATGTCTTTGCTATTATCAATTTGCGCACTAATTATTGCCTTGATAATCTGCACTTAAAGCGGTCACTAAATGGGCATCACCGGTACTCAATTAACACTACAAGCTGCCAAAGTACCTTTACTCATTGCGCTTGGGATAGGCTTACAATTATTGAAGTCTACCGCCAGCCCATGAGACAACAGCATGTCTGATATTGCAACATTCATATATTGACGCTCATTTCCCATGGATAAGTTCACTAATGCAAAAACGGCCACGAATGCTGAGCAACACGTTGAGTAGCCAACACCTGTAATTTAGATTTAGCGCCTCAGGCAGGATTCATAAAATTATTGATAACTGAAATGACCGGTATTTCCGGCGGTAAATTTGGTGTCAAGAAGGCGAGCGACTCGGAGGAGGCAATTATTACCATTGAACCGTCTGGAAAACTGGGCATGTTGACATCAACAGCCATTGACCCATGTTTGGTGCGCTCCCTGGAATGCCATTCAGTTGTGCCCATCATGACCAATGCTACAAGCATAGCGGTAAACATTTTAATTCGGGGCAACGGCATAAATATTTCAGCGTTTGCGATAAGCGCAAACATGGCGAGAGGCGCAAGAACCTCGAGCAAACTCACATAGCGGTAGTAGCCCAAGAAGATTATCCACAGACCATAGATAGTCAAGAACATCAGCAGCAATGCTATCCACATTCTGCGTTTTTGCGCTGATCGCGTAGCCCATACGAGACATACAAGCGCTGGCAAACCAATGCCTAAGCGCCAATCCCGAAAAGATAACTCGGATACAAAGCCTACAGTGTTCTTCATAATCGGCCACGGCGCTGCCAAAAATTTCCACTGACCATCGGCTGCATAGCGAGTGTCGGCAAAGCGATAGTGGTCGGCCTATTGCGACAAAAAAACATCATTGAAGTAGGGAAAAAATGGGTTTCCGAAGCGGGTCTATACCTCATAACCCCAAGGCCCATAAGAAATTACGGCACCAGCTACTCCGCCTAAACCCAGGACTACTAAACGCTTGCTGCGCTCAAACAAGCCTGCCGAAAGCGCCACCACTAAAACAGCCAAGCCGAGGGCATAAGCACCCGCAGTCAATTTAAACCTAACCGCCAATCCCCCCAAAAACCCTTCGACTAAAACATTTTTCAACCTAGGCTTAGTTAAAACAAAAACATCGCCTATAGCAAAAGGCTTGAGTATTAACCAGACCGCACACAAATACAGCGCAACCACATGCCATTCGCTCATGGTGGTGCCGATCAGTGGCCCGCCTGAAGCCCCGGTAACAGCAACAATAATAATTGCAACCAGATAAATATTTCGCCGCGAGCGCAGCAAAAAAAGTTTAGAAATCAGCGCTAAGAAAAATAGTGCAATTGCTGTCGGTAGCGCCAGTATTGCGCTTACCAGCCAGGACGGAAAGCCTGCTCTCGTCATGTAGTAATAGGGTAAATCGGCAAATGGGCTATGGAAGCTCTGCAGTTGCACCGGCGCTTTATCAATAGTTGCGCGATCATTAACCCAAGCATATGGGTTGTAGTAATGATAGTTACGTAAATCCCAATTGGCCTCTTCACCTCGCCAATAAGAAAGTTCGGGGGGGGGGTAATTACAGGCTCTTTTTTATTATTGTTCATGCCATTAAGAAATCTAATAAATTATTGGCGCAGGATAATCTGCCTTTTCGCGAGTTTAGTTAAACCAGTCCCAACGCCAAATCCCGCTGCAAATCTTCAACATTTTCCAACCCCACCGCCACCCTCAGCAAATTCTCGACTATCCCCGCCGCATCACGCTCGGCTTGCGAGATGCGCGCATGGGTGGTGGTGGCGGGATGGGTGATGGTAGTTTTGGTGTCGCCCAAGTTCGCGGTTATCGAGATCATTTTGACTGCATCTATCACCCGCCACGCTTCGGCTCGACCGCCCTTGATTTCGAATGACAATACCGCGCCTTGCAGCCTGGATTGGCGCATCGCGAGAGCGTGTTGGGGGTGTGAGGCCAAGCCTGCGTAATGCACGCGCACAACCATGGGGTGCGCCTCAAGCCATTGCGCGAGTATGAGCGCTGCGCGTGATTGCGCTTCCATTCGCAGGCTGAGGGTTTCCAAACCTTTCAAACATATCCATGCATTGAACGGCGATAACGCGGGGCCGGCAGTACGGACGAATCCATAAACAGGATCGATCAACTCTTTGCGGCCACACACTGCGCCTGCCAGCACGCGGCCTTGACCATCGAGGTATTTGGTGGCGGAATGAATAACCAGATCAGCGCCGAGTTCGAGCGGGCGTTGCAGCGCAGGGGTGAGTAAACAATTGTCTACCGCCAACCACGCATCGGCGTTTTTAGCGATCTCGGCTAACGCAGCGATATCGCAAATTTCCGCCAGCGGGTTCGAAGGCGTTTCGCAAAACAGCATGCGGGTATTGGGCCGCATCGCGGCGCGCCATGCGTCCAGATTGGTGGGGTCAACCCAGGTCGTATCGATACCAAAGCGTTTGCAGATTTGATTAAACAACGGCACCACCGTGCCAAACACGCTCCGTGATGCCACGATATGATCGCCCTGCTTTAACAGCCCCAGCACCGTACTGGCAATAGCGGCCATGCCCGTCGCAGTGGCGGTGCAGGCTTCAGCGCCTTCAAGTGCGGCCAGGCGATCCTGAAACATCGTGACCGTCGGGTTGGTGAAGCGGCTGTAGAGAAAACCTGGCTCTTCGTTCGCAAATTTACGCGCCGCTTCGGCTGCATTTTTGTACGTAAAGCTGGAGGTTAAAAATAACGCTTCAGAATGTTCCTGAAAATTACTTTGCAACGCACCGGCACGCACAGCAAGGGTATCGAAACCGGGCGCATGATTGTTATTGTCGTCGCTCATGATCAGCTATCAACCGTAGACAGCCCCAAATCAAGCTGGTGGGATTCATTGGTTTCGGCGCTGTCAAGATTGCGTGCGCCGCGGGTTTCACGGTCATGGCGATTCGCTTCAATATTAGCCAAATATTCTGGCGTGACGCCGCCGGTAATATATTTGCCGTCAAAGCATGAGGCATCAAAATTTTGTACGGCCGGATTACACGCACGCACATCTTCCAGCAAGGCATCGAGATCCTGATAGAACACCGCGTCCGCCCCAATCGCGGCGGCGATTTGCGTGACATCCCGATCAGATGCAATCAGCTCGCCTCGTGTCGGCATATCGATGCCATACACATTCGGGAATCGTACCGGCGGCGCGGCGGACGCAAAATAGACTTTAAGTGCGCCGCAGTCACGCGCCATTTGCACGATTTCTTTGGAGGTGGTGCCGCGGACAATGGAATCATCCACCAGCAAAACATTCTTGCCTTTGAATTCAATCGCCATGGCGTTCAATTTTTGACGCACCGATTTTTTTCTCTCGTCCTGGCCGGGCATGATAAAGGTGCGACCGATGTAGCGATTTTTTACAAAACCTTCGCGATACTTCACGCCCAATACCTGCGCGACCTCGACCGCCGACGGGCGGCTGGTGTCCGGGATGGGGATGACCACATCGATTTTAATATCCGGATTTTCACGCAGGATTTTTTTACCGAGTGATTCACCCATGCGCGAACGGGTTTCATAAACCGAAATACCGTCAATCACTGAATCAGGCCGCGCCAGATAGACGTACTCAAAAATACACGGATTCAGGCTCGGATTAACCGCGCACTGGCGACTGAAAAAATTACCGGAAAGATCAATCAAAATCGCTTCGCCCGGTGCCACATCGCGCATCACTTTAAAGCCCATCACATCAATCGCCACGCTCTCGGAGGCGACCATAAACTCAACACCGCCTTCAGCACTTTCCTGCTTGCCGATGATCAGCGGACGAATACCCAGAGGATCACGGAACGCGAGCAAACCATAACCTGCAATCATCGCCACAATCGCGTAAGCCCCTTTGGCGCGGCGATGCACCCCGGCAACAGCGTTAAAAATCGCGTCGGGATCAAGCCTGACGCCACGCGCGGCAATTTGCAATTCATGTGCCAGTACATTCAGCAGTACTTCGGAATCGGAATTGGTATTCACATGGCGCAAATCGTCCTGGAATAATTCTCGCTGCAGTTCAGCCGTGTTGATCAGATTACCGTTATGCCCGAGCACCACCCCGAATGGCGAATTAACATAAAACGGCTGCGATTCAGCCGCGCTTGCCGCTGACCCTGCGGTAGGATAGCGACAATGACCGATGCCCATATTGCCAGTCAGGGCGCGCATATCACGGGTGCGGAATACATCGCGCACCAGGCCTTTATTTTTATGCATATGAAAGGTGCGGCCTTCTGCCGTCACGATTCCAGCCGCATCCTGGCCACGATGCTGCAGCACCGTGAGGCCATCGTAAAGCAATTGGTTAACAGGGCTCTTTGAAACGATGCCGACAATGCCGCACATATTGAATCCTTTGTTGAATCTGTTTTTGAATCTATTTCAAATTTTCAAAAAACGGGTTGCCGGTATTTTTTCAGGCGGTGGGTGCTGCAATGGTCCGATATTTAATCCGCGCCGCAACGCTCTCCGGTAATACGCTTCGAGCGTACAAAGCCGCGATTTCAAGCGTCGGCGTGATCGCAGATTCACGCCACATGCTTGATTGCGGCAGCTTGGTCAGACCGACCGCGAGGGTCAATGCAACCAGCAGCAATGCCCCGCGCAACAAGCCAACCGCGCCGCCCACACCGCGATCCAAACCACCCAGGCCCAATTTTCGCATGAGTTCAGATAAGAGGCTCGCCACCATCGCGACCACGACCAGCACCAGCAGAAAAATCGCCAACCACGCCACCACCAGCCGCACCATCGGCTCTGCCGCCCAATCCGCAAAGTAGGTCGCCAGATTAGGTGCAAATGCATGAGACAAAATAAACGCAAGAATCCAGCCGGCTACATTGAGCACTTCACGAACTGCGCCGCGCAAGAAACCGATCGCGATCGAAATTAATAAGATGGCGATGACAATATAATCAAGTTCATTCATGACCGGCTTACGGGTTGGGGATGGTTAGGACAGGTAAATCATTAACTATTATTTCAGCGGCACAATTTTGCCGTCCGCGCCAGCCAGCTTGACTTGTGCCAACGCTGAATCGGCCTTTTCTTTGCTCGCAAAAGGCCCGACACGCACGCGTGTCACGCTGCCGCCGCTGGTGGCAATGCTGTCAGTAAAAACGGGCAGCTTCGCTTCTTTCATCGATGCCACAATTTGTTGCGCATTGGCGGCGTCTTTGAATGCGCCAATTTGTACCACGAATCCCTGTTTCAGAAGCGGTGGCGCTTTGACGGGCGCGGCTATGGGTGGCGGCGTTGCAGACTTTGCTACCGGTGCAGGGGTGGCAGCAGGCGCTGCCGACTTGGGCTCACCCTTCGTTTCAGGTTTAGCAATGGCCGTGGTTGCTAATGGAGGAGTCGGCGCAGGTGATGCTGTAGATGCGGTTAAAGGTGCGGAGGGCGGAGCGGGGGTGGGGGTTGGGGTTGTTGCAACTGCAGTCGGCGCGGTTGATAGCGTCGGCGCGGGCAATGGTGGAAGACCTTCTTTGGGCGGCACTTGAATAGCGATTTCGCGGCTGTTGGCCTGATCTTTTTTGGGAGCCGAATCAAACAACATCGGCAGAAATACAATCGCCAGCAAACCGAGTGTGAAAGCGCCAATCAAACGACGG
>Ga0209724_1004166_pt1 | contig 11470 bp, 8 predicted proteins | sample grotaG_FD_184143 | JGI IMG/M metagenome (GOLD analysis project Ga0209724, IMG submission 184143) | Glacier valley bacterial and archeal communities from Borup Fiord, Nunavut, Canada, to study Microbial Dark Matter (Phase II) -... | ecosystem: Environmental > Aquatic > Freshwater > Ice > Glacier ... | reverse complement strand
AAGTACGCACTCTTCAATGGCTGTTCATTTACCTGGAGCATACGAGTTTATGCGATCACTCAACCGAAACGTTCTTATCTCCATTGTGCTCAGCGTGCTGGTCACCCTGAGCTTATTCGCATCAACATTCAACGGGTCTGTGCGGCCTGCATACGCCGCAAACAACTATGTGGTCAGCAGCCTGAACGACATTGGCAGCGGAAGTTTGCGCGACGCGATTACGCAGGTGAACGGTGGTGCGGGCGGTGATACTATCACGTTCAGCGTGACCGGTACTATCCTGTTAAATTCAACGCTTCCCGATCTTAGCAAAAATGTAACGATTACGGGTCCTGGCGCGTCCTTATTGACCATCAACGGCAGTAATGCTAACCGATTGGTGTGGATTGCTGGTAACGTTATAGTCAATCTATCGGGGCTGACTATCACCCATTTTACAACCAATTTGAATATTAGTGCCATCGCTAATGATGGTATATTGAGCGTGAGAGATGTTGTTTTTTCAAACAATATATCAAAAAACGTTAATGGGGGGGGTGCAGCCATTTACAATTCAGGTACGTTGACTGTAATAAGCAGTACCTTCTCTGGAAATATAAACGATGGTGATGGGGGCGGAGGTGCCATCTACAGTTATCATACGGGTACCTTGAACGTTCAGAGCAGCATCTTCGTTGGTAATTCATCTGCATACTATGGCGGTGCCATAATGACCATTAGCGAAACTACCACTATAAGCAATAGTACTTTCTTCGGCAACTCAGCTACAAAAGGCGGCGGTGCTGTTCAAAGTTTTAGTGGTACTATGAACGTGACAAATAGCACGTTTTCTAATAATTCGACTATTGGTAATTATGGCGGTGGCATTTCCCAACAAGGTGGTCTCAGTAAATTGAACATAGCGGCTAGCACTTTCTTTGGCAATTCGGCGGCTAACGGAAGCGGTGGCGGTATTAGCAATGTCAGTGGCACAGCCAGCGTGGTAGCTAGCACCTTCGCTGGCAACTCTGCATCCGCAGCGAGTGGTGGCGGCCTTTACAACGATAGTACGGGCACAATAGCCATGCAAAACACAATTGCCACGAACAGTACAGGCGGCGATTGCAATGGCACTTTCATGGGTGATCATAACCTTGGCACGGGTTGCCCTGGCACGTTAGGCGCAGCCACTGGACTCAGCACGACACTTGCCAACAACGGCGGACTCACGCAAACGCTTGCGCTGATGACGGGCAGTAACGCGATCGATGCAGCAGCCACTTGTGCCTATCCAGCCGCTTTCACTGCAACCATTTTCGACGCCACCAAAGATCAGCGCGGGATGGCGCGTCCGTTCGGCGCACAGTGCGATATTGGCGCGTATGAATATAACATTCCGCCAACACCGACGCCTACCAACACAGTTACACCGAGCGCAACAGCATCACCCACCAGCACCGCAACGATTACGCCATCGCCAACGCTCACGCTGACGAACACAGCCACCACTACCAACACACCAACGCCACCCACTATCACCGACACGGTTGGCATTTATCGGCCATCGGCGGGCGAGTTCTTCCTGAAAAACACAAACGTCACGGGCTTTGCCGATCTGTACATCCCGTACACTATTCCCGGCACAACCAACGTGTATCCAGTGGTGGGCGACTGGACGGGCAGCGGTGCTGATACGATCGGTTTGTATAATCGCAACGATGGCACTTTTGCGCTGCGCAACACCAACACCAGCGGCCCGGCAGATGAGCAGCCTGTGCTTGGCATTGCAGGCGATGTGCCAATGGCCGGACGCTGGACAGTGAGCGCGCTGCATGACGGGATCGGCGTGTTCCGTCCGAGCAACGGTTTGATCTACCTGAAAAACGATCTGGTATCGGGCTTTGCCGATTACACGATGGTGCTCGGCATTCCGGGTGATACGGCAGTCGCGGCGGATTGGAACGGCAAAGGCTACGACAGCCCCGGCGTGTACCGTCCGTCTCAGCAGACTTTCTACCTGAGCAATCAAGTTACCAACGGCGGTGTATTTGGTGACTATCAGGTACAGCTCGGCATTCTGGGCGATCAGCCGATCGCGGGTGATTGGATCGCGCAAGGTCATGCAGGCGTAGGCGTGTTCCGCCCGACCGACGGCCAGATCTATCTGAAAAATGCGCTCACTTCAGGCTTTGCAAATATTGACTTTGTGCTCGGCGTGGCAGGTGATATGCCAGTAGCCGGACACTGGATCGCCGTCGGCGCAGCGCATCAGCCGCCGATCAACCTGATCATGCCAGGTACGCCTGCACCGATCACGCCGACGTTTGCGCCCACCTTCGCAGCAAAGGTGTCGCCTGCGCCCAATTACGACGGCTAACGTCCCTGCCCCGTGCCTCACGCCTTATAAATCACGTCTGACTCCCTTCCCCTTGTAATCGGGGGAAGGGCTGGGGTTAGGGGTCAATGACTTTGCACGTGTCCTGGTTTGCCAGCACCGTTGTTTGACAAGATTTTTGCACTTTCGTATAATGACCACGGTTATAACGTAAGAATTTTACAAAAATCTGGTGGACTAACTATGAATAGGCTCGGCAGGATCAATGGCCCCGTAAACGCACGGAAGACTTCTCAATTTTCGATCGATAATGCGCGCTCCGAAGTGGTGCCGCCGCCTCCGCCGGACGAATCCTATTGGGCGGCGCTGCTGCATGAGGGCGAAACGCTCGGATTGCGCTATGGTGAACCCACCTGGGACGACTCAGAAACGCCCTATGAGGCCAGCAAACCCGCCGATGCCAGCCAGGAACAGCACGATTGGGAAATGGCGCAGCAGCTGCTTGAGGACGATAAGACAGTCGATCTGGTCGTGATCGGCTCAAATCGCGGCGGCTTGCTGGTCGAATGGAATCACTTACGCGGCTTCGTGCCTGCCAGCCAACTGGTCGATTTTCCGACCATCAGCGATGGACAGCTTCGCCGTCAGCAGTTGGCGGCGCGCGTTGATCAGACCTTGACGCTGCGCATTATTGAACTGGATCGCGTGCAAAATCGCTTGATCTTATCCGAGCGGGCGGCGCAGGTACGCCCCGGCACGCGCGCCGATGTGCTCGACAACCTGCGCGCAGCCGATGTGCTCAAAGGGCGCGTCACGAATCTGTGCGACTTCGGCGCGTTCATCGATCTGGGCGGGTTGGAAGGCTTGATCCACATCAGCGAATTGAGTTGGGGACGGGTCGGCCACCCGCGCGATGTATTGAATCGCGGTGATGAAATCGATGTGTACGTGATGGACATCAATCGCGATCAGGGACGGGTGGCGCTCAGTATCAAGCGGCTGCAACCTGATCCGTGGGAAACGGTTGATCGACGCTACCAGATCGGGCAAATCGTGGAAGGCGTCATCACGAATATCGTGGATTTTGGCGCGTTCGCGTGCGTTGAAGAAGGGCTGGAAGGTTTGATCCACGTTTCCGAACTGGCGGAAGGTCACTTTCTGCATCCGCGCAACGTCGTTCAGGAAGGCGATCGCGTCTATGCGCGCATTTTGAACATCGATGGTCAGGCGCGGCGCTTGGGTTTGAGCTTACGCGAGCACGCCGCCGACGCGGTCTGGGCAGAGCGCGAAACGAATTGAATGGCCTTAGCGCGTTCTCCGCAGTTCCTGAAATTCTGGAGGGGACTGTCGAGCGCATTACCTATTACAGCCCCGACAGCAATTATTGCGTGATGCGTTTACGCCCTGCGAAGAAGATTGCAGCCCGCAATTATGACGATGAAGACGGGTTAGTGACCGTTGTCGGCGTCATGCCCGAATTGCAGCCCGGCGAAGCGCTCAAACTCAGCGGCCAATGGACGACGCATTCGGACTACGGACGGCAGTTCAAAGCCGAGGTCGTGACCCCGGTAGCGCCCACCACGGTAGAAGGAATCAAGCGCTATTTAGGTGGCGGCTTGATCAAAGGCGTGGGGCCGCGTACTGCTGAACGCATTGTTGATTTCTTTGGTGAAAACACGCTCGATATTCTCGATCGCGATCCTGATCGCTTGCGTGATGTGCCGAACGTGCGCAATGACGCCGTGGATCGGATCATCAAAGCGTGGAGCGAACAGCGCGCGATCAAAGACGTGATGATCTTTTTGCAGAGCCACAACATCAGCACCGGATTAGCCGTCAAAATCTACAAAGCGTATGGCAACGCCTCGATTTCCAAAGTCGTTGCCGACCCCTATCAACTTGCCAAAGATATTATGGGCATTGGCTTTCGGACGGCGGACAAGATCGCGCGCGATTTGGGCTTGCCCGCTGATGCGCCGAGTCGATTGGCGGCGGGCGTGGTGTATGCCTTGAATCAACACGTCAGCAACGGCCATACCTATGCGCCGCGCGGTGAGCTGATCACACATGCTGCTGAACTGCTTGAAGCCGATATAGCGCCGATCGAAAGTGCTATCGAGCGGCTCAAACAATCTGGTGACGTTGTTATAGAGCAAATGCCACGCGGTGAGGATAGGCTGGAAGCGGTGTATCTGCCCACTATGCATCATAGCGAAGTTGGCGTAGCGAAACGCATTCGCGCAATGGCGAACAACGCGCGCAGCAGCCTGAAAAGCGCACGCACACTCAATTGGGATCAATTTTTTAAGGTGCTGCAAAACGAAGATCACGTTACGCTGACTGAACAGCAGCAAGACGCCGTGAAAGCAGTCTTGACGAATAAGATCAGCGTTTTGACAGGTGGCCCTGGCACGGGTAAGACGACTACCTTGCGCGCCGTGATCCGACTGCTGGAATATTTGGGCAAAAAGTGTGCGCTCGCCAGCCCCACCGGACGCGCTGCCAAACGGCTCGGTGAAGCAACAGGTCGCCCCGCGCAAACCATTCACCGCTTGCTGGCCTATTCGCCGCAAGATGGGTTTGGTTTCAGCGAAGACAGTCCGCTTGACGTGGATATGCTCATTATCGATGAAACGTCGATGCTCGATCTCGTGCTGTTTTACAACGTGCTCAAAGCGATCAAGCCTGAGACGCATTTGCTATTAGTAGGCGATGTCGATCAGCTGCCGAGCGTGGGCGCAGGTGATGTGCTGCGCGATGTAATCAACAGCGAAGTAGCGCATGTGACGCGGCTCAACGCGATCTTTCGACAGTCCGAAACGAGCTTGATCGTTGCCAACGCGCACCGCATCAACATGGGCAAAATGCCGCAGATCACCAATAAGGACACCGACTTTTATTTGTTCAGCGAAGAAGACCCGGACGCCGCCGCCGAGTTGGTGGTCGATCTGGTCAAGAATCGCATTCCGCAAAAGTTCGGCTTCCGCTCGGATGGTGAAATTCAGGTGATCTCACCCATGTATCGGGGCAGTGTGGGCGTGCGTGCACTCAATGAGCAGTTGCAGGCAGCGCTCAATCCGGCAGGACGCGCGGCGGAACATCGCATGTTCGGCCTGACTTATCGCGTCGGTGATCGGGTGATGCAGACGCGCAACAACTACGATAAAGAAGTGTACAACGGTGACATTGGGCGTATTCACACGATCGATCCCGCCGAACAAACATTACAGATCGTGGTCGATAATCGTTTCATCGATTACAACTGGGATGAATGCGACGAACTGACGCACGCCTTTTGCATCTCCACGCACAAAAGTCAGGGCGCAGAGTATCCGGTGATTGTGCTCCCGCTCATGACGCAGCACTATAGGATGCTGCAACGCAATCTGGTCTATACGGCGATCACCCGCGCCAAGAAGCTAGTCGTGCTGGTCGGCACAAAAAGAGCGCTGGCAATGGCCGTGAACAATGACAAGGTGGCCGAACGTTACAGCGGCTTGCGCCCGCGCCTGATGGGGTAAACTGAAGCCGCGCCAAGTTCAGGCTTCCACATTTTCGCGGATTTGGGCGTCGATCTCTGCTTTGTGCACCCGATAGTATGACCAGGCGTTTGCCAGATCATCTGCCCGCAAAGTTGGATAATTGTAGAGCAGATCGGCTTCACTTTCACCCATTTGGCGTGCTTGCGCAAGCAACCAAACCGGAATCCGGGTTCGCACAATACACGGATCGCCGCCATTTACATCAGGAATGCTTTCGATTCCTGGAAAAGCATCCCCAAGATCACCAGCGATTTGTTGCAGAAGCTGTGCTTTTTCAGAACGTGTCAGTGACGGCAGCAGGGATTGTACGGTTCTAAAGTTATCCATGTATCGATCAATCAACCTCATTGTTAATGCCCCTCACCTGATCGCAAGGAACAAGCGAGGAACTTTCGCGTTATTAGCCAATAAACAAAATTAGGCGTTGGTCAGGTAGCGCCGAAACCAGGCCAATTCGTGCTGCCAAGCGTCGTCGGCGGCTTCTTTATCGTGTACTTCGGTGCGCGTATCATTGAAGAAAGCGTGATCTGCGCCGGGGTAAATGATGATCTCATGCGGAAAGGCGTACTGCTTGAAATCATCGTTCAGCTTCTGAATGGTGGGCGTTACGCGATCCTTGTCACCCACGATGTTCAAGATCGGCGCAGTGTTGGTGGCGAATGCGTCCGCTTGTGGCGCACCCACCCCATAATAAGCGACGACCGCACCCACATCAGCGCTTGCCGCAGCAGTTGCCAACGCTAACCCGCCGCCCATGCAGTAGCCCGTCACGCCGATCTTTTTGGGCATCACGAACGACTGCGCTTTAAGATAAGTGAGCGCGCCGACGATCTCTTTGACGGCGTGCGGGCGATCGAGCTCCATCGCCTGCTTTTGCGCGTCGTTCGGCTCCAGCGCGATGTGCCCATGATACAAGTCGGGCGCTAACGTGACGAAACCCGCACTTGCTAGCCGCCGTGCAATGTCACGGATGTGATCGTTCAGTCCCCACCATTCTTGAATCAGCACCACGCCGGGCGCTGGCTCGTCACCATCAGGGCGCACCAGATAACCAGTGCCTTGCCCACCATTTGCCGGAAATTGGATGTCTTGCTCACGCATGAATCGAGTCCTCTATTTTGTGGTTACATTGACCAACTGTCAGCAAGATCATAATGCAGCAGGCCACGCTCGGCAACCTGAATAATCGATCACTGTCGCGACAAAAACGAACGCCCTGCGTATAGAAAGGCGTGACAATACGCTTTTCAAGCATTACTGTTGAGGATTACAAGGACACGATGCAAACCAATCAAACGCTCCGCACATTACAGGATGTGCCACTGATCACGGATTTTCCGGCAGATTATGCGACCACCCAAGGCCCATTTCTGGCCGACATGTACGCTAAACACGGACCCATCTTTCGGGGCAACATTTTTGGCAATGAGTGGGTGTTCATGGTCGGGCCGGAAGCTAATCGCTTTGTGCTGTCCAGCAGCCGTCTCAAGTTTTCGCATTATCAGGGGTGGGGCATTGCGATGGGCGTGGCCTTCATGCTCGGCAATGGCCTGCTGACGATGGACGGCGCAGAGCACGATCAGCATCGCAAGACCATGAATCCGGCCTTCACGATCGCGTACATGGATCGCTATCTGCCACTGATGAATCGCATCATTCGTGAGCGTACCGCCGATTGGGTGGCGCGCGGCACGGTCGATGTCTATATCGAAGCGCGCAAGATCGCTTTTGATGTGGCTGCCGAAGCGCTCATGGGCTTACATGTTGGCGCGGACGTGGATACCTTTCGCGATGTATTTTTGCAGCTTATGAATCTCGACGCGGTAGCCGTTGATTACGGCGATTATGGCCGCCGTCAGGAAGCGCTCAGCGGACAGCTTACGCAGATGATGCTTCCGCGCCTTGCCGAACGACGTGCTGCCCCCACCGACGATCTGCTGAGCATGATGATCCAGGCACGCGACGACAGCGGCAAGGGTATGGCTGATGCGCAAATCATCGCGCATTCCAATATTTTACTGTTGGCCGGACATGAAACCTCTACCACTTTGATTTCATGGCTGCTGTACTTGTTGGTCGAGCACCAGGATTATTTACAGCGCGTGCTGGATGAGCAGGCCGCCTTGCTCGCGCCGGACGCCGAACCCACCTTGGACGCAATCAAGCGGATGCGGGTGCTGGATAACGCACTCAGCGAAGCCGAACGGTTGTATCCGCCCGTGTCATTTGGACCGCGCGGTGTCGTGGAAGATTTCGAGTTCAACGGCTACGTGATCCCGGCGGGTACGATGGTCAATTACAGCATTGCCGCCAGTCACCGTATTGGCAGCATCTTTCACGACCCGGAAAAGTTTGACCCGGATCGCTTTGCGCCGCCGCGTGAAGAAGACAAGACGCCCTACGCGCTGGTTGGCTTTGGTGGCGGACCGCGCGTGTGCATCGGCATGAATTTTGCCACGGTTGAGATGAAGGCGCTGGTATCGCACATCGTTCGCCACTATCAGTTGGCGATCACGCCCGGTCAACAGCTCATCAACGGCGGTGGCGTGGTCACCGCGCCGCTGAACGGGATCAAGATGAACGTGACGGCGCGCACGTAAGATGCTGGATCGCAGTACGATCAATACCAGATACATCAGCTCGCGCTTCGTATTTCGCATTTCATATTTCACATAAGGGGCTTCTCGTGGATAAACGACAGTTTGGCAACAGCGACATGCACATTACGCCGATTGGCTTCGGTGCCTGGGCGATCGGCGGCGGCGATTGGGCGTTCGCCTGGGGTGCGCAGGACGATAATGACTCGATCAGCGCAATTCATCGTGCGCTCGATCTCGGCATGAACTGGATTGATACCGCCGCTGTGTATGGCCTCGGCCATTCCGAAGAAGTGGTAGCACGAGCGCTGGACGGTATTCACGAGCGGCCTTACGTGTTCACCAAATGTTCGCTGGTGTGGGATGATAAGCGTCAGGTGCATAATAATCTGCACGCCGACTCGATCCGCCACGAAGTAGAAGCCAGCTTGAAGCGCTTGCGCGTCGAAACGATCGACCTGTATCAAATCCACTGGCCGAACCCTGACCCAGATATTGAAGAAGGTTGGCAAACGCTGGCAGCGCTCAAAGCCGAAGGCAAACTGCGCTGGATCGGCGTCTCGAACTTCAACGTTGTGCAGATGCAGCGTGCGCAGGCCATCGCGCCGATCACATCGTTGCAGCCGCCTTATTCGATGTTCAATCGCGGGATCGAGCCGGACATTTTGCCGTATTGCGCTGAACACAATATCGGCGTGATCGCTTACTCACCGATGGAGTCGGGCTTGCTGAGCGGTGGCATGACGCGCGAACGGGTGGCAAACTTCCCGAAAGATGATTTCCGCAGCCGCGCCAAACAGTTCCAAGAGCCGCGCCTGTCCCATAATCTGGAATTTGTAGAGCGGCTGCGCGCAATTGGTGCGAAACATGGGCGCTCACCGGGTGAAGTCGCGATCGCCTGGACGTTGCGACAATCCGCCGTGACCGCCGCGATCGTGGGCGGGCGCAGTGCCGAGCAAGTCAACGGGATCATTGGCGCGGCAGAGTTTCGATTGAGCAGTGCCGAATTGGACGAGATCGAAACCGCATTGGGCGCGTTGGAGCATGTTCAGCAGGGTAGCTAAACCGCCTACAATCAGTATAAATTTGGATTGCCCCGGCCTAAAGAGCGCGTCTCATATAGAAGAAAAAACGTATTTTTTCTGTATGAGCGCTGTGGCTTTAGTCTAGCGCCTTAGCCTGGAAATCCAGTAGTGACAGCGTAAGTAGTGACGTAGAAAGATTGAAACATGCTAACTGAAACATTGAACGCTGCGCCCATGAGCGCGATACCCGGTGAAATGCCGCGCGAACCGAAAATCCACAATACCATTCTGGAGACGATGGGCAATACGCCGCTCGTCCGGCTGAACCGAGTCACGCGCGGGATCGCTGCCGATATCGTGGCGAAAGTCGAATTTTTCAATCCCGGCGGTTCTGTGAAGGATCGCATCGGCATTCAGATCATCGAAGACGCCGAACGCACAGGTCGTTTGCGCCCCGGTGGTACGATCGTCGAGTCCACCTCTGGCAACACCGGAATCGGGCTGGCGATTGCCGCTGCGATCAAGGGTTACAAATGCGTGTTCGTGCTGGCGGATAAGCAGTCGCCCGAAAAAATCAAACAGTTACGCGCATTCGGGGCGCGTGTAGTGGTTACGCCAACCGACGTGGATGCCGACGATCCGCGCAGCTACTACAGCGTGGCGCGCCAGATCGTTGCGGACACCCCCAACGCGATCCTCGCTAATCAGTATCATAATCCGGTCAACCCGGCCACCCACTATCAGACCACCGGCCCGGAAATCTGGCAGCAAACGGCGGGCAAGATCGATGTATTCGTGTGCGGCGTCGGCACCGGTGGCACCATTACAGGCGTCGGGCGCTACCTGAAAGAGCAAAACCCAAAAGTGCAGATCGTAGGCGTCGATCCGGTGGGTTCGATTCTCGCTGATTACTTCAAAACGGGCAAAATGACTGAAGCGCACTCCTACAAGATCGAGGGCATTGGCGAGGACTTTGTGCCGTCGATTTACGATTTCAGCGTGATCGATGATATGGTGAAGGTCACTGACAAAGAATCGTTCCTGATGGCGCGGCGGCTGGTGCGCGAGGAAGGCATTTTCTGCGGCGGATCATCAGGAAGCGCGCTGGTCGGGGCGATGCATTATGCAATCGAAAAGAATTTGGAGAGCGGCAACCTGGTCGTCGTGCTGCTGCCGGATTCTGGTACTCGCAATCTGGGCAAAGTATTCGATGACGAGTGGATGCGCCAAAATCGCTTCCTGGACACGGCTATGAGCGATGCGCGCGTGCAAGATGTGCTCGGCAGCAAGCCGCGTCAGGCATTGATCACCGTCCATCAGAACAGCACGGTTGACGAAGTGGTCGCGCAGATGAAGCAGTACAGCGTTTCACAGCTTCCGGTGGTCAGCGATGATGGTCAACTGGTCGGGCTGGTGAACGAAGTCAGCTTGCTCAAATATCTGCTCAACAGCATGGGCACTGACGGCGCACAGCAGCCGATCGGCAGTCTGGAAGTGGTGGAGCGCAGTGTCGCTACCGTCACGCTGGATACGTCGGTCGAAACTCTGTTGAGCGTCTTTTCAACCAGCCCCGTCGCGGTCGTGATCGAGTCAACCAGCCGTCAGGCGATGAGCATTCTGACCAAAATTGACGTGCTGAGCTATCTGACGCTGCAAAAAACAGAGTAAGCGCTCAGACGGGATGTATTATTTGCGTACGCTTTCCCTTGGTGGTGGCGTACGCAGAGCGGGAATGCATAGGAGTCGAACCTACCACGGCTCGTAACGACCCGTCAGCGATTTTGAAGATCGCGAAGCTCACCGGAGCTTAACCACTCCCATCTCTAGAACGCCGCAAGCGTCGCAAAACTTTCGTATATTTGCGCTACGTGCGATCCTCTACGAATACCTGAACTTCCATGACTTCGGCCAGCAAATGCGCCGCTTGATGGCCGGGCGTATCCACCTGATCGGTGTCAAGCGGACGGCGTACGGACGACGCTTCCATATGAA
>Ga0209724_1004162_pt1 | contig 11475 bp, 9 predicted proteins | sample grotaG_FD_184143 | JGI IMG/M metagenome (GOLD analysis project Ga0209724, IMG submission 184143) | Glacier valley bacterial and archeal communities from Borup Fiord, Nunavut, Canada, to study Microbial Dark Matter (Phase II) -... | ecosystem: Environmental > Aquatic > Freshwater > Ice > Glacier ... | reverse complement strand
ATCTGAGAATGCAGTACGGATACAGATACATGTCGCCATTATCACGTACTGTCTTGTCGCTATTATTGAACTCGACCTCAAACTGGGCAGACCTGTTGTTGAGGTCATGCGTATCCTTGGTAATTCCTTGCTGGTCAAGGATCCCATCCAAGAGCTCTTGGCTCCTATGGCAAACAGGGATTATGATGATAACGATTGCCAACTGCATTTGGACTTCAAATTTGATTAACATTTTTTAATAGACACCAGTGATTTGATTTCATATTATTTACCATAACCCGGATTTTGCACTAATGCAGAATTTGTTTGAAGTGCAATTGTTGGAATTGGCCAAAGGTAATCCCGGTCTTTATTAAATTTGCGAGTACCAAATTTCACACCCAGATAATTAAATATATCGGCGTTCATTACTACCTCGGCGGTGCGCCAACGACGGATATCGAAGTAATACATCCCTTCTCCTGCTAATTCAATACGACGTTCGTGACGAATTTCCTGACGCATTTGTTCTTTAGTTAGACCGGGCATGAATTCAGGCATTTTTGCACGAAGGCGAATCAGTTTAAGTGCATCATAAACACTTTGATCAGGTCCAACGGCTTCATTTTGAGCTTCGGCATACATTAAAAGAATATCTGCATAGCGAAGGAAAATATAATTAAGCTCCGACTGGTTATCCGCTTTTATAGCAGCCGGTACTTCGTTGTCTTTGTAAATCGTATATTTTTTTTGACCGTAACCAGTTCTTGGATACGTTGTTGGAGACACAGTTGCCCCTTTATATTTTGCTCCCGGATAATTAATTGACGCATAAAAACGAAGATCACGATTTACATAAGGGTTTTTTGCATCATATCCTGAAGTTGGATCAATAATCGGTTTGCCGTTTGCCATATAAAAATCATTTACCAAATCAGCTAGTGGGGCAACAGTATTAAAAGCATCAAGGATGATATCCATACTATGTACAAACTCTGGAAATTTATATTGCAAATCAAAGATCACCTCAGAGTTACCTTCATTCTCGAAAAAAAAGGTTCCACGCGAGTCTGGAAAAAGAGTATATGCTTTCATATCAATTACTGATTTGGCAGCTGTCGCTGCTTCAGTCCATTTACCTGCCCATAACAATGCTCTGGCTTTCATGGCATAAGCAGCACCTTTGGTTGCTCTTCCTTTATCAACCACTGCATATGATGTTGGCAACTCGACAGCAGCTTCATCCAAATCCTTGATAATCTGTGAAAGAATTTCATCAGCAGAATTTCGTGGTAAATTGGCCTGTTTTTCGAAATCAGGAGCATCAAGAATTAGTGGAACTCCACCATATAAAGCCCAGAGTTGTGTGTAAAAAACAGCTCTTAGGAACTTGCTTTCTGCGATAAACCTCTTTTTCAATGCGTCAGATATGGATGTTACCGGGATACTTTCAATTTTAGATAAAAGGGTGTTAGCGCGTCCAATTCCAGCGTAGCATTGGCCCCAACAGTTGTTTATAACAGAAGAATTTGCAGCATCCTGAATTCCAGTCGCGATATAGTCGAAACCATTATTATTCTGATAGGTATATGCATTGGGTGTAGCGTCTTCAAAGAAAATTGCATTTGACCCGCTTAACAATGAGTTACCAAGAAGACTGGCATATGTTGCATTTACTGCAGCCTCGGCATGTTCTTTAGTCTTAAAAAAAGTTTCTTCGGTAAATCTGTCAGTTGGCTCAATATCCAGTATTGAGGTGCAACTCAAAAAGGTAAGTCCCAGACAAATCGTTAAAATATATTTTTCCATTATTTTAATATTTTTTAATTAAAATCATCTAATCTAAAAAGAAAATCAACTAGAAAGACAGATTTACACCTAAAGTTAAAGTCTTTGCATTAGGATAATCCACACCATCTTTGGTCAATAATCGTTCTGGATCTGTTAATTTAAACTTGCTAAATGTAAGATAATTCAATGCGTTTGCATAAATTTTTAAGCTATTCAAACCCACGTGTTTGATCAAATTTACAGGAAAGTTGTAACTGAGCTGAATATTTTTCATTCGAAGATAAGATGCATTACTCACCCAAAAACTTGAAGTCTGAAAGTTAAACGGATTACCCGATCCTGTAGTTAAAATAGGAAGTTTAGCATCCGGATTTTCAGGTGTCCACGAATCGGTTAACCAGTTGCGGGTTACACCTGCACCGTTATTGTATGGTTTTGAAAGATTTCCAGTGTAAATTGTATTCAGACCCGAAACACCCTGAAAAAAAGCTGTCAGTTCGAAGTTTTTATACTCTACTCCCAGGTTAAAACCATAAGTGTAACTTGGAATTACTGATCCGATTACTTTACGATCGTTGTTGTCAATTATTTTGTTACCATCCAAATCCTTAAATTTTAAATCGCCTGGTCTGGTAATAGAGTTTTGGACAGGACTGGATGCAACCTCTTCTACACTTTTGAAGATACCTATTGCTTCAAGACCAAAGAATGAATCAATTGGATCCCCTTCCTTAGTAATCCGATTCCCGGTATAATATATCTGTCCATTTAGATTTTCAACATTGTTTTTTACTCGCATTAAATTACCTCCAAGGTTATATTTAACCTGACCGATTCTATTGCTATATTGGCCTGATATTTCGAAACCTTTGTTGGAAACTGAACCAATATTTTTGAATGGCCCCCCTAAATTTCCAACTTGAGCCGGAATTTGAATTTGCCTTAAAATTCCTGTTGTCAGATTGTTGAATACATCTATTCCGAATGTTAGGCTGTTGTTAAATAGTCCACCATCTAATCCGATATTTGTCATTGTGGTTGTTTCCCACGAAATTTTAGGATCGCTTACCGAGGTGATAGCAGCACCACTTACAACGGTATTGTTGAAGTTGTAGTTCTGTCCTATTGATACTGCATCAACATAGCTAAATAAAGCAATCATTTGATTGCCAAGTTGTCCCCATGAAGCCCGAAATTTCAGATTAGAAATTTGTTTAATGTCTTTCATAAATCCCTCTTCGTTTATACGCCACCCGACTGAAACAGATGGGAAAAGTCCCCACTGGTTTCCTTTTGAAAAACGAGAAGAGCCATCGTATCTAAAGTTACCTTCGAATAAATATTTGCTTTTATAACCATAATTAACACGTCCGAAATAGGACATCAGTGATGATTTTGCCGAAGTTCCTGATACCAATGGGTTTGTACTTCCTGCACTAAGTTCTGTTAGTTCATTACCCAGATAACCCTGATTTTGTGCACTGAAATTTGAACTTTCGAAGGTTTCAATACTAAAACCCAACAATGCACTTAAAGCATTATCTCCAATGCCTTTGCTCCAGTTCAGTGTGTGGAAATTAGTTAAATTCAGATTATTGAAATTTCTCTGAATGACTCCTCTTGCTGGAATATTACCCATAGGACTAATTACTCCCGTACTTGTATTGGTCAGATTAATGACTGGGTTTGCAAATTTTTCGTTCATAAAATAAAGATTGGCTGAACCGGTCACTTTATACAAAATATTAAAGGGAAGTTTAAATTCAATATAGACAGAAGCCAGTGTTCTCTGAGATTTATTTGTATGAGAGCCTTCGTAGGCCAAAGCATAAGGGTTACGGAAGAAATTATGGCCAGGAACACGCACCCACTGATCCGCATATGTTCCATCTTTGGCCAATGGTGCCTGCATAGGAAGTCCTCGGTAAATCAAACCCATCAAACCACCTTCACCATTACCGTCGTTGGTTGTATAACCACTTTCTGTATTGATCCAATAATTGCTCATAAGGTTTGCTCCAATTTTTACAGATTTAGTTACCTCTGAAGCAAGGTTGATGTTAATGCTGTATTTTTTTGCATAAGTGTTTAAAAGGATACCATCCTGATCAAGATAGCCCAAAGATGCGGAAAATATTGTTCGTTCAGAACCTCCGGAGAAACGAAGATTGTGTTCCTGAATCGGGGCATTTTTGAACATGACATTCATCCAGTTGGTATTTGCGTATTTCCAAGGATCTGTGCCCGCGGTCACTCCTGCTTTGTAGTCATCAAGTAGGGTCTGTGCATATTCTATAGGTTTGCCTTCGTTAGTAAGGGCTCTGTTTTTTCCTTCCATGTATTCAACTGCATTAGTGACAATATTGTCAGGAACTTGCATAATACTTTGTGAACCAATGTACGTGTTGTAATCTACCTTAAGGCTACCTTTCTGGCCAGTTTTAGTTTTAATAAGAACTACTCCATTAGCTGCCCGGTTCCCATAAATAGCTGATGAAGCGGCATCTTTAAGAATAGAAATACTTTCAATGTCGGAAGGATTGACGTCACGAAGATCATATTCAATTCCATCAACCAATACCAAGGGATTGGCATCACTCATTGTTCCTATCCCTCGAATTCGAATTGTACCTGCGTCAGCACCTGGGCGACCTGAGGTCTGATTCACGTATACCCCTGTTGCACCTTGCAATGCCATAGTTGAATTGGTAATCGGTCGGTTTTCAAGATTTTTTTTGTCCACAGTTGCAATAGAGCCAGTCAAATTAACTCGTTTCTGAACACCGTAACCAATAGCAACAACTTCTTCAAGACCAATTGACTCTTCGGTTAAAGATACATTTACAGATGTTTGTGTTCCTACCTTTACTTCTTGCATTTTCATTCCCACAAACGAAAACTGCAAAATGGCATTTGCAGGAATATTGGTTAGCGAGTAGTTCCCGTTATTATCGGTGATTACTCCGGTAGTCGTTCCTTTTATTACAACAGAAGCTCCTGGAACCGAAGCTCCAGTCTGATCGGTGACCTTTCCAGAAACGCTTTTTTGTTGTTGATCGCTGATATTAATCTTATTAATATCCTTTGGCACAATCATAATCAGTTTGTCCTTTATGTTGTAGGTTAGGTTTTCAGATTTCAAAACCTCATCAAGAATGTTAATTATCAGGACATCTTTGAATTCGCCAGTTACTTCTTTCGAATTTTTGATCAAATCGTTTTTGTAGAAGATCGAAAATTCGGAGTTGGCTTCAATCTTACTGAATACATTTTCAAGCGTTTCGTTTTCAAACTTCAAACTCAACTTCGTTTCCTGCGAGTACGATTTGGCTGAAACTTGAAAAAGTGCAATAAAAAACAACAAGGTTGTCAGTTTCATAATTTTAAGCATTTTTCTAAGCGCCGGGCATCTGCGATGCCTTTGCTTCGGATCGTTTTTTTTCATACTTTTACTTCGATTTTAATGAATATTAATTTTCAATCATTGACGTCAGGTGAGTTACAGCTCAACTGGCGTCTTTTTTAATCCATGGTACTCAAATTTCTAATTTAGTTTCTCCTTTCTTAAAGCCAATTAGTTTGGCCAATAATTTATTTTAAAAACTTTACTGTTATTTTGATTTGCCGCAAATCCGTCTTTTTGTACTCTATAGGAGTATATACCCTTATAGCATCAAGCACTTGCCAGATCGTTTCTTCATTTTTAAAGGTACCGGTAAAATTAATCTCCTTGCCGGTTCTATTTTCGAGTGTGATATCTACATCATACCAGTTTTCGAGACGCTTCATTAGTTCTGACAAAGGAATATTTTTAAAATTAAATTTATTTTCGACCCAACCAGAAGCCTGTTCGGGATTAACTTCCTCAATTTTGGCTTTATGATCCTTCAAAATCAGCGCTTGTCCGGGTTTCAATAATTTCTCGGCTCCATTCATGTGGATATTGACCTTTCCGCTTAACAAGGTGATCTCTTTGCGGCCAAACTCATTATATGCCATCACATTAAATGTCGTACCCAGAACTTCAATTTCGCATTCATCTGTTTCTACAATAAACGGCGCCTTTTCATTTCTCGAAACTTTAAAAAATGCTTCCCCTTTTAACTCAACCTGCCTGCGATTAGACGAAAATGAGTTGTAAACCAACCTCGAATTGGCGTTAAGCCAAACCTCTGAACCATCAGGCAATTTCACAAGTGATTTTTCACCACGAGGGGTTTCAAAAACAAGCTGTTCTGATAAGGTTTTGCTTTGAAAAGTCAGATAGGTAATGGTGCTTCCTAAAAGAAGTCCAATAATCAGAATTGCGGCTACAGATGAAACCTGAACCCAAAGTCTTCGGAAGATTGGGATGTTTGGAGTAACGATTTTCTGTTTATTTATATGATAATTAAGGCGTTTTACATTTCGATGGCCTAATTCATCCAGTTCTGGCTGTTCCTCCCAATCACACTTTGCCTTTTCAAAGTATTCGCGATTTTTTTCATCCTGAAGGGAATCGGACAGCAATTGATATTCACTGTCAACTAATTGCCCGCGAAAATACCGGGATATGATTTCTTTTAATTCAAGATTATCCATTAAAGTTATTTAGCCTTTGATTATATAACTGAAAAGGGGTGGTCTTACCCATCACTGATGGAAACTTTTTTACAGAAAAATGATTAGTTGGAAATTTGAGGGCTTATTACACTGAGGAAAACATCTCAGATTAATCCGGTTTTATTACAAAATCCGTATTGACCGCGCGCTGTTTCTTCCATCCCTTTTTTATAAACTATTTAAAGCCAATGCAATCAGCATAATAGGTAGGTCTTCAGTAAAATTTTTACGAAAAGAAAGTAATGCGCGGTTGAGGTGCCGTTCAACATTTTTAATATTGATATCCAACTTCTCTGCAATTTCTTTATTCTTTAATCCATCAATACGACTCAGAATGAATACTTCACGGCAACGATCAGGTAAACCCTTAATCGTTTTTTCAATTTTGTTTTTTAATTCTTGTTCTATTAATACATAGGGTTCATTTCCAATAAAATCAATCCGGTATAATTCTTCACATTTCGACGAAATCTCAATTTCATGCATCCGGTTATTAACCACTTTCATGTGTTTGATAGAATCAATGCAACGATTTCGGACAAGTCGGAAAAGGAAAGCTTCAAGATGAAGACTTTCAATTTTTGCCCTATTTTCCCACACCTTCACAAAAACATCCTGAATAATGTCCTGCGAAATTGTATCATCTTTAACTACGTGTTTTGCAAAGTCGTTTAAACGTGCAAAATAGATCGAGAACAAAAGCTCAAAAGCTTTTTGATCACCAGTTTTGATCTGATCAAAAAGTTCGTCGGCTTTTCGTCGGCTTTTATTTTCTATCGTTTTCGGCACGTAAAGATTATTTTTCTTCGGTGATTTTCTTTCGGTGTTAAAAGTATTAATAAAATTTGTATTACTTACTCTACGGAAAAGTCTCATTCGTTTATAAATATTGTCTGATTTAAAGAAGTCGTCAAGTATCTACAATTCAATTATTTACTTTAATATTTTAAATGATTAGTATTATACTTTGGGATATTCATAAATATCAGCAATCTCTTCAAAATACCTGTTCAACTTTTTAGAGGAGACATTTGGCAGGACACGATCTTGAAGTTTTGCTCCAGAATTAATTGCATAAGACTTCTTGCTCTCTCCGAGTATGAATACGCCTGATATAAAACATTTTGATTTATCCCATGTTCCGTTTCGATAATTATTCGTATGGCATAGCAAGAAAATAATTGAAAACGGATTCGATAAAACGAATTGTAAGGTTATCTACTTCTGAATCAATCATGAAGAATATCTTGTTTTCAGAGAGATTAATTTCACTCTTTTCAATGATAATTTCTGTATTTTCTTTCAATTCCTCGTTCTAAAGAACCACAATGTTTATTGGTAGTCTGAGCTTTCACTTAGACAAAAATTCTTCATCATAAAGGATTATAAACAAATAATAAACATTACCTCAGCCTTTGTTTTTGTCAGAAATGAATTGCCGACTGTGATCAATACGATCAGCGTACTTTTGCAAAGCGGAAAAACAATTCTTGAGTTCCTGAAGAACCTGCTTAAAAACTTCCCTATCCGCCGATGTAAACTGGTAAACATCTTGGGCGTTGATCTTTTTGGCAATCTGATTCAGATTTACGCCGATCTTATTTAATTCATAGTCAAGCCTTAATATCTGAATGGTGGCTTCTTCATCAAAAGTGATCACCTTTCTGTTGGAATTAAAAATCCGCACCCTGATATAATCACTCAAAAATGGATACCTCCCCTGCCTGGCAAAAGTGGAGAGTCGTATCTTTTCCTCTTTCTTCAATAATATGCGAACAACGATATTCCGTTTTTCTTTATCCGCTAATTTTGGCCTCATACTTTTACATTTTTATTTTCTGCAACCTTAAACATGATTCTCTCTAACAAAAATTTTCGAAGAAAATTAAGGGCCCCTGCCAGCCTTCCTGTTCCGGATTGTAAGTTATTTTATTTGTGCGGAGGTTATCCCGGCTAAATCATTCCAGATAACGGGCAATTTTTCGAGCAGCTTCATAGATCTGTTAATACCAATCCAGTCATCGCCGGTCAAAAGACCATCCCGAAGCTCGGTTCGGTTAATACCCGATTCACCGGATATCATTATTCGCATCAGGTCCGCAGATTTCATCTCCAAACTGTAAAAGTTAACCCACCTGCCTGCTTTTGCTGCTATTTTGGTGAAAAACAGTGCAAGGCTTGTCTTTCCGATCGATGGACGGGAGGCAATAATTATCAGGTTTGTATTTCACCTCACGAATTTTCATATTCAGTGTGCGTTTCATCACGAGTCTGGAATCAGAAGAATTTGATAGATACGAGACAAAGCCAATCAGCAACTGAAGAGAGGCCAGAGTTTAACAGGAAAAGATGGCTTTTTTATCGCACCGCTCAGGTATTTTTTAAAGAGTGCCTCAATGGTGATTAATGCCAACAGGAATCTTATTTTAGAACAATTCTGAATAACCAGACATGAATAACTTCATCTTGCTATATCAGCCTGATTAATATCTTTGTATTGTAATCTCGGATTTTAACATGGATAACAAGAAATTGACGCTTGCGCAAATTATTGAGTTATTGGACGGAAAAGTCATCTGTAATAATTCCGACCTGTCGAGAACTGTTTCCTATGGTTTTTCCTCCGACCTGCTTAGCGATGTTCTCACACTCGATCACACCGATATACTTTTCCTGACTGGCCTTTGTAATACCCAAACGATTCGTACGGCAGAAATGGCCGATATTAATCAGATCGTCTTCGTAAGGGGCAAAATTGTAACGCCTGAGATGTGCCAGATCGCCCGGGAAAATAATATCGTCTTGATTCAGTCTCCCATGTCCTTGTTCAGGGCTTCCGGAATTCTTTATTCTGCTGGCTTAAATCCTGTCTATTAATATGATGTACTTCGATTACAAAGTGGCCGGAGGTGACTTTACTGGTGCAGGGCAAGCTTCGAGCCAACTTAAAAAGGTATTGAAGCAGTTGGGGGTCAATCCAGTGATCATTAAACGATCTGTAATTGCACTTTACGAAGCGGAAGTCAATATTGTAGCACACGCTAACAAGGGAATTATCAGGATTCATGTTACTTCTGATTCAGTAAAGATGGAACTCGATGACGAAGGTCCGGGAATAAAAGATATCAGCAAGGCGATGGAAAAAGGCTATTCAACGGCTTCGGAAAAAGTTCGTTCAATGGGATTTGGTGCCGGAATGGGATTGTCAAATATTCAATTGAATGCAGATATTTTTAAGATTACGAGTACTCCTGGAGAAGGAACTCATTTAGAAATTATTGTCCAATTCAAATAATCATGGAAAGGCCCTCATTTTACCACGCTATTAGGATCGATAACGACAAATGCATCGGATGTACGCATTGTATGACTGTATGCCCTACTCAAGCCATCCGTGTTGTAAAAGGGAAGGCACTTCTGAATCCGAACCGTTGCATCGACTGCGGAGAGTGTTTCAGAGTATGCCCAACGTTCGCTTATTCGGTCATGCATGATAATATCGAGGTGCTCACTAAGTTCAAAAACCGTATTGCGTTGGTACCGGGTGTATTTTTCGGACAATTTCCCGATAATATTTCGATAGATCAGATACATCTGGCAATGAGGCAATTGGGATTTTCGCATGTTTACGAGATTGAAGGAGGCGTAGAAATTCTGAAAGGTGCCTTTAACAGGATGGTAACTTCCCAGGAGTACGAAAAACCTATAATATCTTCCTTCTGTCCCTCGATTGTAAGGTTGATTCAGGTGCGGTTTCCTGGATTGGTCGGCAATATTGCCCCATTGATTGCCCCTGCTGACATCGCAGCAATTTATTACCGTAAAAAGCTAATAGAAGAAGGTGCTGACCCGAAAGAAACCGGGATTTTCTACGTCACGCCCTGTGCCGCAAAAATAGCCGCTTTCAAAAGTCCTGTCGGTGAAGAGGTTTCAGCGCTGGATGGGGTTATTAATTTGAATTTTCTGTTCAATAAAGTATATCATTTGATTTTTCAGGGCAAAATTGTTGACGACAACCCTGCCGTAGAAATACCGCTCGATCTCCCTGATGAGAAATCGATCAGGTGGAGTCTCACAAATGGTGAAGCAAAGAATATTTCAGGTCGTGCATTGTGCGTCGATGGTATAAAAAACGTGATCGATTTCTTGGAGAAGATAGAAAATGAAGAGGTTACAAATATTGATTTTCTGGAACTCCGTGCGTGCGACGAGTCGTGTGCAGGAGGAATTCTGACTGCTGAAAACAGGTTTCTGGTGGTTGAACGTTTGAATAAGCGGGCACGGAAACATGGACTGCTGATACGCGAAAATCCAGATGTAAAAGCAACGAGTTTCGCAGATAAAGCAGATTATCTTCTTGACCGGATTATTTTACCACAAAAGATTGAACCCCGTTCAATCGTTCTGGATGAGGACATGGTGAAAGCAATGCAGAAACTTAAGAAATCAAGAGAGTTGATGTGCTTCCTCCCGGCCATCGATTGCGGAGCATGTGGCGCACCTACCTGTCAGGCGCTTGCCGAGGATATTGTCAGTCAGAAAGCCAATCTTTCGCACTGCATTTTTATGCAGCGACAGATGGAAAAGCATAATAAATTAAGCAACGATCACGCATTTAAGATCATCGAAAAAGTTTGGGGCGCATCGCGTCTCGATAAAGACTGCACGAAAAAAGGAGCAAAATATGAAACTAATTGAATTGATTAAGTCACTTTCTCTTACAGTTTATTCTCCAGTAACGGTTCCGGATCTTGAAGTTACGGGCGGATATGCTTGTGATCTCCTTTCGGATGTAATGGGTTCCGTCGATGAAGGACAAATCTGGATTACCCTGCAAACGCATCGGAATGTGGCTGCAATTGCAAAGCTGAAGGATGTTGCAGCTGTTCTTTTGGTTAAAGGGTTGAAACCTGATCAGGAGATGCTCGATAAGGCATTGACCGAAGAGATTCCCATTCTGGGAACAAACGAGAACACTTTTGAAATTTCGGGGAAAATCTACCAACTGATTACTCAGTGAATTAATATATGAAGGAGTTTCTGGCAGATCTGCATATTCACACGGTGTTGTCGCCCTGTGGCGATTTTGAAATGACGCCCCGA
>Ga0209724_1004159_pt1 | contig 11478 bp, 10 predicted proteins | sample grotaG_FD_184143 | JGI IMG/M metagenome (GOLD analysis project Ga0209724, IMG submission 184143) | Glacier valley bacterial and archeal communities from Borup Fiord, Nunavut, Canada, to study Microbial Dark Matter (Phase II) -... | ecosystem: Environmental > Aquatic > Freshwater > Ice > Glacier ... | reverse complement strand
CAAACTCGTCGGGCTCGCGGTGGGCGCCGATGACTATCTCACCAAGCCGTTTAGCCCGCGCGAGCTGGTCGCGCGGGTGCAGGCCCTGCTTCGCCGGCCCCGCACGGTCGGCAGCCCGCCGCGTGATCCCCCGCCCCCGCTGCCGTTGGTGTTTGGCCCGCTGGTGATCGACACGGAGCAGCACGCGGTCACCAAGCACGGGATGCCGCTGCATCTGACACCGCGCGAATTCGCGCTGCTCGTCACGCTCGCGGCCCACCCGGGGCGCGTCTTCACGCGCAACCAACTCCTGGAACGGGTCTGGGGCGATGCGGTCTATGACGACCATGTGGTGGATGTACATATGACCAATCTGCGCAAGAAGCTGGAGGAAGATCCCGCGCGCCCCCGCTACCTGGAAACGGTGCGCGGGGTCGGCTATCGGTTTCACGCCGCGGGGCCGTAGCCCCCCAAGAGCAGGACGGACACGATGATCTGGTGGCGACTCACCCTGCGCATCAAGCTCCTGACGACCTATTTGCTGGTGGTCGGCATCGGCCTGGCGGCCAGCTTTGCGGTCATCGAACTGCTGGCCCCCCGCTTCTTTGTCACCTCCATGGCGGCCATGATGGGCCCCGGCGCACCCGCGGGGATGGGGGGGCCCGGCGGGGTGATGGGCGGCACGCCCCAGGCCGACGCCACCCTCCGCGCGGCGTTCCTGGCCGCCGTCACCCAGGCGATCGGGGTCGGTGCCGGCCTCGCCGCCCTGGCCGCTGTGCTCGCCAGCCTCGTTGTGACGCACCTGATCGCCCGGCCCATCCGGCAGATTGCCGCCGCGACCCGGCGGATCGCGGCCGGACACTACCTGGAACGCGTGGACCTGGCGCAGCTGAACGCGGACGATGATCTGGGGCAGTTGGGCCAGAGCTTCAATGCCATGGCCGGCGCACTGGCCGCGACGGAGCAGCGGCGGGTGGCATTGCTGGGCGATGTGGCCCACGAGCTGCGGACACCGATCAGTACGCTGGAGGGTTATCTGGAAGGGCTACTGGATGGCGTCATCGCGCCGGAACCGGCGACCTGGGCGCTGCTGCTTGATGAGGCCGGACGCCTGCATCGTCTGGTCAACGACCTGCAGGAACTCTCACGGGCGGAAGCGCGCCAGTTGTCGTTGGCGTTGGTCGCACTCGACCCCGCCCAGCTGGCCCAGACCGCCCTGGATCGCCTGCGACCGGCCTTTGCCGAGGCCGGGCTGCAACTGACCCTCCACCTCCCGGCGGGGCTGCCGTGCGTGCGCGCGGACGAGGATCGGGTAGTGCAGGTGCTGACGAACCTGCTGATCAATGCCCTCCGCTATACCGCCCCGCCCGGCCCTGTCGCCCTGACGCTCGAACGGGCAGCGGGCGGGCACGCCATCCTCTTCCAGGTCACCGACACCGGGATTGGCCTCGCGCCGGAGCACCTTCCCCACGTGTTCGAGCGCTTCTATCGCGTCGATAAATCACGCAGTCGGGCGGCGGGGGGGTCGGGCATCGGCCTGAGCATTGCCCAGGCGCTGGTGGCGGCGATGGGCGGCCGCCTCTGGGTGGCGAGCCCCGGCCCCGGCCAGGGCAGCACCTTCTCCTTCACCTTGCCCGTCGTCTAGGCGCGTTGCGTCGCGCCACCCGCCCCCACTGGCGCCCCGTGCCCCATTCTTGACCAAAGCTTGACCCAACGATCCCCCCAATCTTGATCTCAGCGCGGTACACTGGCAACAAGACACCAGAGACGATGCCTACACTGCGGATATGCACCCGCTCGGGTGATACGGGAGGTGAACGATGCTGTAAGGGGTGCTGCCGCAGCGCGGCTGTGCGGGGTGCCTTCCTCCGGGGAGGCCCGATCGAGTGCGGATCCGCGGGGACCGCCATCCGGTCGGCGCCGGCCGCGGTGGCCGGGCGCTTACCGGAGCCCACGATATCGGGCCGTACCGGTCGGCCGCGTAGGATCTGTGTGGGCGCGGGAGCCCCGGGCGACAAGCCAGGGACAATCTTCCGCAGGCGCTACCAAGAACCGACTTATTTAAGCGTATGAAACGAGAGGATCAAGGTACAACGATGGATAGGATCAAGCAAGTTGGGCTGTTACTCGCCGGCGCCGTGCTGCTGAGCGGTTCGCTCTTCAGCGCGACGTTCGTGCTGCCCGTGGCGGCCCAGACCGGACCGGGCAGCACCGGGGGCGCCCCGGCGCCGCAGAGACCGGGCATGATGGGTGGCACCGGGGGCATGATGGGTGGCACCGGGGGTATGATGGGCGGTGCCGGGGGCATGATGGGCGGCGCCGGGAGTATGATGCGGAATGTGGATCGGCATTTCATCGAGCAGATGATCCCGCATCATCAGGCGGCGGTGGCGATGGCCGACCTGGCGCTGCAGCACGCGCAGCACCCGCAACTCAAAGCGCTAGCCGCCGCCATCAAGCGGACGCAGACGGCCGAGATCGCCCAGATGCGCGCCTGGTATCGGCAGTGGTACGGCACCGACGTGCCCGCCCCGGCGAACGGGACCGGCGGGATGATGGGTGGCGCGCAGGGCATGTCCGGCGACCTCGGTGCCCTGCAGAACGCCGCCGACTTCGACCAAGCCTTTATCCAGCAGATGGTGCCGCATCACCAAATGGCCCTGATGATGGCGCAGATGGTACGGATGCACGGCCGGCAGCCGCAGTTGCAGCAGTTGGCGCAGGCGATCACGACCGGCCAGAGCGCCGAAATCGCCCAGATGCGTGGCTGGTATCAGCAGTGGTACGGCGCGGCAACGCCGTAGCGCCGCAGCAGTCGCCGCACCGGGGCCAGGGGGACTTCTGTCCCCTGGCCTTTGTTCCCATCCTGCTACGATGGTCCAGGCGCAGGCCGCGTGGTGAACGAGTCGGTTTTGGTTGATCTGAACTGTCAAGTCACCCCAGGCGTGGGCGGAACCTTGTCTCAATAGGGGGCGTTCTGTGGTAGCAGGCGCTATCGCAATGTGACCCAATCTTCACCATTGTACACGCGGCCTGCAACCCGTAAGCGGTACTGTAAGAGAGGCTAGCAGGCATTGGCCCGCAAGCCCGCCCACTCCGACGCTGGAAGTCGGTGATCCAGGGATCGGGACCGTGGCGCCCCAATCGCTGAGGAGGTTGCTGGTATGAATGTTCTTGTGGCTGTGGCGAGCAAGCATGGCAGCACCCGCGAGATAGCGCGGGTTATTGCCAACGACCTGCAGGCGGCTGGGATCCCGACCGATCTGTGCGAGGTCCGCGAAGTCACCGATCTCAGCCGCTACGATGCCTTTGTGCTCGGTAGCGGCGTCTATGCCGGGAACTGGCTGCCCGACATGCGTAGCTTCGCTGCACAGCACGCCGCCACGCTGAGCGGACGGCCGGTCTGGGTGTTCAGCAGCGGGCCGCTGGGGGCGCCGGACTCGCAGCCGCCCGCCAACCCGGCCCGGCTCGCCGCCGCGCTTGGCGCCATTGCCGTGCGCGAGCATCGGATCTTCGCCGGCAAGCTCGACCAGGCGCACCTCGCCGTGCCGGAGCTTGTCGTCGCGGCGCTGGTGCGTGCGCCCGTGGGCGATTTCCGCGCCTGGGACGCCATCCACACCTGGGCGCGCACCATCGCCAGCGCGTTGCAACCGGTGGCGCTCGCTACGGACTGAGCGCCTATTCTATCCCGCAGTTCAGGGTCACAACGGAGGATACGCAGATGCACAAGATAGCAATCCACGGATTTGGGCGCATCGGGCGGCTCGCCGCCCGGCAAGCGTTACAGCGCGATCTGTTTACGCCGGTCGCCGTGTCAGACATCCAGGATCTCGCGACGATGGCCGCGCTCTTCAAAGCGGATACCAACTACGGCCTCTGGCCGGAGCCGGTGCGCGCCACGGCCGCCGCCCTGATCGTCGGCGCGCGGGAGATTCCGTACTTCCTGACACATGAGCGTCTGCCCGACTGGGGCGCGCTGGGCGTGGAGGTGGTGATCGACTGCACCGGGCGCGCCACGCAGCGGGCCGGCGCACAGGCCCACCTGGATCGCGGTGCCAAGCGGGTGCTGGTCAGCGCCGCCAGCAAGAGCCTACAAGACTGCGATGCGGTCATCTTGCCGGGCATCAATTTCGCCGACTTCGACCCGCACCGGCACGCGATCGTCAGTATGGGCAGTTGCACCACCAACGCCCTGGCCCCGGTGGTCAAGGTGCTCCATGAGCACTTCGGCATCGAGGCCGGCTTCTTCTCCACGGTGCATGCCTACACCAATACACAGGCGTTGACCGATCAGCCGCTGAAGGACCGCCGTGATAGTTGGGCCGCCGCCGAGAACATCATCCCGGCATCGTCGGGCGCGGCCAAAGCCCTCAAGTTCATCTGGCCCGACCTGCACCTCACCGGCAAAGCCTATCGCGTACCGGTCCGCACCGGGAGCATCGTGGAGTTGAATGCGCTCCTGCGCCGCGATGCTACGGCAGAGGAAGTGAACGCCGCCTTCCGCGCGGCGGCGGAGCAGGCACCGCTCCAGGGGATTATGGGCGTGTTCGAGGAAGAGTGGGCCTCCAGTCGTATCGTCGGCGAATCGCTCTCCTCGGTGATCGATCTGCCGCTGACCCAAGTGCTCGGAGGCCGGCTGCTGACCATCGCCGCCTGGTACGACAATGAGATGGGCTACGCCACCCGGCTGGCCGAGATGGCGACGGCCATTGCCGGTTAAGCGCGAGCGGGGCCGCAGCGCAGCGATCAGCCAGGCGCCGATGTACGCGCCCATCGTTTCGCGGTGTGGAGATCGAGCCGGATACCTTGGTTCACCGTGGCAGGATGGGGCAACACTTTGTCACCCCTTCTTTTGCCGGGCGGGACTAAACTCGTCGTCCGTTGCGCACGTAGCGTGGTGGCCCAATGGGGCAGTTACCGCCCATCTGCTAGCGGGCCTGGGGGCGGGCGGGGACCGCCGGGCGGGGCGGCACCGCTTTGCGGGTCAGAATACGGTAGCCGATCAGGCCCAGCAGGATCGCGCTGCTGCCCAGATAGAAGGGGCCGGCCCAGGTCGCGTCGCTATCGGTGCCGGCCGTCACGGCGTGGCCCAGCACCAGCCCATAGACGGCGAAACTGACGAAGTGGATCAGGCGCCAGGTTCGCACGCCGATCCGGCGGCGCAGGTAGAAGCTGAACCCGACTCCCGCCAGCAGATACAGGGCCACCTGGCCCCCACCGACCGCCAGCGGACGGTACGCACCCCCTGCGAACGGCAGCAGCACCTGAACAATGGTATAGTGGCTGTAGTGGTCGCCCAGCAGGATGAGCGCGTGAAAGAGCGCGAAGCCTACGCCTAGCAGGCTGGTGTACTGATGCAACGCAAACGCCGTCGGCCCACCGGGCCAGACGCGCGCTAGCTTGCTGGTGATGGAGATGCCGAGAACCATGGCGAGCCAGACCAGCACGTAGGCGACTAGGGCGCTGCTACGCGCCAGATACCAGTAGCCGCGTGGCGTGGCCCCTTGCAGCGACCTGCCCAGGGCCGGCACCCAGAGCGGCAGGATCAGCAGCGCCAGTGCTGCGCCGGCGACTGCGCCCGCGAGAATAAGGATCAAGCCGGGCAGCGCCAACACCGGGCGTAGATCGGTGCCCGACTCCGCGTTAGCGGGTTGCGAAGCAGACATTAGATACCTCCAGCAAATGGGCACGCGCCAGAGCAGCGCGGCGTAGCGGCTAATAGCAAGAACCGGTCTCAACGCGACGCGCGTGTGCGGGCGACGGGAGCCGCCGGCCGCGCCGCAGGCGGGGGCTGCACCACCCGCAGGGTGGGCCGGGGGGCGGGCACTGGCGCGACCACCACCGGTGGCGGGGGTGTCGCTGCCCCCAGCCTGTTGCCGGGGCGGGCGGCGGCAGGCGGCGGCACCAGCGTGGGCAGCGGCAGCAGCCCCAAGATAAGCGTAGCGGGTGCGGGCGCGGGTGCCACCAGCGGAGGCGGCGCGCCAGCCTCCACAGCGGGGGGTGCCGCCGCCGCGATAGCCGCCCAACCGCCGAGCGTGGCGGTCATTGCTGCCGTGGTCAGCATCAATTTCACGCCGGTGGTGCCGCCCTGGCGGGCAGGTCGCCGAGTGGGCGCGGGCACCGCAGTCCGATTCGGTTTCATCACAGTTTCTCCAATCGTGCGCGCTGGTAGCGCGAGTCGCGGATCGGGCAGGGGCCGATTAGTCGTCGCCGCCTGCGCGTTCGGTTTCTTCGCCGGCCGGGGAGCCTGCGGGAACAGGCGCGGCTTGGACGGTCGCCTGCGCCGCGTCGTTATACAGTACCTGCCCGGTCGTGGCATCGATATAGACCCGCCCGTGGTCGAAAGTTAATTCGTAAGCGCGTGTGCCCGTGAAGTCTACTAGTTCGGGCCCACGCAACAGGTGCGCCCCCCGAGCCACCGCGCGCCCGATGCGGGCCGCCTGATCAGACGTAACCGCCGGGGCTGGCGGGCCGGCCGGAGTCGCCGTAGATGTAGGCGGTGCCGGCGGCTCCGGGGTTGCCGCCGGCGCAACGTGATACGCCTGCTGAAGCTGGGCGTTCGCGGCGGCGATCTGCCGGCTATAGGCCGCCTCGCGTTCGGCGAACAGCGCCTGCACCGCCGCCGAGTCCAGGCCGGGCGGCGGTAGGGGGGCGACAACCCCGACCGGGGTTGGGGCGGTCACTGGCCCGGCAAACAGATAGGTGCCGATGCCTCCAGTCAGTACGAGCAAAAACGCGCCTAGCGCGGCGGCCACAAGCAGCATAAGACGCTGAGACATTGAAGGAATCCTTTCATAAAACGCATTTGGGTGGTCGCGGCCGGCAACGCGGTAGCTGTGCGCTTAACCGTGATCGTGCCTAATGCGGCTTGTTATAACACCAAAATCCGTGCCTACTGAGGTTCCACGAACCTTTTGATCACGGTTAAGCGCACAGCTACCGGCAACGCTACCGGCGGGCGGTAACAGGTTTACTAGTTCAGGATACCCGGCCGAGATTGGAAAGCCATTGGAACCGGCCCCGAAATTTCCAATGGCTTTCCAATCTTTATCCGCTACAATGCGATCAGCAAACCGTAGCGATCCCCAGCGGGTAGCAGGGCAGAGAGGAACCTCCCATGCGGGTGTTGGTGATTGAAGATGATGCGCGCTTGGCCCGGCTCATCGGCCGGGTACTGGAAGAGGAGCATTACACGGTGGACCTCGTGCATGACGGCGAGCGCGGCCTGGGCCATGCCTTGCAGGGCAATCACGACGTGGCGGTGGTGGACTGGATGTTGCCGGGCCGCGACGGACCGACCATCTGCCGGGCGGTGCGCGCCGCCCGCCTGCCGCTGGCGATCTTGCTGCTGACCGCGCGCGGGCAAGTGGAAGACCGGGTCGCCGGGTTAGACAGCGGAGCCGATGATTACCTAGTCAAGCCCTTCGCGTTCGAGGAGTTGCTGGCGCGCGTGCGGGCCTTAAGCCGTCGTTTCGTGGTGCCCACGGGCGCGACGGGCGAACTGCGGGCGGGCGACCTAGTGCTGGACCCGCGCGCGCATACGGCGCGGTGGGGCAACCGGGCGCTTGACCTTACGCCGACCGAGTGGAACCTGCTGGAATGCCTGTTGCGCCATCGCGGTCAGACTCTGACCCGCCAGCAGATCCTCGACTATGTCTGGTCGTATGAGACGGAGGTGCAGCCGACGATGGTGGATGTGTATGTCTCGTATCTACGACGCAAACTGAGCGTGGCGGGGCGGGCGGACCCGATTGAGACGGTGCGGGGCATCGGCTACCGCCTGGGTGACCCGGATGTTTAGCGGCCTGCGGCTGCGCCTGACCCTGCTCTACTTGGTGACTGCAGTGGTCTTACTAGCCCTGGTAGGCGGCGGGGTCTACGGGCTGCTGGGTTATTATTTCGAGCAAAGCACTGACCTTGCCCTGCAGCACCGCATGGCCCAGGAACTCGCTCGCTTCGGGGCAGCGGTGCCGGCCGAACTGGTCGCAGCAGATCGCACCTGGGCTAGCCGGCGTAATTCTGGTCTACCCGCGACCCGCACCCCGCGCCCCCCAAGCACCGCAGGCCAGGAGTCTGAAGATCCCGCCCCGCCGGGCCAGCCGCCGGATGCCGAAGCGGGCGAATCCGGGGCCGATGAAGAGGCGTATGATGCCGAACTGGCGGTTATCTACACCCTCCCGCTAGCGCGGGGCGGGCAGGTGCTGGCCGCCCCGGTGGGATCGCCGCCCCCCTTCCCGCCCGACGCGGCGGCGCTCGCGGCCGCGCTCGCGGCGGGTCACGACTGGCGCACGATCCACCCGGCGACCGGCCAATCGGTCCGCTTGCTCACCTACCGGATGGCGGAGGGGGGCGCAGCGGCCCTGCAAGTGGGCCGGCCCCTCGGCGATCAACAACGGGTGCTGGGCCAATTGCTGGCGGTGTTGCTCAGTCTGGGTGCGATCAGCGCGCTGGCACTAGGCGGCGCCAGTTGGGGGCTGGCCGGGCGGGCGCTGCGGCCCGCCCAGGAAGCCTGGGATCGCCAGCAAGCCTTTGTCGCTAACGCCGGCCACGAACTCCGCACCCCGCTCACCCTGCTGCGGGCCAGCGCCGAGGTCGCTCAGCGCCGCCTGCCACCGGGCGCAGTCGAGGACCGCGCCTTGCTGGGCGATGTGCTACAGGAATGTGACCACATGAACCGGTTGGTGGCGGACTTGCTGCTGCTCTCCCGGCTGGATGCCGGACGGCTGCCGCTGACCCCGGAACCGGTGCCGCTGACCGCATTGCTGGGCGACATCCAGCGTCAGGTCGGGCGGCTCGCCGCCGCACACAGCATCACCGTGACCAGTGGCGCGATCAGCGGTACGGTGCGTGGCGATCCGACCCGTCTACGCCAAGTGCTACTCATCGTGCTCGATAACGCCCTACGCTACACCCCGCCTGGTGGTCGCATCCACCTGAGCACCGCACGCCAGGGCCGGGAGATGGCGATCCAGATCGCGGACACCGGCACCGGGATCGCTTCCACCCACCTACCCCACCTGTTCGAGCGTTTCTATCGCGCCGACCCCGCCCGCCATAGCGACACCGGCGGCACTGGTCTCGGCTTGGCAATCGCCCACGCGCTGATCCGGGCACAGCACGGCCATATCCACGTCACCAGCACGCTCGGCCAGGGCACGGTGGTCACCCTGCTGCTGCCGCTGGCCGCAGCACCAGCAGCGGTGCCGCAGGAATTCAATTGACACCGTACACTTACCGTAGCTACCCCGCCCCCTGCTGCGGCTACTGATTGTTATCGACGATGGGCAGGGTAGGGCGCTTGGGGCTGGCGTACTTAGCCGCCGCGCCCCTAGACTCCGTGCTACCCCTGGAAGACCGCAACACCCCTACAGGGGTGTCCTGGGGGCGCGCGGAGGGATAGGCGGGGGTAGCAAGACTGGTGTCGGTCGCCGCCCTTCGCTCCTCGGCCCGGCTCTTGGGTCAGCGCGCCCTGCCACTTGCCGTGGGGTGCGGCGCGGTCCGGGCCGTCCCGCCGTGAACCCGCCGCTCCGGCTGTGTTTTGCGGGGGCCGCGGGCCCGCAACGCGTTGAGGATCACGGCGACATCAATTACCTCCTGGCAGAGCGCCCCGACCGGAGCGGGCAGGACCCCGACGGCGGCGATGAGCATCAATAGCAGACTCAGGCCCAGGCCGGCCAGGATACTTTGCCGGGCGATCCGTAGCGTGTCTTGCCCAATCAGTACAGCCGTACCCACGAGGCGGATATCGTCGGCCAGCAGCACGATATCGGCCGCCTCGGCGGCGATGCCAGTGCCTTGCGCGCCCATCGCAATCCCCACTGTCGCCAGGGCCAGGGCCGGCGCGTCGTTGATGCCGTCGCCCACCATGACTACCGGATCATAGCGCGCTTTCAGCCGCTGGATACTCGTCACCTTATCCTGGGGCAACAGGTCCGCTTCCACATCATCCAGGCCGGCGATCTCGGCAATGACTTCCGCGTTTTGCCGGCGGTCGCCGGTCAGCATCACTAGGCGCTGCACGCCGAGCACCCGCAGGCGATCCGTCAGCCCGCGCGCGCCGGGGCGTAGCTGGTCCGCGAACAGAATCATACCCGCCGGCACGCCGTCAATGGCGACAAAGGTGGCGAGGGTCGCCGCTGTGGCCGCCGAATCAGCCAGACCAGCCACGGCGGCGACCGGCAACTGCTCGCGCAAAAAACGCGGGGATCCAACCAGGACCGGGTGCCCGTCCACCGTCCCCGCGACCCCCCGCCCGGCCACTTCGCGCACCGCAGCGGGCAGGGTCAGGATCGCCCCCTGGGCCTGGGCCGCCTGTACTAAGGTGCGCGCCAGCAGGTGGGACGAATGCTGTTCCAGGCTGGCGGCTTGCCGCAGCACCTCGGCCGGGGCCAAACCGGCGAAGGGCACGACCCCTTCGACCTGGGGGGTGCCCTGGGTCAGCGTGCCGGTTTTATCAAAGACTACCACCTGCGCGCGGCCCACCTGCTCGAGGGCTGTGCCCCCTTTGACGATAATCTGCGCCTGAGCCGCGCGGTTGATACCGCCGATGATCGCGATAGGCGTTGCTAGGATCAGCGGGCAGGGCGTAGCGACCACTAACACCGCCAAGATCGTGTCGGCTTGTCCGGTGATGGCCCAGCCCCCGGCGCACACCAACAGCGTGAGCGGGGTAAACCAGCGGGCATAGCGGTCGGCCAGCCGGGCGAGGGGCGGCTTGTCGGTCTGGGCCTGCCGCACCAGCGCCACGATTTTGGCATACTGGCTCTCGGCGCTGGGCCGGCGGGCTTCCATCTCAAAGGGATCGCCGGTGTTCACGCTACCACTCAACAGGTGCGCCCCAGCGCTGCGACGGCGGGCCAGGGGTTCGCCGGTCAGCGCCGCCTCGTCCACCTCGGCATCGGCGCTGATCAGCGTGCCGTCCACCGGTACCAACTCGCCCTGCCGCACCACCAGGTGGTCGCCCACCTGCACCGTCGCGGCCGGGATGGATTCCAGTTCGTCGCCGGTTTTGCGCCAGGCGCTATGCGGGGCGCGGGCCAGCAAGGCCGTCAGGGAGGAGGACGCGCGCGCAAAGGCATAGCGATCCAGCGCCTCGCCGCCGGACTGCATCAATACCACCAGCAGACCGGCCAGGGGCTCGTCCATGATCACGGCGGTGACAATCGCCAGCATCGCCACGATGTCGGAGGCAAATTCGCCGCGCAGCATCCCGCGCAGCGTATGCCAAAGGAGCGGAGCCCCGCCGCCCACCAGCGCCACCAGCCAGATGCTGTGGCCGACGCTGGGTGCCCCGGCCAGATAGGCCACGGCACCACCCACCAGACCGAGCAAGCTCAGGAGCGGCAGCCAGCCGGCCCGTATAAAATTGGTGATAAGTTGCATTAGGTAGCGCTCCTGCCCGTTTGCGTGTGCTCACCGGACGGTGGGTTTGGTCCGGCGCGCGTCGGGCGCTCGCCCGCCGTCCGTCGCCGCGACCACCGCCCCAAGAGGATGGGGTTA
>Ga0209724_1004156_pt1 | contig 11482 bp, 7 predicted proteins | sample grotaG_FD_184143 | JGI IMG/M metagenome (GOLD analysis project Ga0209724, IMG submission 184143) | Glacier valley bacterial and archeal communities from Borup Fiord, Nunavut, Canada, to study Microbial Dark Matter (Phase II) -... | ecosystem: Environmental > Aquatic > Freshwater > Ice > Glacier ... | reverse complement strand
CGGGAGCCGGGGCCGTTGCTGCTGCCGACCGCAACAAGCTGATCTATGCCAAGCGCACTGCCGCCGCGCTGGGCTATGTAGGCTTGGCCGGCTTCGACCGCGTGACGATAGCCGCTTTCCATCGGGGCAGCATCAGCCGTTTTAGCCCGGTGCGCGGGCGCGGGCACGCCGTCAACCTGCTGCGCTGGATCGCCGGCCTGCAACCGGGCGGCGAAACCGATCTGGATGCGTCGCTGCGGGCCTACGCCGCGCACGCCCGCTTCCCCGGTGTCTGCTTTATCCTGAGCGATTTTTTCACGGCCAGTGGCGGCACGGAGGGCTTGGCGGCGTTGCAAGCCGCCGGGCACGAGATCCATGTGCTGCACATCTTGGCCCCCGCCGAAGTCCACCCCGAAACCGCGCTGCTGGGCGACCTGCGCCTGCGCGACAGTGAGACGGGCCAGACGCAAGAGGTTTCGATTGACGGTGGGCTGCTTGACCTGTACGCCGAGAAGTTCGCGGCGTGGCAGGGCGCGCTGGAAGGCTATTGCCGGCGGCGCGGCATCAACTATCTGCAAGTGACCACCGACACCCCCTTCGACGATCTGGTGCTGCACTACCTGCGGCGGCGCGGCGTGATCGCCTGATGGGCGTGCTGGAACCGGCTGGGCTACTCTTGGCGCTGCTGGCGATTCCGATCATCCTGTTTTATATGCTGCGCTTGCGGCGGCAAGAGATCACGGTGTCCAGCAGTATGCTGTGGCGGCAGGTGGTGCAGGATCGGCAAGCCAACGCGCCGTGGCAAAAGTTGCGCCGCAACTTGTTGCTCTATCTGCAATTGCTGGTGCTGACGCTGCTGGTGCTGGGCTTGGCGCGACCGTTTGTGCTGGGGGCCAGCCAGACGGCGGGCAACCTCGTGATCATCCTTGACGGCTCGGCCAGTATGCAGGCGACCGATGGGGCGGCGAGCGGCAACGGGCAGACGCGCTTCGCTCGCGCTCAGGCCGAAGCCGGGGCGCTGATCGACGGGCTGACCCCCGGCAGCCGCCTGACGCTGATCCTGGCCGGGCCGGTGCCGGTGACAGCGATCAGCGGGGGCAGCGACAAGGCGGCGCTGCGGGCTACATTGGCGACCCTGCGCCCGACAGCGGCCCCCGCCGCTATGGCCGCCGCCGTCACCCTGGCGGCGGCAGCGGCTTCCGCGCCCGACACGACGCTGGTGGTGATCAGCGATGGGGCCATCGGCGCGACCCCCTTGCCGGAAGTGAGCGCCGCCGTGCGCTACATCCCGGTGGGGCAGCGCGGCGACAATACCGCCATCACCGCTCTGGCGCTGCGGGATGCTCCGCAGGGGCCGCAACTGTTTGTGGGCCTCACCAACAGCGGCCCGACGGCGGCAAGCGGCCTGCTGAACGTGGAGGTGGATGGGCGACTCTGGGACTCGCGTGCGGTGCAGTTGGCCCCCGGCGCAACCGACGAGCGCACCCTGCCCGATTTGCCGCTGGACACGCAGTTGGTTACGGCCACGCTCAAGATCGCCGACCTCTTGCCGGTGGACAACACCGCTTGGGCGGCACGGGCGCGCGGCGCGGGCGCGGCCACTCTGCTGGTCAGCGCCGGCAACAGCTTTATTGAGAAGGCGTTATCGCTGCTGCCCCAGGTGCGCTTGGCGCGCGTGTTACCCGGCAACTACCAGCCCGGCCCCGGCAACGACCTGACGATCTTCGACGGCTATCTGCCGGCCACCCTACCGCCGGGCAACCTGCTGCTGATCCATCCGCCCGACTCGCCGTTGGTGCCCGTCTCCGGCACGCTGGCCTATCCCGCGCTGGGGCCACGCGAGGGTGATGATCCCCTGTTGCGTTATGTCAACTTAGATGGCCTACATATCGCGGCGGCGGCGCGGATGCAAACCCCCGCCTGGGCGCGCACGCTGGTCCGCAGTACGGGCGGCGACCCCCTGCTGCTGGCGGGCGAGACGGCGGGCCGCCGTGTGGCAGTGATCGGCTTCGACCTGCACAAGTCGGATCTGGCGCTGCAAGTCGGCTTCCCGATCCTGCTGGCAAATCTGGTCGGCTGGCTGGCTCCCGGCAGCGCGCTGGACCTGCCGCCGCGCCTGACCCCCGGCAGCGCATTGGCGATCCACCCGCTGCCCGAAGCCGACCGCGTGACGGTGGACATTCCCGCCGGGCTGGATACGCCCGCCCGTACAGTCCAGTTGGCGGCCGGCCCCGATCTCTCGTTCAGCGACACCGCCGGGCTGGGCCTGTACCGCATCCGCCAGACGGCGAAGGATAAGCCAGTGGGCCCGCCTGAATGGTTCGCGGTGAACCTGCTGGACAGCGTAGAATCCACCATCACACCGCGCGCCACGCTGGACCTCCAGGGCCGTCCGATCCCTGGCGCTGCCGCGAGTGGCCCGCGTGAAATCGCGCCGGTGTTGCTGGCTCTGGCCTTGCTGTTGCTGGCGTTGGAGTGGTGGCTCTACCACCACGGTCAGGCAGGGCTGCTGCGCGGCTTGCGGCAACGACCGTTGAAAGTGAAAAGTTGAAAGTGAAAAGTTGAAAGTTGAAGTGGTACTGCGGGATGGCGTATTGTTGAGGGTTATCCCCACAACGCCCAGTTATCCACAACTTATCCACCATTTTGGCCTTTGGCGGGGGATAAGTAGGGATTCATTTGGGATAGTACAGGGATTTGGCGGGGATTGGTGAGGTGTCAAGCTGTCCCCGAATACGGAGCGAATACCCGAATGACGGATCTGTAAACCTCTACGGGGGCGCTCGATCCGAGATCGTCAGGGGTGGCAGGTGCGAACACAGGGGCTGACTTCGGCGTTCCCACCTTGGGGGTGCAAACTCCGCATTCAGTTGTAGAGGCCAACGGTCTTAGAATCATTAGCTGCTTATAGCTATTCAGGTATTCACTCCGTATTCGAGGACAGCATCCGACCCCCTGACCCCTCCGCGCTGAACCGACGACTGACGACTGACGACTGACGACTGACGACTGACGACTGACGACTGACGACCGACAACCGACGACCGACGACCGACGACTATGGATACAGCAAGCGGACGCAGCATCATCCACGCCGACATGGATGCCTTTTATGCCTCGGTGGAACAACGCGACCACCCGGAGTGGCGTGGCGTGCCGTTGGCCGTGGGCAACGGCACGGGGTCGCGGCGCGGCGTGGTGGCGGCGGCCTCCTACGAGGCGCGGCGCTTTGGCGTGCGCTCGGCCATCCCCCTCTGGCAGGCGTTGGAACGCTGCCCCGATCTGCTGGTGGTGCCCGCCAACCACAAGCTGTACCGCGAGGTGTCCAACGCCGTCCATGCCGTGTTCCGTCGCTTCACCGCGCAGATCGAGCCGATTGCGTTGGACGAAGCGTTCCTGGACGTGACCGCCGCCGCCCCAACCATTGCCGCCGCCACGGCCCTGGCCGCCGACCTGAAGGCGCAGATCCGGGCGGCAGTGGGCTTGACGGCCAGCCTGGGCGTGGGCAGCGGCAAGATGCTCGCCAAAATCGCCTGCGACCACTCCAAGCCCGACGGCTTGCTGGCGGTGCCGGCGGGCGGCGAGGCGGCGTTCCTCGCGCCGTTGCCGGTGGGCGTGGTGTGGGGCATCGGTCCCAAGCGGCAGGCCGAGCTAGCCGAACGCGGCATCACCACCATCGGGCAACTGGCGGGGCTGGACGAGGACACCGCACGGGCGCTGTTTGGCCGTTGGGGCAGCGAGGTGCTGGACCTCGCACGCGGCTATGACCCGCGCCCCGTGGTGGCCGACCGCGACAGCAAATCGATCAGCAGCGAGACCACGTTTGACGATCCGCTGGCCGTAGAGCAAGAGAGCGAAATCCGCGCCATCCTGACCGGGTTGGCCGAGGAAGTGGCGGCGGCGGTGCAGGCCGAAGGCTTCTTGGCGCGCTGCGTGGCAGTTAAGATCAAGACCGCCGACTTCCGCACGCAAACGCGGCAGCGCACCCTGTTGGCGCCCAGCGACCAAGCCGGAGTGTTCGCACGGGCGGCGCTGGCCGAGTTCCACCGCTGGTGCGCCGAAGGGCGTGCCGCCGATCCCCGCCGCCGGTTGCGCGTGCGCTTGCTGGGGGTGCGAACCGCCGATTTTATTTTGCCCAGCGAGACACGCCAGTTGAGCCTGTTTGAGGGGCTGTTGCGCCATTAATTCGTCCTATTTAGCCCACTAAAGCCCTTGCTAGCCGTGAGCAAGCCGATGGATGTGCATATCTTTGCCGGTTCTCCCCCGCCTTTGCACAGCGTATGTGGATAACTCCTAGCGCCTTGTCCACAGCAGAGATCGCTATAACGCCTATATGTGGATAAAAACAGCATTTTATGCACTACATGGGGGGTGGAGCTAAGGAGACAGGTGAAGGCTTGTGGAAATGTGGATAACTCGGCGGTCCGGCTGTCCACAGCGGGGCTGAGTCATAGGCATAGACCCCTGGATATAAGCAAATCTTATAGAAAATAGGCCAAATAGCCCCTTGTCAGCCTGTGGATAACTTGCTATAGTAGTGGCACCCCGCTACGTGTGGGCGATTGCAGTCTGCGCCTGGGAGACAGGCAGGGAGTAGCACAATGGAAGCAACACAACTGTGGCAAGCGGCGCTCAATGTGCTGCATGGTCAGGTGGCACACAAAGAGTACGACACTTGGCTAAAGACCAGCACCATCGCCGATTTTGACAACGGCACGGTGGTGGTGGCAATGCCGAACACTTTTGCCGTCGAATGGGTAGACAACCGCATCAAGCCCTTGGTGGAGCAAACGTTAAGCGAAATCGTCGGCTACGCCCTGCGTGTGCGCTTTGCGGTGCGCCAGGGCAATGGCTATTTTGTGCCGCCCCCGGCCGCCGACCGGGCAGCAGCTATGGCGAACGGTGCGACGCAAGGGTTGGGTAGCGTCGCCGATGTTCCCGATCAGAGGGCGAGTATGACACACGTCAGTGAAGAGCCGGCAAATTACAGCGTCAGTGGTGGGCGCAGCTATTCGACCGGCAACGCGGGGGCAGCCGGTAACGGCAACGGCACTGGTGGGCAACGCTATCAGGCATCCACGCGGCGTGAAACCGCCGCACAAGCCGAATTGCTAATGGACGACTCGACTCCGCTGAACCCCAAATACGTGTTCGAGCATTTTATCGTGGGGGCCAGCAACCGCATGGCCCACGCCGCCAGCACCGCCGTGGCCGAGAAGCCGGCTCATGCCTATAATCCCCTCTTCCTCTACGGCGGGGTCGGACTGGGTAAGACGCACCTGCTGCACGCCATCGGCCATTATGTGATGAGCAACTACGATGGGATGCGTGTCCTCTACGTGTCGTCGGAAAAGTTCACCAACGACATGATCAACGCCATTCGCGACAACCGCAACGAGGAGTTCCGCAACCGCTACCGCACGATAGACATCCTGATGATTGACGACATCCAGTTTATCGCCGGCAAAGACAGCACGCAGGAAGAGTTCTTTCACACCTTTAACGCGCTGCACGGCGTGGGCAAGCAGATTGTGCTGAGTAGCGACCGCCCGCCGAAAGCGATTCTCACCCTCTCCGACCGCCTGCGCTCGCGCTTCGAGGGCGGGCTGATCGCCGACATCCAGCCGCCCGACCTGGAGACGCGCACCGCGATCCTGCGCGCCAAAGCCGACTCGCAGCAGATCCCGGTGCCGAGTGAAGTGATTGACTATGTGGCGCACAAGGTCCAGAGCAATATCCGCGAGCTGGAAGGTGCGCTGAACCGCATCATCGCTGTGGCCGTGCTGAACCACAAGCCGCTGACGGTCGAAGTCGCCGGCCTAGCGCTGAACGATTTGGCAGCCAACAATCGCCGCCGGCAGATCACGCCAGGGCGGGTGGTCGAGATCGTCGCCGGCTTCTATAACATGGACATTGACGATCTCAAAGCTAAGTCGCGCAGCCGCGACATTGTCGTACCCCGCCAGATCGCGATGTACATCATCCGCGAAGAGACCGATAGTTCGCTGACCGACATCGGCGCAGAATTCGGCAACCGCGACCACACCACTGTGATGCACGCCTGCGAAAAGATCGAGAAGGCTAAAGAGATGGATAACCAGATCCGCCAAGCTGTCCTCGCCATTCGTCAGATGCTCTACGGCGAAATCACGCATTAGCCCCCGGCTGTAGCCCGCGCCCCGACCGGATCGCTGACAACGATGTTAGCATCTGGTCCAAACCTCTGCCGCCGTATGATGATCGTGAACCCAGTTTCGTGCCTGCACTCAACATAAGATTGTGCATAAGTGCCGTGTTTCTGTGGATAAACGCGGCCCTTTGTGGATAAGCACGGGCCGGCACGACGGGTTCGGGAGCGCGGCTGCACCACTTTCCAGACACCACTACCGCCACCTTTGGGCGGATGCGGCGGTCGGCAGCGCGCAAAGCAGCCCGCCCCTGCGCTGTCAGCGCGTGCGGTTTGTGGATAAGGCTGCGGATAAGGAGTGCAAAAGCTGGGTATAAACAGCCTTGCCGCTTGGGATAACTGGGGGACAAATAGGGGATAACGCAGGGCTAAAGACTTATCCACAAATCCACCGGGGGATAAAGGATGCGGATAAGTGGACAAGCCGGTAGCGTTTCCCACCGGCTATCTAGGGACACCGCAGCGGTTTCAGGCACAAAACGGCCCGTTATCCACTTATCCACCATGCCTACTACTAGGACTACGAAATCATCTATATATAATAGAAAGATGAGAGGGATAACGTACCGCCCAAGTATTATCCACCGACCCTCTCAGGAGGTGCCCTCTCACCGCTGGGCACAATAGCAACAAAGATTAGCTGACTAATCACGGGGCAAAAGACTTGTATCCCCCGGCTGGGATATGTTATAATGGCAATATTCCCCCGGTGGGGGTCGAACAGACAGTCGGCAACGAGAGAGAGGCGACTTATGAAAATTGTTTGCAGCCAGGACCAACTTAATCGTGGTCTGAACATTGTCGGCAAAGCGGTGACGACGCGCACCACGCTGCCGGTGCTAAACAATATCCTGCTGGCGACAGAAGACGGTCGTCTCAAGTTGACGGCAACCAACCTGGAAGTGGGTATCACCTACTGGCTGCCTTGCAAGAGCATTGAGAGTGAAGGCGCGATTACCGTGCCGGCGCGCCTGTTGCAGGAGTTCGTCAATAGCCTGCCTAACGACCTGATTACCATAAACGCGGATGAGAGCAACGGTAATGTCCATCTGACCTGCGCCCGCTACGAGGCCAACATCCGTGGGATTGATGCCAGCGAGTTCCCCAACCTGCCCAAACTCACGGGCGCGTCGCTAGTGACGCTCCCAGCGACCCTGCTGCGCGAGATGATCACGCAGGTGGCCTTTGCCGCTTCGCGCGACGACAACCGCCCAGTGCTGGCCGGAGTGCTGATGAGCTTCCAGGGCCGCAAACTGACGATGGCCGCTGCTGATGGCTTCCGCTTGGCCGTCCGCACCGCCGAGCTAGAGCAGCCCGTCGGCAGCGAAGGCGACCTACGGATCATCGTGCCGGTGCGGGCGATGGACGAGTTGGCTCGCGTACTGCCCGATGCCGGGGTGGGCGACGACGCGACGGTGGAGATCACCGTGACCCCCAACCGTAACCAAGTTTTGTTCCATGCCGATAACCTGAATGTCACCTCGCGGTTGGTGGACGGCAATTTCCCCAACTACGAGCAGATCATCCCCGGCCAGTGGACCACACGCACGGTGGCAACGACCACCGATCTGCAAAAAGCGATGAAGATCGCCTCCTTCTTTGCACGCGACAACGCCAGCGTGGTGAAACTCAGCACTACGCCCGCCGGCGAGTTGGAGCCGGGCCTGCTCACCATCACCGCTAATGCTGCCGAAGTCGGCGATAATCAGAGCCAACTTGATGTGCTGATTGACGGCAATGGTAGCCAGATCGCTTTCAACGCTCGCTATGTGATGGATGTGCTGGGGGTCATCAACACCGCCCAAGTCGCCATCGAAACGCAAACATCGGGCGCGCCTGGTGTCTTTAAGCCGGTGGGCAGCGACACCTATTTGCACGTTATCATGCCCATGCACCTCGCGCAACGGTGATCGTCGTCGGCTTTCCCTGGCAGGGGCCGGCGCGGCAACCGATTTATTAAATGCTCCGCAGATGTTTCACACGAAGCATCTGCGGGCTTGTTTTAACCAAGCCCGTGTTTCATGTGAAACACGGCTCTTCAATATACTGATGGTCGGCCTTGTTGATTGTTTCACGTGAAACAATGCTGCTGAGATTATCTGTGATAGATATTTTATGTGAAACAATGGCGATTGCTGCGAATTATGGATGAGAGTTGGCCTTGCCGAATGTTCCATGTACAATGATACGCCTGAAGCTGTCCGGCTGTGAATGTTTCACATGAAACAATGGTGATTGCTGCGAATTACGGGCACTGGATGTTTTACATGAAACATTATCAACACAGTATCGTGCAGTGGTAGGATGTTTCACATGAAACACTACTGGGTGCGGCATCCTCAAGCAACGGAATGTTTCACATGAAACACTGGGCAGTGGGTCGTCGCATCCGCGTCCTCTGCTACGTTTATGCTAGTGGGTGGCTGCTTTCGTGTTGCGGGTTAGATGCCTTGTTTGCTATGGTACTTTAGGGAGGTATAAGCATGATGCGCTGGTTGATCCGGCTGGCAGTGGGGGGGCTGATCGTGGGCCTGCTGGCCTATGCGTGGTCGCAACTGAACAGCGATCTGGATGATGACGATCTGGACGACGATATTCCGCTGGAGTTTGAGGTGCCGCTAGACAGCTTGCCCGCAGCGCTGAATGGCGCAAGCGACACAATGGCTGCGGTAGATGCAGATACCGGCGAAGGGCCCGGCGCGAACCTTGCCGCCACTCCGCTTGATGATCTACACACGGCAGACGGCGGAGATAACCGGGCACGGGTGAAGCGGACGAGTGATACCAACGGAGACGACCTAACGCTGATTCGCGGCATCGGGCCGGTTTTCCAAAAGCGGCTGTATGATGCCGGCATCAAGACGCTGCGCCAACTCGCAGAAAGCAATCCAACTCACTTGGAAGCACAGGGGATCGAAGGGGTGGGCGTGGACTTGGCAAGTTGGATCGAGCAGGCGCAGGATCTTGCTACCCGTCCTGAAGCCTGATGGCCGATGATGCGCCGGCGGCATTGGCGGATTTGCAGCAGCGGCTGGCAACTGTCGCGCAGGCGGCACCTGCCGACCGGCAGTTGTTGCGCGCGCGCCTAGTGGATGCGCTAGCCCACCCGGCGCTGACGGTGCGGGCGCTGGCCGCCGTGGGCTTGGGGCGGCTGGGTGACGAGCGCACCGTGGTGCCCCTGCTGCACGCGCTGCACGATCCGGCCCCGCTGGTGCAATGGCAGGCAGCGCACGCGCTGCGGGCGTTGCACCGCTACGGCTTGGTCTCAGCGGAACGCCTATCGTTCCAGGATGACCGGCGGTTCGAGCAGTGGAAAGCGGCGCGCTTAGACCACCTGCGAGAGCAGCTAACCCACGGCCTGAGCGATGGGCGCGCTGAAGCAGCCTACTCCCTAGCAACCATCGGTGTCGGCACGACTCTGCCCTGGTTGCTGGATGCCCTAGCCGACGAGGACGCAATGGTGCGGGCGGCGGTGGCGCAGGCCGTCCTGACGCTGGTCGCGGCGGATGCGACGCTGTACGAGCCGGCGCAACAGGGCAGCAGCCGCTTGTTACGACATGGCGATCCCGACTGGCGTTGTACTGGGGCGGATCTGCTGGGGCGCTTGGGTCGGCGGTCGGCGGTGGCAAACCTGCTGCCGCTGTTGCATGATGCCGATGCGGGGGTGCGCTGCTGTGTCTGCACGGCGTTGGGCGCTATCGGCGATCCGCGCAGTGTAGACCCGCTTATTGGGCGCTTGGCCGACGATGATCCGTGGGTGCGGCGGGGCAGCGCCGACGCGCTAGGCCGCTTGGGTGATCCTTACGCCGTGCCGTCCTTAGTTCAGGTGATCGGGGATGAGCAGCCCTTGGTGCGACAGGGGGTTATTGGCGCGCTGGTTCGCATCGGTGGTCCAGCGGTCGAGCCGGCGCTGATCCGGGCACTGGGCGACCCAGAGGCCGCCACCCGCTTGGCGGTTGTGCAGGGGCTGGCGGCGGTTGGCGCGGCGGCGGCGCTGCGGCCGCTGGCCGGTCTGGTGCGTGACCGGGCCGGCGGCGGCACGACGACGGTGGGCCAAGCGGCCCGCGCGGCCCGCCAAGCCATCCGAGAGCGGCTCAACCGCAAAGAATAGGAATGACTGGGTTAGGCAACGGCGATTTAGGCGTGAACTACCCACTTATCCAGATTTTATCCACCGTGATTGTGCATAACTATCGCCTTACAGGGGTCGCACAGACGGAGAAAAGAGGCGCAGTATGCCGGCAGCTATTACTTCAGCGGGTGGGGTGGTCTATCGCCAAGAGGGCGATAGCATCCTGATCCTGATGATTGCCGATAGTCAAGGCCGCTGGAGCTTTCCCAAAGGCATGGTGCAGCGCGGCGAAGACCCGGCTACCGCCGCGCTGCGTGAGGTGCAGGAGGAGACCGGCATTGTGGGCCAATTGCTACGCTTGCTGGGGGAGACGCGCTACATCTACCGGCAGAGCGGCCAATTGGTGACCAAGACCGTCTATTTCTACCTGATTCGTGCCCAGTCTCAGGCGATTACACCCCAGCTTTCTGAAATAGCAGATGCGCGCTGGTTCGCCGGCGCAGAAGCCCTGCGGCGTAGCGCCTTTGCCGCCAACACCGATCTGCTACGCAAGGCCATAGATTTGCTGGCAACAGGGGGCCTTGATAAACAGCCCCCAACTTGACATAATAAAGAAAAGCGTTTTGCTTTAGACCCAGCTAATGCGGTATAATGGTCTAACCGCTAGATGGATTGGGCGGCCCCAGCCACAAGGAACCGCTATGCACACCCGTTGCCCCCGCTGCTATCATTGGAACCTGTTGCCTGCCTATTACCCGGCAGACCGCCCGCTGCAGCCGCTGTGCGACGGCTGTGGCGACCTCTTGCCGGGCACGGCCTACGCCCACCGCTACGCGCTCTGCCGCGTTTGCCTGCACCGCTACGCTGGTGACTACACCGCCTGCCCAGTCTGCCCGGCAGCCAACGATGCCGCGGCGGTGCTGGCTTGGCAAGACCGGCGTTTCGCCACCCCTGTCGCCACCTCCGCGCCGCTCTCCGACCGTTATTGCACCGACCTGTGGCAGAGCTATGGGCAAGAGCAGACAGGCAAGCAGAAGAGCAGCTATGGCAACGGCAGCAATGGTGGGCCGCGCACAAGCAGCAATGGCAGCTATAGCAACGGCACTAGCAACGGGCCGGGGCGCAAGGATGGTAATGGGACACGTCCCGCGTCGGCTCCGGCCCGTGCGCCGGCAGCGATCCTCGTTCCGCCTGCACCGGCGGCTGATGCGGTGGCCTTCATGCCCAGTGGCCCGGTCGCGCTG
>Ga0209724_1004155_pt1 | contig 11483 bp, 8 predicted proteins | sample grotaG_FD_184143 | JGI IMG/M metagenome (GOLD analysis project Ga0209724, IMG submission 184143) | Glacier valley bacterial and archeal communities from Borup Fiord, Nunavut, Canada, to study Microbial Dark Matter (Phase II) -... | ecosystem: Environmental > Aquatic > Freshwater > Ice > Glacier ... | reverse complement strand
TTCTTTAAATGATACATCATACTTTCTACGTGTTTTCGATACTTTCTTGACTGACATTGTTAAGTGAATTTACGTCACTTTACTGTCCGGATTTATCGACACATCTCACAGACCTTGTTCTAATAAATGGGTAGCATAGCTGTGACGTAAGGTATGAGTAGAGACTTCCTTTATGATACCTGCTTATTTAACCGCCTGGCTCACTGCCCACTGAGTGCCTCTCTGGGAAAGGCATGTTCCGTCATTGCCTTCAAAAAGCCACCGGACAGGATGCACTGCATCCAGGTATTTTCTGATACCACGTATCAGCATATCACCCAATGGTACATAACGATCTTTGCCGCCCTTGCCGTTTCTTATATGCAGCATACCGCGACCAAGATCCACATCTGCAATAGCCGAGCTGGCGTACTTCTGCACAGCGGAGTCCACAGCCATAAGTAGTAGCCAATAAAATGCTATGTTTTAAAAGTGAGCAGGATTTAAGAAGTAATCTTACTTCCGATTGGCTAAGAACAACAGGAAGTTTTTCCGGACGCTGTATCTCAAGTAAGCTGAACTGCAAATAACTCAAACCACGCATTTTACAGGCATAACGCATACCATATACCGTAAACTTAAAAAAGGTGGCTGATGGAGTTCCTTTTGTCTTAACAAAGTGCAAATAGTCCAGCACCTGGTCCTTATCCAGCTCCGTAGCAAGACAGTTGAAGTACAGGGACAGGTGAGCAAGCTGACGACCATAATTTGTTAACGTGCTCCGGCTTTTACCGCTAACGCTGATAGATCGTTCCATCTCTTTGTACAGTTGATCAAAGCCTTGTATCTTAGCACATGCCTGGGCTACAATGGTTACATAATCGTCGGCCGCCGAGCGCAGACCGGTAGTTTGTTTTGTTTGCATAAAAAAGTATTTTTAGGTTATGCAAAACAAAGCCTCTTTATTCTTAAAGAGGCTTACCAACTACCGGTAGGTTTAGTACAACATCTGCATTGGCAATATCAGGGCTAGACTATAAACAATCGGCTAGAATTGAGCATCGGCATATGTTCCAGCATGACGATATTAATTTAATTTTTGTTTTTAACTTCAACATTATATCTTCAATCTGCATCAGTTCCGGTGGGACATCAACAAATGCCCTGCCATCGCCAATGCATATACGTGTGGGTCTTAGCCGGTTTATTGGGTTTACTTCGTTTGTTAGGACTCAGAAAAAAAGATGAGGTTTCGGTACGCATAACTAATTTAAATCCATAATTAAGTTTTTCTAACATCCTTCAGGCCATTGATATTGTAATAATTAAAGGTTATTAATATCAATGGCTTTTTAATAAAGGTGATTAAATGCGAATGGTTTGTAATAATACTTCAGTTCAGTGCTATCAGCTTACTGCAAATCAATCAGCATAACAAACACCCTCTGTTTACCTTACTATAGTCCATATTCCGGCTTTAAATCCAAATTCAACCAAACACCCACAAAAAATATACATGCCGGTAATGGAAAATAGTAACCCAAGAAACCGTATTGCTCAAATTGCGATTCTTGCTGATTTGCACTAACCCGGTAAAATGAATTATAGTAAATCTTCAAATACATGACAATTTAACCCCCTGGTTAATTTTAAAACATGTAAAAGTAGCACCAGCAAACCCTGCTCCTGTTTTTTTTGTAGTAAGTCAGGGTAATTCCAAGGGCAAATGATGTGACTGAAATAGATAGACAGATAAGGCTTAAATGTATTAGTTTGCAAATAAGTTTGCAAATAAAAAAGCACCTAAGACAGAAAGTGTTATAAGTGCTTGATTATTAGTGACCGCGATAGGATTCAAACCTATAACCTTCTGATCCGTAGTCAGATGCTCTATTCAATTGAGCTACGCAGCCATTCCTTTTAAAGGGATTGCAAAAATAAAGAAGCTGGAAGTAAATTCCAAAAGCATTTGGTGATGGTATTAACAGTGTCTCAGGGGCGGCTGATAGCTAGTTTAGTAAAGGATTTAGCGCTATCTCTTCGATGTCTGCCGCTGAATAATCACGTATTTCATTGTACAGCGTATCGCGCTCTACAGGCTTGCGGTGCACCTGTTTGATAAGCGTCACCAGTTCAGCCGTTGACATCGCCGGCGTTTGCTCTTCAGACCCTGCCATAGAATATATTTTAGTGGAGTCATCGATCGTTCCGTCTATGTCGTTGACACCAAAAGATAACGACAGTTGCGCATTCTGGCGACCCAGCATCGGCCAGTAAGCTTTTATATGCGGGAAATTATCCAGGTATAAACGTGCGACAGCATAGACTTTCATGTCTTCAATGATGTTACTTTCCTTCACATCACTCATATCGTTGTGCTTGTTCCTAAACTTCAGCGGGATAAAAGTATTGAAACCATGGGTGGTGTCCTGCATAGATCGAAGGCGTTCCATGTGATCTACACGGTGGTAATAACTTTCGATATGCCCATAGAGCATGGTGGCATTGGAATGCATTCCCAGGTCATGGGCGGCTTTGTGAATGTGTAACCAGCCATCGGCATCTACTTTATCGTCGCAAATGATCTGGCGTATTTCAGGATGAAAAATTTCAGCGCCACCGCCCGGTAACGAGTCTAGTCCCGCTTCATGCAAAAATTTCATTCCCTCTTCAACGGAGACTTTGGCTTTACGGAACATGTAATCAAGCTCTACAGGAGTGAAGCCCTTGATATGCAGGCCGGGTCTTACCTGTTTGATCTTTGTCAGCAGTTCGGCAAAATAAGCCATATTCAATTTTGGATGTACGCCGCCAACAATATGAACTTCGGTGACCGGCTTGCCATCGTAACTTTTTACTATGTCAAGCATCTGGTCGATACTAAGTTCCCAGCCTTCGTCGCGGTGAGCGTATAGTTGTGAGTAAGAACAGAACTTGCAGGAGAACACGCAAACATTGGTTGGTTCAATATGAAAATTGCGGTTGAAGTAAGTAGTGTCTCCATGAAGGCGTTCGCGTACGAAGTTCGCCAGCGCGCCAAGATAGGAGAGACTGCCCTTTTCAAACAGCATCACACCTTCACCGGGTGTTATTCTTTCGCTGTTTATAATTTTGTAGCCGGCGTTGCGCAAATCTTCATCCTTCTCACGCCTTATTAAAGTTTCAATAGATTCAGTGTTCATATATAAATCTTAAATGCTGTTATAATAACATTATAAGGTAGCATAAGTTCGTATGATGAAGTTAATGGCTTTCGGTAAGCTATTGACGGTTATAAGAAAAACATTATCTTTCAAAATTTACTAAAACTGAATCAATATATGCAACGTTTCCAGGGACTTTTTGGAATTGTCCTGATATTAGGTATTGCATTTCTCTTTTCAAACAATAAAAAAAGAATCAACTTCAGGCTTGTCTTTAGCGGACTTGCCCTCCAGATCGTTATTGCAGTACTTGTGTTAAAGGTTAAACCGGTAACTAATTTTTTCCAATGGATCGGCAGACAAATCGGCCACATAGAAGAATTTGCTAAAGCAGGCGCCGCTTTCGTTTATGGTGGTGTATACGTGTCATCACCTAGAGGTGACGGTGCTGTCCCATTCAGTGCACCCGGCGCTTTTATCTTTGCTTTTAACGTAACAGCCACAATCATTTTGGTTTGCGCGCTGGTAGCAGTTTTTTATTACTTCGGCATAATGCAGCGGATCGTTTCATTTATCGCCAGGGCCATGAATGTGGTAATGAAAGTTAGCGGCGCCGAAGCCTTAAGTAACGTGGCGAGCGCATTCGTGGGACAGGTAGAAGCACAGGTAATGATCAGACCTTACCTTAAAGGCATGACGATGAGCGAATTGCTTGCATCCATGAGTGGCAGCCTTGCTTGTATTGCCGGGGGTATCTTAATCGTCTATGTTAATTTTGGCGCTAAAGCGGAATACTTGCTTACTGCCAGCCTCATGGCGGCACCCGCGGCACTGGTAATCTCAAAAATTGTGTGGCCCGAAACAGAGGAAAGTGAAACCATGGGGAAGGTGAAACTGGAAGTTAAAACGCCTTACCGTAATGTTATCGATGCCATATCTCATGGAGCGGGTGACGGAATGAGGATATCTATAAATGTAATCGCTATGCTTATAGGATTCATTGCGCTGATAACGCTGGTGAACTTTGTGTTAGGTAAAGTTGGAGGCTGGATACACCTTGACTTTGCCTTGTCGCTCGACTGGCTGTTTAGCAAACTCTTCTACCCGATGGCATGGTCTATGGGTGTGCCGGAACAGGATGTGGCACAGGTGGCAACCCTGATGGGAAAGAAATTAACGATCAATGAATTCGTAGCTTTCTTTGAACTTACTCATGGTGTTCAGCAGCACCTCTCTCCTAAAGGTTTATTGATTGTCAGTTTTGCCATTTGCGGCTTTGCAAATTTCAGTTCAGTAGGAATGCAGATCGGTGGTATTGGAGAAATAGCGCCCGAACGCAGGGGAGACCTCGCCAGACTTGGAATGCGTGCATTACTTTGCGGTACCCTGGCTTCCTATCTTTCCGCAACGATAGCCGGAATTTTGCTGGGGTAGAATATTGCTAACGTTATGTCAGTTATTAAATCTTTTAACAATTTGCTCTGTTCGTCAATTATCAATCATAGTATAATCCTAGAGTTAGGTTTCGGAAAAAATAATTATAAATTATAATACATTAATATTCAAGGGTAGAATCTCCAGTTATAAAAAACTTTAATTTGTCTAAGATTTTCCTCATGAGAGCTGAAAGCTGACGGCTGACAGCAATTGACATGAAATTAGAAAAACCTGACAATAAAATAATTATAAAATACAATTGATATTTTATCTTCTACTAAATACCTAGGGTAAGTTTCTTTAATTGAGTAAGCATAAAAAAAGCCTGCCGTAAAACGGGCAGGCTTATTAAAAATTTATTAAGAAAAGATCACTACTTAAATCGTACACATTCATACCTGATAACATCAACCTCATGCCTAAATATTCGCCTCTATCTTCTTAACAAAGTTTGCCTTCGGCTGGGCACCTACAAGTCGATCAACAACTTTACCATTTTTCAGAAAAAGAATCGCCGGAATACTGGTAATGCCGTAGTTCATAGAAACTTCGGGATTGTTATCTACATTAACCTTACCGATATTCACTCTTCCCTGGAATTCTTTCGATAACTCATCGATAACCGGAGCTATAGCGCGACAAGGACCACACCATTCTGCCCAAAAATCAACTATTGTTAATTTGTCTGACGCAATAACCATCTCCTGAAAATTTGCATCGGTAAATTCTGCTGCCATAAAAACTATATTTAAATTTATTATTAAAAGATATTTAAAATTCAATAATACCTGATTACAAAGATACATCCAAATTGTTTTCACTGTATTAGTGGCACCTTACCTGTCATTTAGCCGTCTGTTAAACCGCCGGGTTCTGGCGAGACAAAAGGAATTCAGATTCTTACGGACTCAAAAGTCAAAAGATATCCTCATGTCTCTCTGCCTCTGTGGTTCAAAAAATCGTCTTCCCTACAAGGAAACCACCTGCACTTCCAGTTCAGGGTTCTCTATTAAAAAAGAAGCCATTTCGTCATTCATCAGGAAACCGTTTTCTAAAGTATACAGGCTAACCTTCCATTGTTCTTTAAGCTCACTGATATTAAATTTGATTGACGAACGTCCCGGGAATTTTTTAACATTTTCCTCTATGAAGTTAATATGAGCAGCGGTGAGATGCCTCGCTTCCATTTCAAGTATCAATTGCTTTGTCAGCATTTGCTTGATAGTCTCGAGCAAGGTCATCTTTTCTACCTTAAACTCATATTCCGCTTTGTTGTAACGTTGCCTGAACACGCCGCAGATATAAATATTTTTGCCTTTTTCCAGGTAGTTGGAAAATTTCACGTATTCTTCGCTCCATAATATAAATTCACTCTTGCCACTGTAATCTTCCAGGGTAAAAGACCCGAACTGCTTACCGTTTTTCGTCATCCGGTGCTGGGCATCTACAACCAGTCCGGCTATACGGAACTGTTTACCCGGGTTAGCCTGTAAATGGACGGCTTCTTTAATTTCATTGTAATCTGCAAGCCTGGTGATGTTATAATGTTTGATCTCAAAATTGAAATTGTCAAGCGGGTGACCGCTCATAAACATTCCCGTGACATCTTTCTCATGATCGAGCAGTTCAGTAAGTGACCAGGGTTCGCAACCCGCAATTTTCGGTGAGCTAATCTCAGGCATCAGCAGGTCACCGAACAAGCTGTTGTTGGTTTGGCCAATACTTGTCTGGTAGACATTCCCGAATTTTATAATCTTTTCCAACCCGGTACTATTATCACCCTCTGCTGTATGAAAATACTGCGCCCTGTGCAATTCTTTAAAACCGTCGAATGCACCTGAGTAAGCAAGACTCTCCAATGATTTTTTATTTACCGATCTTTGATTAACCCTTTTAATAAGGTCGAACATATTTTTAAAAGCGCCATTTTTACTCCTTTCGTTAATCAGTCCTTCAATAGCGGCTTCCCCAACACCTTTAAGCCCTGCCATGCCAAAGCGGATCTCCCCTTTACTGTTAACTGCAAAACCTTTCTTCGATTCATTTACGTCAGGACCCAACACAGTTAGTCCCATACGTTTACATTCCTCCATGAAGAAAGTAATTTTTTCAATGGCGCCTGCATGATTCAGCACCGCGGCCATATACTCTGAAGGATAATGCGACTTTAAATAAGCTGTCTGGTAAGCCACCAGCGCATAACAGGTTGAGTGAGACTTATTAAAGGCGTACTGAGCGAACGCTTCCCAGTCAGACCAGATTTTTACCAGTGCATCCGCAGGATGTCCGTTGGCGGTGGCGCCTATTATAAACTGCGCTTTCATTTTGTCAAGCACAGACTTCTGCTTTTTACCCATTGCCTTACGCAACACGTCAGCGTCACCCTTTCCGAAGCCGGCAATTTTCTGGGATAGAAGCATCACCTGTTCCTGGTAAACGGTGATACCATACGTTTCCTTTAATATTTCCTCCATGATGGGAAGGTCATAACTAATTTTTTCGCGTCCGTGTTTGCGATCGATGAAGTTAGGGATGTATGCCAATGGTCCTGGCCGGTACAAGGCGTTCATAGCTATAAGGTCATCAAATTTATCCGGCTTCAGGTCACGCAGGTATTTCTGCATACCGGTACTTTCAAATTGGAAGGTACCGTTGGTTTCGCCTTTTTGGTACAGCTCAAATGTTTTAGCATCGTCCAGTGGCAACTCATCGATATTTATGCTAACGCCATGGTTTTCTTTTATCAGCTCCAGCGCTGTCTTCAAAATACTCAATGTCCTCAAACCAAGAAAATCCATTTTTATAACCCCGGCTTCTTCGATGATGCTGCCGTCTATTTGTGTTACCCAGAGATCGGATTCTTTTGAAGTAGCTACCGGGATAAGGTCAGTAAGATCTCGTGGCGCGATAATAATGCCTGCAGCGTGGATGCCGGTGTTTCTTACAGAACCTTCCAATATCTCCGCTTCGTGCAGTATCCTGCTGCGGATGTCGGTACCGTTGTAGATTTCCCGCATCTTTTTAACATTCTCCATGTCCTCCGCCATAAGACCTTCTTTCTCCGCCAGGGATTTCTCTCCATCTTTGGCGGTAAGAGGGGCTTTCAAAACCCGTTTCAGCGTTATACCAGGTTTGTCAGGAATCAGCTTAGCGAGCGCATTTGATTCTGCAAGCGGCAGATCCATCACCCTTGCTACATCTTTGATACTGCTTTTAGCAGCCATGGTGCCGTAAGTTATAATCTGCGCCACCTGGTTCTTACCATATTTTTCTACTACGTAGTTGATAACTTTTTGTCGGCCTTCATCATCGAAGTCGGTATCTATATCCGGCATGCTCTTACGATCAGGATTGAGGAACCTTTCAAAAAGGAGATTGTATTTTAACGGATCAATATTGGTAATGCCGATACAAAAGGCCACCACACTTCCTGCTGCTGAACCACGACCCGGACCAACAAATACCCCGAGTTCACGACCGGCTTTGATGAAATCACTTACAATTAAAAAGTAACCAGCAAAGCCCATGGTTTTAATGGTAAACAATTCGAACCGGATGCGTTCGTCAATTTCAGGAGTCATTTCATGGTACCGTTCTTTAGCGCCCATCCAGGTTATATGTTCCAGGTAAGCGTCTTGCGAGGGATATTCTTTGGGCACTACAAAGTTTGGAAGTAAAATATCACGTTTAAGATCGAGCAATTCAACCTTATCAACAATTTCATTGGTGTTATCGATAGATTCAGGGATATCGTTGAAGATCTTCGTCATCTCCGCTGAATCCTTGAAATAAAACTGGTCGTTTGGAAAAGCAAACCGTTTGTTTTTGGAAGCAACATCATCGTCTGAAAAATCAGTCAGCTTCTCGGTAGCCCACTTTTCACCAGTGTTGATGCAAAGCAGAATGTCGTGCGCGTTATAATCCGTTTGATCCACGTAATGCGAATCATTAGAAGCGATAATTTTTACATTGTGCTTTTGGGCGTACCTAATAAGTGCTTTGTTAACCTTGTCCTGATCTGGAATACCATGACGCTGCAGTTCTACATAATAATCTCCCTGGAAAACATTCAGCCACCATTTAAATTCATCTTCACCATCATCCTCCCCTTTTTTCAGGATAGTCTGCGGAACCAGTGCGCCGAGGCAACAGGTGGTAGCTATCAGTCCTTCGTGGTATAAATGGATAAGCTCTTTATCGATACGGGGGTATTTTGAATACATCCCTTCAATATATCCAAGAGAAGTTAGTTTGATAAGGTTGCGGTATCCCTGTTCGTTTTTCGCAAGCAGTATCTGGTGATGCCTCGGATCCCTGTCGTCTTTTGCAAATTGTTTACGATGACGGTTTTCGGTGATATAAAACTCACAACCTACGATGGGCTTTACTTTCAGCGTGCCATCTTCATTTCTAAAATTGTAAGCCTGCTTTACAAATTCAAATACACCGAACATATTACCGTGATCTGTAATGGCCAGCGCGGGCATCTTATGAGCAATGGCTTTTTTGTACAGGTTTGAAATAGGCGCAGCACCATCCAGTAACGAAAATTGTGTGTGAACATGTAAATGAGAAAATTGCATAGATCGAAGAACGGTTTAATAGTTGATTAAGATGCAGAAACCATTTACAAAATAATCAACATAATTTCATTGTTATAAATGTTAGTTAGCACAATGTTTCCACATGGAGGGAATCGTTCTGCCTTCCGCTAAATAATTCATAAAATGTTTTGAATTCTTGATTCTTGTATTATTTTTACCTCATTCTTTAATTAAAACACCATTGAGCCTATTTTGTTAAGCCGTTTTATCTATGTGATAACGATCGGAGTGCTTGTTGTTTCCTGCAGTTCCGCCAGGAAACTGGTTACATCCGAAAGAACAAAACCTATTGATAACGCTTCGGTCCGCTATACTCCGCTTTGGGGCAAAAGAATATACAAAGGCATACGCACGCCAGGAATGAATGCTGAAAAAACAACGGCCGTTTATACTTTTTCTAATTTCACCGGTAATGTGGAAACCAGTAACCGGCTTCAATTTAAATATGCCCTGCTAACTGATGTTCCGGTGGAAGCCCTCGACAATATCAACCTGCTCAATTATATGGAAGACTGGTATGGTACACCTTATCATTACGGTGGCTCAACAAAAAAAGGTGTCGACTGCTCCGCTTTTTCGTTGGGACTAATGGCGGCGGTTTTTAATATCATCCTTCCCCGAACGGCAAGGCAGCAATACGAAAATACAACCCGGGTTGAAAAATATGACTTGCATGAAGGCGACCTGGTTTTCTTTAATACCCGAGGCGGCATTTCGCATGTAGGTATTTATATTATAAACAATAAATTTGTACATGCCTCCCTGTCCGGCGGTGTAATGATCAGTGATCTTGGTGAGAACTATTTCGTGAACAGGTATGTTGGAGCTGGAAGGATAAAGCAGAATGGATAACTTAATCTAAAAAATTTATTTGTGAGCGACCCTGATGATAAAGACGAAAATAATAAACCTTTTACCGGTGATGCAATAAGCGAAAACAGCATTGGCGATGGCTCTTCCGACCAGGGCTTTGAGCCTGGTGAAGAGTTAAGGGATGATGAATTTCGTAAAAACAACCCTGGAAAGGAAGAAATCCTCGATAAAGAAAATACCACTCACGCACCAGCGCCTACAAAGGGTTTGGCAGAGGAAGGACCTGGTCCCGATGCATAGCTTTTTTTAAGAACAAAAAATAATCAGGCATTGTTTTTTCTGACGGCTGATAGCTGGAAGCAATTTAAAGTCAATTTATTCCTGACACATTCCTGCTTTCAATATAAAAATTCTTATCTACGGATAGTTCAGCTTGTGTAATATTATTTACTGATCGCCATTGTTCTGTTGGACTGATCCACCGGTCGGTATTCAAATGAATTTTTAGCGGCATGTTAAAACCCAGGACGCATTTTGTCCAGCGATACGATAATTTATTCCCGTCCATTTTATATTCAAAAACCGGGATACCAGTGTGCAGCAAATATTGATCAAACACTTTGGAAAAATCTTTTTTTGATTGATTGCCGATATAATTTTCCACCTGCTTTGCGGTAACTGTCTGGTGATAAAAAGTTTTATTCAGTCCTCTTAAAATAGTACGAAATAATTCATCATCATCGATAATGGTTCGGATAGTATGGATCATGTTGCCGCCCTTGTAATACATGTCGCCACTGCCTTCATCGTTAACACCATAAGGAGCAATGATGGGCAACTTGTTTAAAATTTTTTTCCGGGTACCGATTACATAATCGTCACCCGCATCTTTACCATACTGGCAGGTAACAAAAAGTGTTTCAGAATAATTGGTAAAGCTTTCATGGATCCACATATCACCGAGGTCTTTTGAAGTGATGTTGTTACCAAACCATTCATGCCCGCTTTCATGTACGATAATAAAATCCCACTTCAGCCCCCAGCCGGTGCCGGAAAGATCAGTACCCAGGTAACCGTTTTTGAATTTGTTGCCATAAGCGACAGCGCTCTGGTGTTCCATTCCCAGATGCGGCGCTTCTACCAGTTTGTAGCTGTCTTCATAAAAAGGGTAGGGGCCAAACCAATGCTCGAAACATTTAAGCATAAGCGGCGCCTGTTTAAATTGTTCGCGTGCTGAATCAAGGTTATAATCGAGTACCCAGTAACTACAATCCAACGGCCCTTTTTCACCATTGAAAGTTTCTGTCCAGTTAACATACTTACCGATGTAAGGGACGATGTCATAATTGTTGATAGGATTTATTACCTTCCATTTATAAGCAACCGTTCCATCGGTATTGATGATTTTAGATTGTAACCTACCATTACCAACCGCGACAAGATCATTTTGGACAATCATTGTAAGGGAAGCGCTGTCTGGTTCATCGCTCTGGTGATCTTTGCAGGG
>Ga0209724_1004140_pt1 | contig 11508 bp, 14 predicted proteins | sample grotaG_FD_184143 | JGI IMG/M metagenome (GOLD analysis project Ga0209724, IMG submission 184143) | Glacier valley bacterial and archeal communities from Borup Fiord, Nunavut, Canada, to study Microbial Dark Matter (Phase II) -... | ecosystem: Environmental > Aquatic > Freshwater > Ice > Glacier ... | reverse complement strand
AATTGAACACTTGAGAATTCTTTCGGATCAAGTTGATTTGACAGAATCAGTTTAATGTTTGATTCCTGTTGTTTTGTAAGATTGAGAATCTTTAAATTCATCGTTGATGCTGCTGCCTTACAGACTTTTTAATGGCATCTGGCACGCCAATTGAATGATTAAAATCGGGTGAGAACCGTAAAATATTGTTGTATTTATCTGAATTAAAATCTTTTAATAGTTTAATCCATGCTGCTGTCAGGGTTATATTCACGGAATAGTATAAAATGGTTTTGAAAAATATACTGTCATAAACCGTTGATTTACGGATGTATTTATGCATATCCCTGATGAATATGTAATTGAGTTTTTCAAAACTTTTCTGGGAAGCTTCCAACTCTTCAAGAAACTCAAATTCAGTCATTTGTTTTGCCCCTGCCCTGGGGACTTATATTGGCATCTGGCACGCCGATTAAATTATTCAGTTGGCTGATAAGAGGTTATTACTAAACGGCCTTCTTCAACTTTCACATAAATGATTTCATTTGGTAAGAAGCCGGCAGTTTCAAGCCATTTTCCGCAGAGGGTCAGCTTTGGAATAACTTTTATGTCCCGTGTATATTTCTTTGAAACATACTGTGGCTGGAGTTTAAATTTGCGTGTCATGGTTAATCCTCCGATGGTTTAAGGATGAATATTGCCGGTGACGGATCGTCAAAATCCTGTGGCTGAATAATAGCTTTAAGCTTTACAAGTCGGTAAGTGCGGTCACCACCTGTAAATATTTCGTTTGGTTCCCAGTTATCAACATCGGGCGTATGTGTGATAAAGTGAAATTCCAAATAACTGCCGGAACATCTTTTTGCAGCATACCTGAACGTATTCAGAATATCAAAGAGACGGCCGGTTTCGTCCTGTTCTGCTTCATAGCCTGCGGGTACCTGAACATATTTGGAAAAGACACCTTGCGACAGGTACACCGGAAATTTGATCCCTGCTTCCTTCGATTCAGCATCTTTCACACGAACTAATACACCATCGGAAACTGCCTCTTTGGTGGTGTAAGTACTGATCACTTTCATGTTTTCAAAACTCATTGTTTTTCACCGCTGCCTTACGGATTTTTAATGGCATCTGGCTCGCCTGTTAATTTGAACCAGTGATCATTGAGCCGGGCGGATTCTTGTCAAGGGCGCATGTCAGTTTCTGCCTTTCGTGGGCTGAAAGTGACCGAGCACGAAATGCCGGAAGGTGATGCTCCAAAGGTTATCTTCCGCATCACCGGACGGCCCTTGACTTTTCCGGTCCGGCGATCAATAAATTTGGTGCAAATTGGAGGAGAGAGATATCTTCTAAGAAAAATATAAAACGAGTTACTTATTTACTATTGAAGAGATTAAATAAAAAATGAAGGAGGTTTGGATAGAATAATTGTGATGATCTGGTGCGACAATAGCAAAAAAAAAGGAAGCAAAAGCTTCCTTGTAATTATTCTGAATTTTTAAGTAATTCAATCAAAACATCTCCATGACAGCTATCATGTTTACACCAACAACCTAACACTTTACCTTTAAGCTCCTGTAGATCTTTCAAAAGGTGTTTTCCATCACCAGATGTAATCCATTCACGATAAGCATCTATTGCTTCCTTCCTTGTTTGTACTACATATTTTGCCTTTGTAATAACCGGTTTAAATGTGAAAGGATTACCCCATTTTGAAGGCCTTCCAATGTAAACATCATAACGTTCTTTTTTACAGTGAACTACAAAATGTTTTTGCATTCCTTCAATACTGTTTTCTTCAACTTAATTCTGCGAAGTTTTCATAACAATAAAATTTAAGATTGAAAATTATATGCCAGGTACTTAGAGTAGCACAGCGGGTCAGTCAGGGAAACATGGAATACCTAAACGATCCGGTTTTTCAGAAATCGGGAAGGATATGCCGCGAAAGTCCTTGACTGAGCGCAGCGATACCCGATGGGATACCCTACCTTGGTATAGAATTTTCCTTAAATTGTCATTAAAACCTGATCACAAATTATGGAAAACAAGTAGTTGCAGGAGAGAAAATCTTGTAGGTTAGGTGAATGATTGAATTACTCTTAGAGTAAACCTTCATCGGCCATTGAGAGATAGGAATCAGTGGTCATAATCAGGTGATCCAGCAACGGAATGTCGAGGATAACACCGGCTTCTTTTATTTGTCGGGTAATCTTCCGGTCAGCATCACTGGTGTCGAGATTCCCCGACGGGTGATTATGTGCCAGGATCAGTGAGGTGGCGCAGGCTTTTAATGCAACCTGGAATATCACCCGTACATCGACCACTGCACCTGTCATTCCTCCTTTTGAAAGCTGGTGATATCCGAGGATCTGGTTCTGCCGGTTCATCATTAGCATATAACTGAATTCAATGTGATCGTAAGCCGGCCAGATTGCTCTGAATGCATCGGCAGCATCTTTGGAGCCGGTCACTTTCATGCGGTCTTTTGCCTTGACGTGCGAAGAATAAGAGATTTGTACTTCTGCTATAAATTCCGGAATCATGAGTTTCACCTATGCCCTTAGGATTTATTTTGGCATCTGGCCCGCCGTTACGTTAAATTTCGGGCAGACCAAATTGAGCCGGGCGGATTCTTGTCAAGGGTGAATGTCTGGTTTTGCCTTCGACAAGCTCAGGCACCGGATTACATAGGGAAAAAGCTGACCGAACACGAAGTGACGGCGGGTGCTGCTCCTAAATATTACCATCTTGCAGCGACCGAAGTCCCTTGACGTTTCCGCCCCGGCGATCAATAACTTTGCTCCGTAATTTGAGTGTAACAGCAATCTTTCTCAGACCTCAGAGTGGGGTAAAAAAAAACCCCCGCCTGGTGGATGACAGAGTCGGGGTGGAATTTTTTTGATTAGTATGTGATGATTTGTATTATTTGCTTGCCTGTTTTAAATACATTAAGCCACGTTCTGAAAAATGGTGTTTCTGGAAGGGATGGTTTGGCTTATCGGGAATAGTGTTTCAATTAACCCCTCTTTATGTAATTTTCTTATCACTTTTCTTAATTGTCCAGAAATGTATTTTTGTTCCAAAGTTTCTGATATTTCTTTAGAAGTCAGTATTTTTTCATTTAAAGCTTCTAATACTAGATGATATAGAGAATCTCTTTGTAACTCTGGCTGTATCTCTGGCTGCTCTGACTGCGCATTTTCTTTTTTGATAAACTGTAATTGGAACTGCAAACCTTTTTCATACCACCTGAAATCAATTCAGGGATATTCTTTCAGTTCATCTGCAATCAGTTTTAAGCCATTTCCCCATTGATCGATAATCCCCATCTTCTTAAAGACCGGTGCAATAATCTTATTTCTGATGTCTGATTGTCTGGCTTCCAATTCATTAAAATCAATTGATGGCAATAACAGACATGGACTGGTAATTTCGACCATATCATCGTAAATAGCAACTTTAATATCTTTTCCCGTAAGGGCATAGTCACGATGCACTACTGCATTCCGCAAAGCTCACGAATAGCTTTAATGGAATATTCCCAATGATATGAAGTATATACACCTTCAACAGTTGCCCCTTGATTGATATGTCGTAATACAAATTCATATGCTGCCTCTGCTTGTAATGCTAAATTGACATCGATTGTTTTTTGGTTGATAAATTTATCACTATTGCGACCTTTAAATCGTGCGCATTCGACTTTTGCATATGGGAAAAACTGTTTTCTTATCAAACTATCTGAAAAGAGAATAAGTGCAATAGTGGGTAACCAGACTCCCTGGTATTCTTTAATTAAATCCAACTTGCGAAGAACCGAATCATTCCATTCTTCTCCTGTTTTATCGCGGTATTGTGTCTTGAAAGCTGTTAAATCTAAATGATCAACCGACTGATCAAAGAGCAATTCACCATCAAAAGAAATGTTTCGTTTTTGCCTTTCAAGCTCAGCGATAATCTCTAAATTCGCTAATCTGTTGGTAGAACCTACACGAATGTAAGTGCCATCCATTTTTTCTTTCGACTCAATATAGTAGAGTAAATTGCTCCCACGATAAATTTGTATATGTATTAAATGCTTTTCGTCAATAGATTGAAATGAGATTTTCGGAACGATAATCGGGTAACAGTGGTCATGGATAATGTTACTGATCTGCTCTTCCACTTTGAATAAATCATCTTCAAGTAAACCAGTTAATTCTCTCGGTTCATTTTTAATACCAATTTATAAGTCACCTCATGCATCATTGGCAAAAGCCACAATAGTTCTTGCCAAATCAGCCACTACTGGAATGCTCTCCTTAAATTCCAATCTTCTGCCTTCGGGTTGATATATTAATTCCCCAATTTTCATAGTTCTTTCTTTTTAAGGCAAATGTATTTTTTTAAAAGGCGTAATCAATTAAAACATACGTCCGCATTATCTATGGTAAATATAAATAATAATTGCATATAGACTTGAGCGACCACAAAAAAAGCCTCTTTCGAGGCTTTTTTTGATCAGCAAGAGGCGGTATCCTTCTCGTCTATAAGGTTCCAGGTGGCATATTCTGCATTTTCTTCCTCCCATGCTTTGAGGCTGGCAGAATCTGAGGTAGGATTCCAATTAAACTGGAAATGAGATTCCTGGTTTTCAACACTGTGATTTGCGGGGGTTTTTGAAGCTGTTTTCATGATACAAAAATTTAAGTTTAAAAATTATATGCAAGTGAACAGCTTGATAATTAGAGGCAGGCAAGGAGGAACTGGAATACCGAACTGAAGAAAGAGAGGGAGGATATGCCGGGAAAATCCTTTCGTGAATAAAATGTACGCGCAAGAATCAGAGCTAACTTAGCATAGAATTTTAACTGAATTTGTCATGAACACGGCTGAACTTCCGCAGAAATAACAACGAAAGCCCAATTTTTAAGACCAATTTTAAAGCCGAAGGTGCTACCATGCATGGGTTAAGGAATTAAATGCTTTGCCACCTGTTGTTATTGGGGTAGTATACCGCACAATTTTAGGAAAAGCTTTTTCCGGGCCTGACTTGCCGGGGAGTGTATTTGATTTGATTTTTTCTGAAGAGCATAAAAAGGGCAAATGTCCTTTCCTTTAAAATGTCCAGTGATTCCAGAGTGAAGTTTGTTCAGCTTCTGCTTTTTTCTGCTCTGGTAACGTCAGATCCGTTGATTTGACTTCCGGCAGACGAAGCACTATGTAACTTTCTGCATCAGTAATTTCCCGGACAAATGGAACGATATGTACCGGATGAATATCAATCTGCCATCCGTCATAGAACCGGTTACAGAGCGTATCCATCCAGGCTACTTCACCAATCATGCCATTCAGACAAAGATTGATGACAGCCATTAGGCAACAGGTCCTGTCTATATCTGCTCCGTAAAAACTATTCATCCGGCTGATTCGTGCAGCAGCCAATAACATCCGTCCCGATCCGCAGGCACAATCTCCAACTGTCTTACCGCTGCCAATCGGATTGGTAATGATGGCCATCATATTGCAGATGGGCTGTGGAGTAAAAAACTGTCCGTTCCTGCCGAAAGAGAGATGATCCATAAAGAAGTCACCCAGGCAATCTTTCAGACCTGCTCCATCGTTATCCATCTCGCAGACCAGGGAGGCAAAAGCATCAGCAAGTAACTGCACTTCCTGAGGTTTATACTTCGAAATGATTTTCATGTAGTGTTCTTCTTTGGCACCAGCTGACAAAGCACACACTGCCATTTCGAGGAAGTCAGGGAAAACATTGTGAACTCCGTAACGGTCGGACACACTTATAAGAATTTCAGTAAATGATTTCATATAATTGATTTTGAAAAGTTTGAGATTTAAAAAAAAAAGAGGCCCTGACTGAGCCTCTTTGAATGGATATTTCTGTTTGTCAGGATTGCACATCTGACTGATGAATCAGGATATAATCAACCGCTTTTTGTGCCTGAGCAGCTGCCAGTACCAGGACCTTGGGATCATCCTTGAAAGTTCTGATCCAGCTTTTAATGTAGGCTGCATTATTTTCAAGGGTCTCCAGCTCCAGATTGGTTATTCCGCACAGGTAGGCTGCACCCATCTCGGCTACCAGTTCCTCCTGACTATAATCCTGAGAACCAAACTGATGATCTTTGGTTTTTTCATGTCGTCCAAGCCTTCTGCTGTGTCCGGTGCTGTGAACCAGTTCATGAAACAGCGTGGAGTAGCACTGCTCATCATGGAAGAAAGTTCTTTGATCAGGCATACCAACTTTATCAAGAGCCGGGGCGTAGTAAGCATGATCTTCACCCCATTCAATCTTCGGACAATCGCTCCACTTGTGAATGATTGCATCAGCAGCACCAATTGGATTAAAGTCATGATCGAAAGCCTCCGTTATCGGAATCTTCGCAGGATTGATACCTTCGGTCTGAGTCAGGTTAAAAATATTGTAGTAGCGAAGGAAGGGTGTTTTCTTGATTTCTCCGCTCTTATCTTCCGACTCAAGGATCTTCCAGAAAACCACCATCGTCGATTTCTCGCCTTTGCGCACATTTCCGTTCAGTGATCTTACCTGTTCAAAAGTCAGATAAAACGGAGACGTGTAATTCAGCGAAAGCAACAGCCAGAAGTTGATTCCGTTGTAAGGCCGTTTTGTGATCAGGTTGCTTGGCATTCCTCCTGAGTTTCTCCACGGTTTCTGCCACGGTACCACGCCAGCTTCGAGACGGTCAATAATTTTCTGCGTAACAACTTCATAAAGATCAAACTTATTCATGTGTTTTGCTGTTGCCTTACAGACTTATTTTGGCATCAGGCGCGCCGGTTAATTTATTGGGCGTACAAGGTTGAGCCGGGCGGATTCCGTCAGGGGTGAATGTCAGTTTTAACCGGAACAGGCTGAATACAAAAGCGAAAGTGACCAAACACGAAGTGACGGCGGGTGCTGCTCCTATATATTACCACCTTGCAGCAACTAAAGTCCCTTGACGTTTCCGCACCGGCGATCAATACCTTTGTCCAATAAATGAGTAACCAGCGCATTCTGCTCTGCCCGGTTTTTCTTTCCGGTTTTGTTCAGCCTGTTTTTCTCAAGGGTTTCTTTTTTGGGTTCTTCTTTCTTGACCCGCTTATATCTCAAGAAAAAAGAACCGCTGCTGTTTTTTAGTCCGCAAGGCTCCCTGAAAAACAGCAGCGGGTAGCGGGCGTGAGGTTCTTTTTGCCAGTTTTTTCTTCCAAAGAAAAAGCTGAGGGGCTTCCCAAAAAGCTTATCAGGTTTATTATTTCTCAAACCTTTAAACACCAACACACCAAACAATGAAAATTCAATTATTTTCATTGTTTGGGTGGTTGATGCCGAACTCGCCCTATCGGAAAGGTAGAAAAAGGAGCAGAATTTCACAGTAAATATGCCATATTTAACATAAGACAAAGATTTAAGGCGCAGGAATTTACAGTTCAGGGTCAGTCCTGAGACCATCACGGATCACAATAAGAGAAGGTAGAAAAAAGAGCAGAAAAATCTGATAAGGGCATAAATGTGCAGAATAAAGCAGAAAACTGGCAGAAATTATTGCGATCAGTGATTCCGCTTCCCTGTGAACAGACTTGAAAAGCTGTTCATAGCAGTCCTAACTCATCAACTTTTTCCGATTTTTGGCGGAATGTGTTGATACCCTATTGGTCAATTCTGCTCATATGGAGTAACGTGCAGAATTGACAGTTATAAACAAGTGGAAAATTTACAATCGCGGGGAAACGAATGTACTGTGATTTAGGTTGATCAGATGGCCATATTTGGTCCACATTCTTTTATCGACTGCATCCACCACACGATCAAACGTCTGAAAGAGGTTGTTTACCTGGATGCCGTTGGACAGGCGGCGGGATTCTATAAAGTCGTGCTCACGCTGCGTCAGATTGGTTTCACGGGCCTTGCGTTGCAGGATAACGGTCACTACCCACTTCGGTTCCGGCGTGATCAGTAAAAAGGTTATTGGGCAGGCGGACGACAGAAACCGGTTCGCAATATTCCATCAGCCATTGGCGTACAGGACGGTTCTTTTCGGCATTGAGTACGCCCTGCGAAGTGATAAAAGCCACGATACCACCATCACGCACCATATCGACTGATTTGAGAAAGAAATAATTGTGGACGGATCGTGCGGCCATACGCCGTGCCGGATCGTTATGGGTGGCGAAGAAAGGATCGTACACAGCCACGTCACCGAAGGGAATGTTCGAGGAAACAATGTCGTAATGGTTGGCGTAACGGCTTTCAATGTTTTCAAAACCCTCTGTCCGTACTTTATCATGCGGGTAAAGTTGAGAGAGGATTTTGCCGGTCAATAAATCTTTTTCAAAGCAGGTATTTTCGCAGTCAGGGAATTGTTGTCTGAAGGCGGATGCAAATACGCCTGTTCCTGCGGAAGGGTCCAGCAGGCGCATGGGTGCAATGCCTCGTTTGTGAAGGGTTTCCACCAGTACATTAATTACTTCCGTTGGCGTGTAAAAAGCAGTGAGGATGGAATTTTTCAGTGAACTGACGTAGCGTTTGTACTGTGCTTCATCACCGGCGCCTTCGCGCAAAACTTCGTGCAGTTCAGTAACCAACCCGAAAAGTTCAAGGTCACTTTTTGTCCAGTGGCTTTCATCGCCCGGATGATTGACAGGGTTCAGTACGGCTTTGATACCGCCGAATCCCGAATAATTTTCCAATATAGCCTGTTCTTCCTGAGTGGCTGGACGGTTCTCCTTATCCAAAAGAAATGCGGTTTTTATTGCATCAATGTTGCCCCGCAGATGCGCACGCTTATTAAATGCCATCTTCGGGAAGGATTTGAATGGCTCCTGTCAGTTCGGTATAAAGCTGGTCATATTCCGGAGTTGTTTCAAAGCTGTCGGATAGCTCGTATTTGCTGAGAACCTCATTCAGCTTTGGCAACATTTCCATAGCCACACTTTCCGCCAGAGCGGGAGTGACCTCCTTCTCAAATTCGTTCCAAAGGATACGGACAATGGTTCGGTAAGGGGAAAACAACAAACCTGTATACAAGACTTCGTTAGCTATTTCGCCTGCCTGATCGTGAGTTTGTCCATTTTTTACGACGGCACTGTATGCTTCGGCAGCAGCATTTCCACGGGCGGCAATAAAAGCAGTATCATTAGCCAAATGGGGATGGTTGTCCCTGAGGTAAGATAAAAGGGACAACCGGAAATAAGAAAGTTTTTGTGGCATAATCATAAATTTTTAGTGACTGAATGAAAAAATGGCGCCCGGGTATCCCACCCAGGCGCCGCCACTAAAAATTCATCATCCAATTGTGTTCAAACAATTTTCTATAACAAGAACTTCCAATGGCAGAAATAACATATTTATTTGTAGAGACTTCCGTTTTGGTGCCGTTTTTCGGTGGAAAATCGGATTCGGTATTGAACCAGTTGTCAGAGACAATAAAAACTACATTTTTACTTCTTTACTTTTATTGATTTGTCTGTGCTGGCTCCCTGAAGGTTGGGTTTGCCCTTGTTTCAGGGGTTCATTTACCTTTTTAGTTGCCTCATTGGTTTTACCTTCTGAATTAACTGCAACCTGTGTCTGGCTTTCATTGGCAGGGGTTATTTCGGCACCCTGTTTTTTTGCCTTGTCCGGGTTGAACTTGTAGAAGTCGAGCTTGCCTACCCCATGATTTATTTTCACATAGGCATTGAACGGCTGATCCTGTCCGTCTTTCACCATTGCTTTGACGTAAATGGTCTTGTCTGCCCGCAGGTCTTCCTGTTGTTTCGGTGTAAGTTCCACCCCTAAGAGTTTTTGTGGAATACGGACATTGTTTGGTTCGTTTCCCTGAGCCTGCGGCTGTTTGTTCTCCCGGAAGTGGCTGTTGCGGTCTAATCCTCCGTAATTGAAATCGAAACTGCCTTTGGCTGCATTAAATTGGATGTAAGCATCGAACTTTTTAGGAGTATCTGTTTCCTGGCTCTTTTTGGTGGTCATGCCTTCCACCAGTACCAGCTTGCCTTCTTTAAGGTCTTTCACCTGTTCCGGTGTAAACTCGACACCTTTGAGTGATTGCGGAATATTGAGTTTATCAACCGGCATTGCTTCGAGGCGGTTGGTTATTTTGTCTAGCGAAACGAGCGCTGGAATTTTTTGTCCCGGACCTGGTTCAAGATCAACCACCCGTCCGGCATTGCCGGAAGCCAACAGGTTATCTTTATCCCTGTCTGAAAGCACTGCTCCCAGGAAGGGTTTATCCAATTCAGTAGTTTTAAGGTAACAGTGAGGCTGGATATTGTACGTTCCATCGGGCATTTCTTTCAGGGATAGCCGTGCCTGGGTATCAAAGGTGATCCCTTCAAGGGTAAAAGTAAGGTGGTTCAACGCCGGGGACTTGTGCCCATATAGCATGGCTTTAAGCTGGCCTGTATCTTCCAGTATTTGCCGGTTAATACCCATGCCAGCGACCTGAGACCAGTTGATTTTGTTTTCGTCAATGGGCTGAAAATCGTTCTTCTGTGCGGGCGGTATATTTCCCGGCTCCTTTGACTGTCCTTGTTTTTGGTCTTGCCTTTGGTCAAGGAACTGTTGCGGGTCGATACAGTAAGATTCCAGCGTTTTTGCATTAACGGGTTGCATCTCAATGATCTTACCCAGTACGTCATGCGTCATCAGGAAAAATCCCGTATGCGCTGGGTTTTTAGACTGTTCAAGGAACTTTTTAAAAAAGTTTTCGAGTGCATTGCCGTTCTTGTCAATGACCAGAAAATCGGCAATGTTTGCCTTGTCAGGGTTGACTGTACTGGGATTGCCGTTTTTGTCCATACCGGTAACGGCTTTTAATGCCTGCGGGTTAGCGGCATCAGTCATAAGCAGCACTTGTTTTTTGCTGTCGGTTAACTTTTCATTCATATTTCAAATGTTTTAAGGATTCTTGCATCATTATCAATGCAGGGATGAAAGTATGGAATACAAAATGGTAATTTGTAGGATTTCACAAGTTGGAAGTTTGTAGCGCTAATCTGACGGCTTGTGGCATCAAAATATGAATGGTGCGTTATTTATTGAGGTCTGCAAAAACGATTATAACTGAAAACTTCTTATAGTTCAAAGAGATTTCCACCTTTTTCAGGTCATGCAATAAAGGATTGATGGAATTTTATTCTAACTGAAAATGAAAAAGACTATCCTTTACCACTTCCATCGACGGGCGCATTGCCCAGTCTGGTGGAGGGATGGATTGTCTAATCGGCTTTCCAAATCCGGGAAAGACGGACTATGGCTACCATGATCTGCAATCTTTCGTCGATACGGTTGTCAGGAGAGACGCACCTATCGCGAAATCCTAAACATGGACGATCTGGCCATATAACGGACAAACAACTTATGTCGTGTCACATCACAACTGGGGTGAGAAAAAAACATCCGCTTTATCACAATAAATGTGATTGAAACAATTTCTGAGCTTCATAACCGGGAAAGTAAAGATATTTTGTTAGTCGGAGGCAGCGAAACGATTTTCATGCCGCTTGCCGCAGGTTTAATTGACC
>Ga0209724_1004139_pt1 | contig 11508 bp, 7 predicted proteins | sample grotaG_FD_184143 | JGI IMG/M metagenome (GOLD analysis project Ga0209724, IMG submission 184143) | Glacier valley bacterial and archeal communities from Borup Fiord, Nunavut, Canada, to study Microbial Dark Matter (Phase II) -... | ecosystem: Environmental > Aquatic > Freshwater > Ice > Glacier ... | reverse complement strand
GCGGCGTGGGCGGTGTCGACTTGGCGCAGTACGACGCCGGGCCGTTGTACGGGTGGCCCGGCGCATAGAGCGAGTCGGGGCTCGAAAAGTTGCTGTCGTAGCCGAGCAGCACCGGGTACTCGACGATGTTGCCGTTGGTGTAGGTCCCTTGCGGAGGGCTGCATCCGCGGCCCGCCGCATCAGCGAACCAGCAGCTGCTGGCGTCGGCGTTGCAGGCGATGGTGAGAGAAATGGTCGACGGCACCGGACCGCCGCCGGCGTAGGCGCGGGGTTGCGATTTTTGGGGGGCCACGGGTTCGGGCACCGTGATCGAGAGCTCGGCGGGGTGGGCCAGTATCGTGTCGGGCGCGTCGATCTTGTAGACCGTGCCAGGCGCGAGTTGCGGATCGGCGATGTAGCCGCTCGTTGCCGAGCTCAGGGCTACGTTGATCGGCGTGCTCAGCGCGCCTGCCGGCACCACCAGCGATGCCTGGTTGTCCGTCGACGTGACCGTCGCGCCCGACGGGCCGACGTTGCCGGTCGGCGCGGGCGGCGCACCGCCGCCGCCGCCCCCGCCGCAAGCGGCGATCAGGGTGGCGATGAATGCCGCGGCCAAGGTGGCTGCGGCGCGTCGGAGAACATGCGTGAACATCGAAGGACTCCCGGGTTGCACGCTGCATGGCGATCACGCAGCACCTGGAGTCAAAAGACGAGAACGGCGTCCGAAAAGGATCACGCGGGTCCGCAGCGGCGCAGCGCGTCCCCGGCCTGCAGCTTCGCGAGGTTGCCGCGCGTCTTGCTCACCATTCGCTCGACCCACTTGTCGCCGGCGTGGTCGTGCGCCATCGCCTGCTCGACGGCAATGAACGCGCGCTGCGACTCGTCGGTGCGCCCGACCAGCCAATAGGCCTCGGACAATTCGAGCTGCGTGAGCAAGGTGTTCTGGTTCTTCTCGCCGACGTGTCGCCGAAAGCCTTCGAGGGCTTGCTGCAGCACCGGCACCGCGTCGCCCGGATGCTCGCCGGCCAGCATCAACTGGCCGCGCAGCAGGCCGGCGGTGTCGACGAACAGGTTGTCGGCACCGTAGCGCGCGAGCGTGCGGCGCAGGAGCTCTTCGGCACTGGCGATCGCCTCGCCGGTCTCGCCGTAGCGGCACGCCTCGCTGGGCAGCGAGACCAGCGTGGCCAGCAGCTCGCCGTCGTCGGGGTAGCGCTTGCGTAGCAGCTCGGCGGCTCGGCGCAGCGGGTGCTCGTGCCACGGCGGCTTGGCACCGCCGATCAGCACAAGCAAGCCCTGCCAGCGCAGCAACCGGGCGCGTTCGAGCGAGGTGTTGTCGCCGGCGCGGTCGAGCAGGGCTTGCGCGTGCGCCAGCAGGGGCGTGGCCTCCGGCACTTCGCCGGAGGTCACCAGCACGCTGGCGAGCTGGATCTCGGCGCCGGCGCTGCGCGCATCCTGCGGCCCGAAGGCGGCATGGGCAGCGCTCAGGCGCCTGCGCGCCAGACCGATAGCCTGCTTCGGATCGAAGGCATCGGAGTAGAGCTCGGCGAGAACGGCGAACACCTCGTCGCGGATCTCGGGCTGCGACGCGAACGACTTGTCGACGCGATCCGCACCGGCCATCAGCATGTCGTTCACGGTCGCCTCGCGCACCTGCAAGCCACCACTCTGGACCGTGGTTCGCGCCTGCTCGAACAGGTCGAGCAGGAATCGCTTCACGGCCACGGCGCGCTCGGCCTCACGCTCGGCCTCGCGCTGCTTGACGAGCGTGCCGGTCAAGCCCGCGGCAACGGCGAGCACGATGAGCGCTGCGGCACCGACGCCGAACCAATGTCGGCGCATGAACTTGGCGCCGCGGTAGGCCGCGCTGTCGGGCCGCGCCGCGATCGGCTGATGGTCGAGCGTGCGCTGCAGGTCGGCGGCGAACTCGGGCACCGAGCGGTAGCGCTCGGCCGGGTCGGCCTTGATCGACTTAGCGATCACGACCGACAGGTCGCCGTGCAGTGCCTTGCGCAGCGCCGCCACGGTGCTCGAGCGCTCGGTGGCGACTTGCGCCGCCTCCGCTTCGTTGCTGGTCAACTGCCACAGCGGCCGCGGGTCGGCGCCCGTGCTGACCGCGCGCAGCGGCGTCGGCGTCGCTTCGTCGCCGAACGGGCGCGAGCCGCTGAGCAGGCCGTACAGCACCATGCCGAGACCGTAGACGTCGGTCGCGGTGGTCACCGCGCCGCCGGAGAGCTGCTCAGGCGAGGCGTACTGCGGCGTCATTGCCGCGCCGCCCGAGCGCGTGAGCTCCGACTCGCTGCCCGCCGGGTCGGCACCGTCGACGAGCAGCTTGGCGACGCCGAAATCGAGCAGCTTCACCTGACCGTCGGCGGTGACGAAGATGTTCGACGGCTTGAGGTCCCGGTGCACCACCAGGTTTTCGTGCGCATGGGCAACGGCCTCGCAGACGACGATGAACACCGCCACGCGCTCCGCCACCGTCAGACGCAGGCGATCGCAATAGCGATCGATGCGCTCGCCGTCGACGTATTCGAGGACCAGGTAACGCTCGCCCGATCCGGTCACGCCGGCGTCGAGCAGGCGCGCGATGTTCGGGTGGCTGAGCCGACCGAGTAGCTGGCCCTCGCGTGCGAATCGCCCATTCGCAGCCGCATCGGCCACGGCCATGCGCATCAGCTTGATCGCCGCCTGTCCGTCGTAGAGGCCGTCGGTTCGACGCGCCAGCCAGACCTGGCCCATGCCGCCCGAGCCGATCAGCCGCTCGATGAGCCAGGGTCCGAAGCGCTGCCCCAGCAGGCTGGCGCCGGTGGCTGACGCGACAGCGTCGCCGGGGACGAGAAAGGAGCGGCCCTCGGCGTCGCGATCGGCACGGATCAAGGCGGCAAGGCGCTCGTGCAGCTCCGGCTGCGCGAGGGCGAGATCGCCGAGCCAGGTCGCGCGTTGCGCATCGGGCAACTCGGCCCATGCGTCAAACGCAGCCATCGCATCGGCCCAGCCGTTCGGATTCGGAGGGTCCGTCATGCCGGCCGAGCTCGCCCTATCGCAACTGCTCGAACAGGAAGGCCCGCGCCTTGCGCCAGTCGCGCTTGACGGTGGGCACCGACACCTCGAGTTCGCCAGCGATGTCTTCCTCGGTCATGCCGGCAAAATAACGCATCTCGACGACGCGAGAACTTCGCTCGTCGACGCCGCGAAGCGCATCGAGCGCGTCGTTGAGACGCGAGAAGTCTTCATGCGCGGCCACGCTGTTCAAAACGCCGGTCGTGAGCGTCACCGGCGTGAAGAGGCCGCCGCGCTTTTCGGCACCGCCGGCGCGCACGTGGTCGATCAGCACGCTGCGCATCACCGTCGAGGCGTAGGCGAAGAAGGCACGGCGATCGCGCATTGGCGTGCCGTCGCGGCGCAACATGCGCAGATACGCTTCGTGGACGAGGGCCGAGGGGTTGAGCGAGATGTCGCCGGAGCCGGCGAGATGCGAGCGCGCCAGCTTCACGAGCTCGGCGTAGAGCAGCGTATAGATCTCGTCGCGCGAGGCCGTGTCGCCGGCCAGCGCCCGGTTCAGGATGACGGTGATGCCAGCGGCGGGGCCACTGTCGGGAAGCGCGGGCATGGCACGCAGTCTCGCATCAATCAACGGGCGCGCAAAGCGTGTGCGAACGGGGGGCGCAAAGCGTACGAGAACGGGGAGCGCAAAGCTTACGAGAACGGGGGCGCAAAGCGTGCGAGAACGGACGCGCATAGCGTGTGCGCCGGCGCGGGCCGGCTGTTCAGCTCTCAGCCCAGGGCGCGCAGCGCGGCTTGCGCGATGGCTTCGGCGTCGACCTCGAAGTGCCGCCGCAATGCGGCGCGCGTGTCGCTGCGGCCGAAGCCGTCGGTGCCGAGCGTGACGCAGCGCCGGCCCGGAGGGAGGAACGCGCGGATCTGTTCCGGCACCGCGCGCACGTAGTCGCTCGCGATGACGATGGGGCCACGCGTGGGGCCGAGCTGCTCGCTCACGTAGCTGCGCAGCACGTCGACGTGGCCGTGCCGCCACGCGGTTTCGGCTGCGACGCCGTTCCGCGCCAGCTCGCTGAAGCTCGTCACGCTCCACAGATCGGCGGCCACGCCGTGATCGGCCTCGAGCAGCGCAGCGGCCTTGATCGCCTCGCCCATCATCGCGCCGGCTGCGAGCAACTGCACGCGCTTCGTGCCTTCACGCGGCGACTGCCGGAAGCGGTACATGCCACGCAGCACGCCTTCGTGCGCCTCGGCCGGCAACGAAGGCTGCGCGATGTTCTCGTTCATCGCCGTCACGTAGTAGAAAACGTCTTTCTGCTCCTCCAGCATCTCGCGCATGCCGCGATCGACGATGACCGCGAGCTCGCCGGCAAAGGCCGGGTCCCAGGCCTTGCAGTTCGGCACCGTCGCGGCGACGAGATGGCTGCTCCCGTCCTGGTGCTGCAGGCCTTCGCCGCCGAGCGTGGTGCGGCCGGCGGTGGCGCCGATCAGGAAGCCGCGGGCGCGCTGGTCGGCGGCAGCCCAGATCAGGTCGCCCACGCGCTGGAAGCCGAACATCGAGTAGTAGATGTAGAACGGCAGCATCGCCAGGCCGTGCGTGGAGTACGCGGTGGCGGCGGCCGTCCACGCCGAGACGGCGCCCGCCTCGGTGATGCCTTCTTCGAGGATCTGGCCGTTGCGTTCCTCGCGGTAGGTGAGTATCGAGCCCGAGTCTTCCGGCTGGTACAGCTGGCCGAAGGGCGCGTAGATGCCGATCTGCCGGAACAGGCTGGCCATGCCGAAGGTGCGCGCTTCGTCGGCCACGATGGGCACGATGCGCGGACCGAGCGCTCCGTCTTTGAGCCAGTTGCCGAGCAGGCGCACGAACGCCATCGTGGTGCTCATCTCCTTGCCTTCGGCATGCAGCGCGAAGGCGGAGGTGCTCTCGAGCGGCGGCACGCTCACGCGCGCGCAGTCGCTGTGACGCACGGGAAGGTGGCCGCCGAGCGCCTGCCGGCGGCTCTGCAGATAGCGGATCTCGGCGCTGTCTTCGGCCGGCCTGCAGAAGGCGAGCGCTTCGCAGTCGGCGTCGCTCAGCGGCAAAGCGAAGCGGTCGCGGAAGGCGAGCAGGCCGGCGCTGTCGAGCTTCTTGGCCTGGTGCGTGGTCATGCGGCCCTGCGCCGCCTCGCCCATCGCGTAGCCCTTCATCGTCTTGCACAGCACGACGGTCGGCTGGCCGGTGTGGGCTGCGGCGGCGGCGAACGCGGCGTGGATCTTCACCGCGTCGTGGCCGCCGCGGCGCAGGCGATCGATGTCTTCGTCTCGCAGGTCGGCGACCAGCGCCTTCAGCTCCTCGTTCTGGCCGAAGAAGACCTCGCGGTTGAAGGCGCCGTCTTTCGCCGACAAGGTTTGAAACTGTCCGTCGACGGTGTTGGCGAAGGCGCGCATCAGCGCATGGCCGTGGTCCCTTGCGAACAGCACGTCCCAGTCGCTCGACCACAGGCACTTGACGACATGCCAGCCGGCACCGGCGAACAGCGATTCGAGCTCGTCGACGATGCGGCCGTTGCCGCGCACGGGGCCGTCGAGCCGCTGCAGGTTGCAGTTGATGACAAAGGTGCAGTTGTCGAGCTGCTCGCGTGCGGCGAGAGAGAGCGCCGCGATCGACTCCGGCTCGTCCATCTCGCCGTCGCCGAAGAAGCCCCAGACACGCCGTTGCGGGTTGCCGGCCGTGGGCGAGGGCAGCAGGCCGCGATGCTCCATGTAGCGCATGAAGTGCGCCTGGTAGATCGCATTGATCGGGCCGATGCCCATCGAGCCGGTGGGGAACTGCCAGAACTCGGGCATGAGTTGCGGATGCGGATACGACGTCAGGCCGCGCGTGCCGTTGGCGGTGGCACCGCCGAACTCGCGCCGGTAGTTGGCGAGCTCGTCGGCCGAAAGGCGGCCTTCCAGAAAGGCGCGCGCGTAGACACCGGGCGCCGAGTGCGGCTGGAAGAAGACCAGGTCGCCGAGGAAGCCCGGCTGCGCCGGGCGTTCTCCAGATGCGACGGGACTGCCGGGCGGATCGCCCGGCCGGCTCTTGTCTCGCGCGCGAAAGAAGTGGTTGAAGCCGACCTCGAACAGGTCGGCCGCCGATGCATAGCTCGCGATGTGGCCGCCGAGCTCGGCCGAGCCGCCGCTCTCGACGCGGTTGGCGCGCATCACCATGGCGAGCGCGTTCCAGCGCATCAGCGCGGCCAGGCGCTGCTCCATGGCGAGGTCACCGGGGAATGGCGGCTGTGCTTCGAGCGGGATGCTGTTGACGTAGGGCGTGATCAGCGAGGGCTGCCAGTTCACGCCGCGCCGGCGCGCATGGGCCAGCAGCGCGTCGAGCAGGAAGCGGGCACGCTCGGGGCCGTGTGCGGCGGTGAGCGCATCGAGCGACTCACACCACTCGGCGGTTTCGGCCGGGTCGAGGTCGGTGCCCGCCTTGGCGAGAACGGCGCCGATATGGCGGGCGAGCGAGAGGTCGGTCATGGCGGTGCGCGGGCAAGCAAAGGACTCAGCGGGAAGCATAGCGACCGTCGGTCCTTCCGGCGGACGCAAAATCTGCGCAATGGCTACTCGGTCGTCACCCGCCGGCATCGTCGACCTCATCCTCGTGGGTTATTCGCCGGAGCAGATTCCGGCGGCCATGGAGGCTTGCGAACAGGCGTTCGGCAAGCTCGCCTTGCGTCGGAAGATCCTCGTGCTCAACCTGCCCGCGAGCTCGTCCGCGAGCGACGCAGCATTCGCGCGCGACGGATGGCGCACGACGCCCGGCAGCAACGCGCTGGGCGAGTTCTCCGGCTGGCAGGAAGGCCTGGCCGCGCTCGGGCCGATCGACGACGCCGGCCGAGTCGTGTTCGCGAACGACACGCTCGGCGGCTATCGCCGGCGCTCGCGCGCCGAAGCCTGGGCACTGCGTGCGGCCATCGTGCGCGCCGGTGGCGAAAGCCTGGTCGGCTTCACCGGCGATTCCGACGGGTCGCCTCCGGGCTTGTCGATCCTGGGGCAGGCGCTCGACGGCTGGATGAGCACCTTCTGCTTCGCTCTTTCCGGCCGCTCGCTCACGCGGCTGGGAGGCCAGCTCTACGAAACCGGCTCGCTCGACGCCTGCGTGCGCGGCGGCACCGACGCGTCATGCTTTTTCACAGACGAGGTCTCCGAGGCATTGCGGCGCCATCTCGTCTGGTGGCTGTTCGAAGGCGGCTGGCGGCGCAGCGAAGCGCTGACGGCCGAGAGCGAGCCGCGGCTGGTGTTCAAGGCGCGCTGCATCTGCGCGGAGCTGCTGCTCTCGGCGCGCTGCCGTGCTGCGGGCATCGAGATCGTCGACCCGCTGCGGCGCAACTGGGTGATGCGCCTGGTCGAAGCCGCCGACGAGGCGCGGCTGAGCCTGCTGGGTCGCTAGCCGAACTGCGTGAGCAATTCGCCGGCGAGCGGCGGCGTGTCGAGCAACCCGTTCGCGTCGGCGACCTGGACGCCGTTGACCCAGACGCCGTGAACGCCGAGCGCATCGGTGGTCAGCCGCGCGGCGCCGGCGGGCAGGTCGTGGACGCGGCGCTTCGGGCCGCGGCCGACGGTGGCTGGATCGAACAGCAGCAGGTCGGCGGAGCAGCCTTCGGCGATGCGACCGCGGCCTTCGAGGCCGAGCACGCTGGCCGGGTGCGAAGTGAGTCGGCGCACGGCCTCGGGCAGGCTCATCGCGCCGACCTCGCGCACCCAATGGCCGAGCAGGTGCAGGCCGAAGCCGGCATCGTTGAAGAAGGTGAGGTGCGCGCCGGCGTCGCTCAGGCTGACGATGCTGTCGGGGTGGTTCAGCATCCGGCCGACCGCCACTTCGTCGCTGTTGAGCAACTGCGCCGTGAAGACGGTGGCGAGGCCGTCGGCGAGTGCCAGATCGAGCATCGCGTCGAGCGGGTCGAGGCCGCTTTCCGCGGCGATCGCGGCGATGCTGCGCTGCTCGAAGCGGGCGTGCTCCGCGTGCGCCACCTCGACCACGTGCACCTTGTCCCACTCGCTGTTGAAAAGCCGAAAGGTGGTCGGCGTCTTCAGCTCGGCGCGCACGCCGTCCCTGAACGCGCGGTCGGCGAGCACCGCCTTCAGGGGATCGCCGGCCAGCCCCAGCGCGGGCTTCCAGCTCGCGAGGCCTTCCACCGGATACGGCGAGGCGAGCGTGAAGTCCATCGTCAGCGGGCAGCACGAGACCTGGCCGATCAGGCGCCGGCCGCGCGCGTTGGCGGCGGCGATGGCGTCGAGGTCGTCGAACACGGCACTGGGGTTCGTGCTGTTGTGCAGCAGTGCCGCGACCATCACCGGCCGGCCCGTGGAGGCGGCGAGCGACTCGAGGAACGGCATCTTCGTGTGGCCGCCCTTGGTCAGCATGTAGACGCCGCGGCCGCCTTCGGCCATGGCGCCGACCAGCGCGGCGGTCTCCGCATCGGAGGCGAGCCGCGACGGCATCGGCAGGCCGCCTTCGCCGTTGTGCGCCGGGCTCGTGCTGCTCGCGAAGCCGACGGCGCCGTGCGCCATCGCGTCGCGCACGATGGCCTGCATCGCTGCGATCTCGTCGGCGGTGGCGACGCGCTTCGCCGCGTCGGCGCCCATCACGTAGGTGCGCACCGAGGAGTGACCGACGTACGCCGCTACGTTGGCGACGCTGCCCTTGCTGCGCAATTGCGCCATGTACTCGCCGAAGCTCTCGAAGCCCCAGTCGATGCCGGCACGCAGCGCGTCGAGCGACATCCCTTCGACCTGCGTGAGATTCCTCATCGTCAGCTCGCGGTCGGCCGGCCGGCACGGTGCGATGGTGAAACCGCAGTTGCCGATCACGGCCGTCGTCACGCCCAACGCGGGCGAAGGCGCCAGCGTCGGATCCCAGGTGATCTGCGCGTCGAAATGGGTGTGGCTGTCGACGATGCCGGGCATGAGGGCGAGGCCGGCGGCGTCGACCGTGCGTGCGGCTTCGACTTGCAGCTCGGGGCCGATGGCGACGATGCGGCCGCGCTCGACGGCCACGTCGCCGCGCATCGGCGCGGAGCCGCTGCCGTCGAGGATCAATGCATCGCGAAAGACGAGGTCGACCGGGCCGACAGCTGCAAGTGCGTGCGCTGTCATGCCGTCTTCAACTGCGGCGCAGCGAACAGCGTCTCCATTTCGCGCCGCGTCTTGTAGGCCGCGGTCGACGTGTCCATCGCCACATCGCTCCAGCTCAGGCTTTGCCCCTTCTTGACCGCGCGCGTGACCTTCACGTCGTGTGCCAGGCCGAGCGGCAGGCCGCCGAGGCGCATGGAGGTCGCGGCCGGCAGCAGCTTGCCCCAGACCGTGTAGCCGCCTTCGCCGTCGAGCACTTCGCCGATGGCGAGGTCGCGCTTGGCGGTGGCCACGACGTCGGCATTCCAGCAGGTCGCCACGCCCGTGGCCTCGCCACGCAAGGCCACGCTCGCGACCGACATGCCGACCTCGAGGCCGATCAGGTGCCAGCGCTTGTAGAGCGTGAAGTAGCGGCCGCTCGGGTCGGTGTGGGCGTTGTATTCCTCGAAGCAGTTGCGGATGTATTCCGTCTCGCCTTCGACCGTGACCCACACGCCCATGCGGATGTCGTAGGGGATCTTGCGGCCGTCGGGCTCGAGCGACGAGATCACCTCGACCATGCCTTTTCGCTCCAGCACGCCACCTTCGGCGATCGGCCGCGTGACGTACGGAATGTCTTCCACGCTCGCCGGCGGATACAGCAGGCCGTTGCTCGGCACCGTGAGGCCGGTCGCATTGGCCACCGCGGTCGATTCGATCGAGGGCTTGGAGCCGTCGAGAAAGCTGTTGAACATCTTCGGGTTGAGGCCACCGCGTTCGGCCTGCTCGGGCGTGAGGCCGTAGTTGCCCCACACCGTGTCGGGCGTCGATTCGCTGAAGTGCGGCAGCCACTTGTGGCCGCGGCCGGCCGCCACCACCGGAAAGCCGCAGGTGCGCGCCCAGTCGACCAGGTCGCAGATCAACGCCGGCTGGTCGCCGAAGGCGAGCGAATAGATCACCCCCGCGTCGGCCGCTTTCTTGGCCAGCAGCGGGCCGCAGAACGCGTCGGCCTCGACCGTGACGTTGACGACGTGCTTGCCGTGCGCGTATGCGAAGAGGCAATGCTCGACGGCCGCGATCGGGTGCCCGGTGCACTCGACGATCACGTCGATCGCCGGGTGCGAGACCAGTGCCCTCCAGTCTTCGCCGATGTGCGTGCGGCCTTCTTTCGCGGCGGCATCGAGGCTCGGCGCACGCGTCTGCGCATCGCTCCAGCCGACACGTGCGAGGTTGCGGCGCGCGCCGTCGGGCGAGAGATCGGCGATGCCGACGAGGTGCACGCCGGGCGTGCGTGGAATCTGTGCCAGGTACATCGAACCGAACTTGCCGGCTCCGATGAGGCCGATGCGGATCGGCCGCTTCTCCGCCTCGCGGCGTTGCAGTTGGGCGAAGAGGCTCATCAGGAAGCCTCCGCGATTCGCGCTGCGGGATTCGCCCAGGGAACGGCCCGGCGGCTCATGCTGCGAGCCTCATCTCGTCGAGCGAGGTTTCGAGCGCGCTCGCCGGCATGCCGTTCTTCCACGGCAACGCGACCGGATAGCTCCGCTGCAGGCAGTCGTCGGGCAGCGTCTCGATCGGCGTGAAGTCGCGATGGGCGATGAACTCGGGCCGCTTGAAGCGCCGGATGTGATTCGAGACCGCGCACAGGCTCAGGTACACGCTGACGCGATTCCACGGCGAGAGGTTGGAGCCCGAGGCGTGCACCAGGCAGCCGTGGAACAGGATCATCGAACCGGCCGGGCCCTTCGGCGAGACGATGCCGCCCGGAACATAGCGACCGTCGGCGTCGAAGCCGCCGGGGCCACCGGCGCGCTCCACCAGTTGCGCGATCAGGCCGTTGTCGATCGTCCAGAGCGGGTAGCTGGTGGTCGTGAGGTCGTGCTTCGCGTCGACCACGCCGCGCTTGTGGCTGCCGGGAATGAACATCAGCGGACCGTTGAAGTCGTTCACGTCGTCGAGGAAGATCGCCACGTTCATGGCGCGCTCGGCGGGCATCTTGTCGTCGTTGAGCCAGGTGCCGTAGTCCTGATGCCACTGCCAGACGTCGCCGTCGAATGCCTGCTTGCCGTTGATCTTGAACTGGTGCATGTAGAGCGCCTCGCCGAGCAGCTCCTGCACCGGCTCCACCATGCGCGGGTGGCGTGCCAGCCGCGCGAAAGGCTCGCTGTAGAGATGCGCGGCGAAGTTGGTGCGAACCGCGTCCTTGCCCTTTTCGCGCACGTTGAAGGCCTCGCGGTGGGCGTAGAGATCGGGCACGGCGTCGGTCAGCGTCTTCGTTTCCTCGCGGCTGAAGAGGCCGGGAAAGAAGAGGTAGCCGGTGCGCTCGAACTGAGCGTGCTGTTCTGGAGTGAGTTTCATGCCGATGCGCCTTTCGTGGCTTGCTGGTCGAGAACGTGGAGAACGCCGGGCAGGCGGGCGAGCAGGTTCTCGCTGGCCTGCCGGCCGTGGTGATCGATGAGC
>Ga0209724_1004136_pt1 | contig 11517 bp, 10 predicted proteins | sample grotaG_FD_184143 | JGI IMG/M metagenome (GOLD analysis project Ga0209724, IMG submission 184143) | Glacier valley bacterial and archeal communities from Borup Fiord, Nunavut, Canada, to study Microbial Dark Matter (Phase II) -... | ecosystem: Environmental > Aquatic > Freshwater > Ice > Glacier ... | reverse complement strand
GCTCGGTGAAGCGCGTGGCCTCGGGCGTGGGCGAAGGCTCGGTGGTCGTGCAGGCGGTGCACCGCTACCTGAACCCGGGCGAGGGCTGAGCTCGCACAACCGGCCCGCGCGCTGGCGGGCTTCTTGCTCGACCGGCCCATGACAGCCGCACCGGCCCTGAGCACCCGTCGCGCCGAAGCGGCCGCCGCCGATCCGCCCTGGCGCGACCAGGAACTGCTGCTCATGAGCGAGGTGATGCGGCTCGTCGGCCAGAGCCTCGCCACCGAGGTCGTGCTGCGCGAGATGCTGCACCTGCTCTCCGAGCTGCTCGGGCTGAACCGCGGCCGCATCGTGCTTACCGACGGCGTCGATGCGGGCGGTGCGGGCACGGCCCACGGCGCTGTACCGCGCGTGCGTGCGGCCACGGCCGGCCCGTCCTCGATTCGCTACGCCTACGGCCTGACCGCCGCCGAGATGGCGCGCGGCCGCTATGCCGAAGGCGAGGGCATCACCGGCGCCGTGCTCGCCACCGGCCAGCCGATCATCGTGCAGGACATCGATGCCGAGCCGCGCTTCCTCTGCCGCGCCGTCGAGCGCGCGCGGCTGCCGCAGGAGATCGTCGCCTTCATCGCGCTGCCGATCGAGGTCAACCGGCGCACGGTGGGCGTGCTCGCCGTGCACCGCATCCGCCGCCGCCTGCTGGCCGACGACGTGGCGCTGCTGCGCATCCTCGCCACGCTCGCCGGCCAGCTGCTGCAGCTGCGCTCGCTGGTGGAAGAGAAGACGCGCGCACTCGAGGCCCGCAACGCGGTGCTCACGCGTGCGCTCGAATCGGCCGCGGCGCGCTACGGGATCATCGGCACCTCGCCCGCCTTGCTGCGCGCGCTCGGCGAGCTCGAGCGCGTTTCGCAGGCGGCGGCCGCGGTGCTGCTGCTCGGCGAGTCGGGCACGGGCAAGGAGCTGTTCGCGCGCGCGGTGCACCTCGCCAGCCCGCGGCGCGGCCAGCCCTTCATCAAGGTCAACTGCGCGGCGATTCCCGACACGCTGTTCGAGTCGGAGCTGTTCGGCCACGAGCGAGGCGCCTTCACCGGCGCCACTGCGGCGCGCGCCGGCTGGTTCGAGCAGGCCGACGGCGGCACCATCTTTCTCGACGAGGTGGGCGAGCTGCCGCTGGCGATGCAGGCCAAGCTGCTGCGCACGCTGCAGGAAGGCACGATCGTGCGGCTCGGCGGCAAGCACGAGACGCGCGTCGACGTGCGCCTGGTCGCTGCCACCAATCGCGACCTCGCCCTCGAGACCGAGCGCGGCGGCTTTCGGCGCGACCTGTTCTATCGGCTGAACGTGGTGCCGATCCGCCTGCCTTCGCTCGCCGAACGGCACGAAGACGTGCGGCCGCTCGCGCTGCACATCCTGAGCCGCGTGAACCAGATGCACCAAAGGAACGTCAACCTCTCGCAAGGCGCGCTTGCAGCGCTCGAGGCCTACGCGTGGCCGGGCAACATCCGCGAGCTCTCCAACGTGATCGAGCGGCTGGTGCTTCTCACCGACGACACCGTGATCTCGGCCGGCGAGATCGCGCGCTTCCTGCCCGACGCGGGCCGCTCGTCCGCGTCGAGCCGCGGCGAGGCCGCGCCGCTGGTGGTGCGCGAGTACCGTGAGCTGCGCTCGCATTCGGCCGAGGAACTGCGCGCCGCGCTCGCCCGCCATGGCGGAAACCGCTCGCGCGCCGCGCAGACGCTCGGGCTGACGGTGCGGCAGTTCACGTATCGGCTGACCAAGCTGGGTTGAGGCGGCCCGCGTGCCGCGTCGCGCGGCCCGAATCGCGCACCGACACGAGCACCCACACACGCCCGACGCGTCCGACACAACGTCGACAAAGTGTCGACATCGGCAGCGGTCGAAAGTCGCCTCGCACCACGCTGTGCCGGGCGTCGCGTCTCGATGCACGTGTGGCACGGCTGTTGCGACAGCAGGCTGACCCGCCACGCAAGGAGCCACGTCATGAGCCAGACCGCCGTTCTCGTTTCCCCGGCCGAACTCGAAGCGATGATGAAGACCGACAGGGTCGTCGTCATCGACACGCGCGACGCCGACGCGTACGCAGCGGGTCACATTCCCGGCGCGGTCAACCTGCGCGAGATCTTCACCTTCCTCGCCACCTCCACGGCCGAAGGGCTGGCCGAGCTGAAAGGCACCTTCGCCAGGCATTTCGGCGCCATCGGCCTCTCGGGCGCCGAGACCGCCGTGTTCTACGAAGACGCCCTCAACAGCGGCTACGGCCAGTCGTGCCGCGGCTACTACCTGCTCACCTGGCTCGGCTATTCGAAGGCCAAGGTGCTCAACGGCGGCTACTCGGCCTGGAAGGGCGCGGGCATGGCCGGCTCGGCCGAGGCCGTGACGCCTGTGCCGGCCACCTTTCCCGCCGACCTGAAGGCAGCCGACGTGATGCTGACCAAAGACGACATGCTGAAGGCGCTCGACACCGACACCGTGCTGCTCGACGTGCGCGACATCGACGAGTGGATCGGCGACAGTTCCTCGCCCTACGGCAAGGACTACGCACCGAGGAAAGGCCGCATTCCGGGCGCCAGGTGGGTCGAGTGGTATCGCTTCATGAAGCCATCGGCCCAGGGCCCGATGATCAAGTCGCCCGACGAGGTGAAGGCCGAGTGCGCGACCGCCGGCATCTCGACCGCCGACACGGTCTACCTCTACTGCTTCAAGGGCGCGCGCGCCTCCAACACCTTCCTCGCGCTGAAGCAGGCCGGATTCGACGACGTGCGCATGTACTTCGGCTCGTGGAACGAATGGTCGCGCGACCCGGCGTTGCCGATCGAGAGCGGCCTGCCGTTCTTTGAACCGAAAGTCGCGCCGCTGGCGATGGCCGCCTGAGCACGCCATGTCGGCCATTCTCGAGACACCGACCACCGTCCGAGCGTATCTGCGCCCGATCGACCGCAACGGCCTCGCTGCCTTCGCCGAGAAGGGCCGCGGAAACCCGGCCTCGCGTGGCACCAACAAGGTCAGGACGGTGATGGAGGGGCAATACCGTTCCCTCAGCTATGTCGGCGAACACGCGCCGGTGGTGGTCGACGAGCCGCTGCACCTGTTCGGCGAAAACACGGCGCCGGCACCCGGCGAGGTCGTGCTCTCGGCGCTCGGCGGCTGCCTCGCCGTGGGCATCACCGCGGTGGCCACGTGGAAGGGCGTGCCGCTGTCGAAGCTCGAGATCTTTCTCGAAGGCGACATCGGCAACCCGGCCGCGTGGGGCGCCGGCGGCGCGCAGAAGGCGCCGCCCGAAATGGGCTTTCAGGCGATCCGCGTCAAGGTGCTGATCGAGGGCGACGCGTCACGTGAAGCACTCGACGAGATCGTGCAGCACGCGAACCGCTGCTCACCGGTCGCCAACTCGATGCGCAATCCCGTAGCGTTCGAGATCGGCTTGGCCTGAGCCACCGGCCGGTCCGAGCGTTCCGCACCCCGCAACCATGTCGGCCGTCTTCCAGCCCCGGCTACGCCAGAGCGAAGCTGCCGCGGCAGCCTTCGACGCCGAGGCGATGCTGGCCGAGGTGCGCCGCATCGCCGATGGCACGCTGGCCGATCTGGCCGACGACATCGACCGGCGCGGCCACTACCCGAAGTCGGTTTTGCTGGCGCTCGGCGAGGCTGGCGCCTTCGGCGCCCATCTGGGCAGCGCGGGCGCCGACTACGCCGCTGCGATCCGCGCCATCGCCGAAGTCTCGCGGGTGTGCGGCGCCACCGGCTTCATGATGTGGTGCCACGACGTGTGCGGCGTATACATGGAGCAGTCGGGCAACCCTGCCCTGACGGGTGCCGCGCTGGAAGACCACGCCTCGGCGCGCACGCTCGGCGCCACCGGCATGAGCAATCCGATGAAGACCTTCGCCGGCATCGAGCGGATGCTGCTGAAGGCGCGTCGCGTGGCGGGTGGCGGCTACGTCGTCAACGGCGCTCTGCCCTGGGTCAGCAACCTCGGGCCCGACCACTACTTCGGCGCGGTTGCGCTGGTGGAAGGCGGCGCGGTCGCACCCGGCGACGCGCCGCACGAGATCATGTTCATGGTCCGCTGCGACACAGCCGGCGTCGAGCTCCGCAACTGCCCGGGCTTCTCGGCGATGGAAGGCACCAACACCTGGGCGGTGCGCCTCGTCGATCACCGCATCGGCAGTGAAGAACTGATCGCCGATCCGGTGCGCCCCTTCGTCGGCCGCATCCGCGCCGCATTCATCCTGCTGCAATGCGGCATGGGCCTCGGCGTGGCTCAGGGCGCGATCGATTCCATCTGGGTGGTGGAGCGCCAGCTGGGCCACGTCAACGAGTTCCTCGACGACCGGCCCGACGATCTGCAGGCCGAGCTCGACGCGTTGAGCGAACGCACGATGCAGCTCGCCCGAACGCCGTTCGGCAGCGAGCGCGAGTTCCTGATCGACGTGCTCGACGCGCGTGCGCACGCCTCCGAACTCGCATTGCGGGCGGCGCAATCGGCGCTGCTGCACCAGGGCGCGCGCGGCTATCTGATGAGCTCCGAGGTGCAGCGGCGCGTGCGCGAATCGCACTTCGTCGCCATCGTCACGCCGGCGCTGAAGCACCTGCGCAAGGAGATCGCACGCCTTTCGGCACCCGAGCTGCCGGCGTGAGCCGCCGGGCCGTTTCCGAGGCGAACACCGGCGTGCGAAGCGCACTGGTTTGCGCATGAGCGCCGAGGTCGTCGCGCTCGTCTGGCACCAGTTCATCTGCCGCGCCTGCGGCCTGGTATACGACGAAGCGAAGGGCGATGCCGACAGTGGCCTGGCCGCCGGCACGCGCTTCGAAGACATCCCCGACGACTGGGCCTGCCCGCTGTGCGGCGTGACCAAGGCCGACTTCGAACCGTACGTCGACGCGCCGGTCGCACGCCGCGCGGCGGGCCGGCCGACGCCGCTGACGCGGCCAGCCGTGGCGCGCCGCCGGCCGGGCATCGTGATCGTCGGTGCCGGCCGCGCCGGCTGGCAGATGGCCACGGCGCTGCGTGCCCGCGACGCCGCGCTGCCGATCACCCTCGTCACGGCGTGCAGCGGCGACGTGTACGACAAGCCGCTGCTCTCGGTGGCGTTCGCCAAGCGGCTCGCGCCCGACACCCTTGCTTCGGAGCGCGGCACCGAGGCCGCAGCCCGGCTCGGCGTGCGCTTGCTGTCGCACACCCATGCCGTGCGCATCGACGCGCTCGCTTCGACCCTGCGCACCACGCGCTGCACGCTGCCATACGCCCACCTCGTGCTCGCCCAGGGTGCCGCGCCGCGCGAGGTGGCCGCGCTGCCCGCCGCGCTGTGCTGGCGCGTCAACCACCTCGACGCCTACCGCGCGCTGCGCGAGCGGCTCGACGCGGGCCGCGGAGAAAGCTTCGTGGCGCGTCACGTGCTCGTCGCCGGAGCCGGCCTCGTCGGCTGCGAGCTCGCCAACGACCTCGCGATGGCCGGCCACGAGGTCACACTGCTCGAAGCCGCCGATCGGCCTCTGGCGAACCTGCTCGATGGCGAAGGCTCGAACGCCTTGCTCGAGGCGTGGCGTGCGCTGCCCATCCGCTTCGAGGGCAACGTGCGCATCGAGGCGGTGTCGACGAAAGGCACCGGCCGGCACGTGCATCTGGCTGGCGGCCGCACCATCGACGCCGATCACGTCGTTGCCGCCACGGGCCTGGCCACGTCCTCGCGCTTGGCCGCCAGCGCGGGGCTGGCGTGGAACGAAGGCATCGCGGTCGATGCATCGACACTGCACACCAGCGTGCCGAATATCCACGCCCTGGGCGATTGCATCAGCATCGCCGGCCGCCCGCAGCGCTACATCGAGCCGATCGCGCGCCAGGCCCGCCGCATCGCCGCGACCATCGCGGGAGATGCCGAGGCCGAGCCGTACGACGCGGGCCGCCCGCCGATCCGGGTCAAGACCACCAGCCATCCGTTCACGATCCACTGAAACGGTGGCCGGCCGGCGACCGGCTTCGCGAGATCAGTACGTGCGATACGGCAGAAACTTTCCCGACATCGTGATCGAGACGCGATCGCCCTTTTCGTGCGCCTCGCGCTTCATGTCCATGTGGAAGTCGATCGCGCTCATGATGCCGTCGCCGAACTCTTCGTGGATCAGCGCCTTGAAGGTCGTGCCGTACACGCTGATGAGTTCATAGAAGCGGTAGATCAGCGGGTCGGTGGGCACGGCCGTGGGCAGCGAGCCCTTGTACGGCACCACCTGCAGCCAGGTGCGCTCGGCCTCGTCGAGATCGAACAGCTCGCCCACGACGCTCGCCTGCTCGGCGGTGAAGGTCATCTGCCCGAGGCAGCCCGCCGTGACCCATTCCTTGCTGAGGCCCACCTTCTTGGCAACCTCGCTCCACTTGAGGCCCTTGGCGACTTTGGCGAGGATGATTTTTTCGGTGACGGCGAGACGACTCATGTTGGCTCCGGTGGGGTTGGATTGAATGGAATGGCGTTGATGCTGGACGCGTCGTGTCCGGCCCGGACCCGATGGAGCTTGCGCGCGCCTTCGACGATTGCGGCACTCAAGCGTTGCGCTCCTTCAGCCGCACGACGTTCGGCCCGGCCACCGCGGCATCGGGCGAAGGCTCGAGGCCCGGCTCGACCACCGGAGGCAAGGCCGGTGCGCGGCCGTGCGAGAGGTCTTTCGAGCGGGCGACAAGGAAGTCGACCAGGTGATTGCGGATGCGGTAGTACTGCGGGTCGTGGTGCAGCGTGGCTCGCTGGCGCTGGCGCGACATCGTGTTCCTCACGATCTCGGCCACGCCGGCGCGCGGCCCGTTGCTCATGAGCAGGACGCGGTCGCCCAGCAAGATCGCCTCGTCGACGTCGTGCGTGATCATGAACACGGTCTGGTGCGTCTCGGCGCAGATGCGCAGGAGCTCGTCCTGAATGGTGCCGCGGGTCAGCGCGTCGAGCGCGCCGAAGGGCTCGTCGAGCAGCAGCATCTTCGGCTCGATGGCGAAGGCGCGGGCGATGCCCACACGCTGCTTCATGCCACCCGAGAGCGCCTGCGGCTTCTTCTCGATCGCGGCTCCGAGGCCCACCAGCCCGACGTATTTCTCGACCTGCGCGTCGACCTGCGCGGCGGTCCACCGCGGCCACTTGCTGCGCACCGCGAACGCGATGTTGCCGCGCACCGTGAGCCACGGCATGAGCGCGTGGCCCTGGAACACCACACCCCGCTCGAGGCTCGGGCCGGCGATCTCGCGACCGCCCATGAACACGTTCCCGCCGCTGGCCGTCTCGAGGCCCGCGAGCACGTTCAGGATGGTCGTCTTGCCGCAACCCGAGTGGCCGACGATGCAGACGAACTCGCCCTGCACGAGGTCGAAGTTGACGCGCTCGAACACCGGCTCGGTGCTGCCGGCGTAGGTCTTCGACAGACCCTCGACGCGCAGGAAGGGGGCTCTCGTTTCAGTCGGCATACGACACCGCCTTCTGCGCCCGCGCGAATGCCATGTCGAGCGTCATGCCGACGATGCCGATCACCAGGATCGCGAAGATCACGTTGGTGAGCGCGAGGTTGTTCCACTCGTTCCACACGAAGTAGCCGATGCCGGTGCCGCCGACCAGCATCTCGGCCGCCACGATCACCAGCCAGGCGATGCCCATGCTGATGCGCATGCCGGTGAGGATGGTTGGCGCGGCCGCCGGCAGGATCACCAGGAAGGCTTTGCGGATCGGCGCGACCTCGAGCGTGCGAGCCACGGCGAGCCACTCGCGGCGCACGTTCGAGACACCGAAGGCGGTGTTGATCAGCATCGGCCAGACCGAACAGATGAAGATCACGAAGATGCCCGAAATCGACGAGTCCTTGATCGTGTAAAGCGCGATCGGCATCCAGGCCAGCGGCGAGATCGGCTTGAGCACCTGGATGAACGGATCGAGCGCGCGGTAGACGAGCGGGCTCATGCCGATCAGGAAGCCGAGCGGAATCGCGACCAGCGCCGCCAACCCGAAACCAAGGCCCACGCGCAGCAGCGAGTGGCCGAGCTGGATGCCGATACCCTTGTCGTTCGGGCCGTTGTCGTAGAACGGATGCGAGAGATTCTTCGCGATGGCCGCACCCATCTGGCCGAGCGTGGGAAAGCCGGCGTTCTTCGGCGTGGCCGCCGGGTCCTTGCCGAGCAGCTTTTGGTACTCGATCTGCTCGGCGGTGAGCGCAGCCGCGCTGTTGCCGGTGCCCGCCGCAGGCGCCGCCGCGAACTGCCACACCACCAGCAACACGACCAGGATCGCCACCGAGAGCAGTGACGACTGCAGCCGGGCGCGCGCCGCTGCGCTCACGGCGCTCATGCCTTCCTGATCGCGAAGCTCGCGGCGTACTCGGCGGCCTTGGCCGGATCGAACTCCTTGCCCATCACCTTGTACTTCCTGTACGCGCCCTCGGGCACCTTCTCGTCGAGCGCCTTCATCTGCTTCTTGGCGTCGGTGAGCAGGAAGACCTGCTCGGCGATGCCCTTGTAGTCGACGTCGCCCTTGACGTAGCCCCAGCGCTTCATCTGCGTGAGCATCCACACCGCCATGCTTTGCCACGGCACGGGGTCGAAGTCGGTGCGGTCGGGCACGTTGCGAACATTGCCGAGCCCGTCGGCGAACTTGCCCGAGAGCACCTGCTGCAGCACGGTCTCGGGCTGATTCAGGTAGGCCGCCGGCGCGATCACCTTCGCGATGAGATCGCGGTTCTTCGGATCGCGCGCCATGTCGGCCGCGGTGAGCACCGCGCGATAGAGCGCGGCGAAGGTGTTCGGGTTCTGCTGGATGAAGGCTTCGCTGGTGCCGAAGGCGCAGCACGGGTGGCCGTCCCAGATGTCTTTCGAGAGCAGGTGGATGAAGCCGACCTCGTCGTACACCGCGCGCTGGTTGAACGGGTCGGGGCCGAGGAAGCCGTCGATGTTGCCGGCGCGCAGGTTGGCCACCATCTCGGGCGGCGGCACCACGCGCAGCTGCACGTCGGTGTCGGGGTTGAGGCCCGCTTCCGCCAGGTAGTAGCGCAGCAGGAAGTTGTGCATCGAGTACTCGAAGGGAATCGCGAACTTGAAGCCTTTCCAGTTCTTCGGGTCGCGGTTGTCCTTGTGCTTCGTGGCGAGCGTGATGGCCTGGCCGTTGATGTTCTGGATCGTGGCCACGCGCATCGACTGGGCCACCGACCCCAGGCCCATCGAAATCGCGATCGGCATCGGCGAGAGGAAGTGCGAGGCGTCGTGCTCCTTGTTGAGCATCTTGTCGCGGATGAGCGCCCAGCCCGCCGTCTTGTTGAGCTGGACGTTGAGGCCCTGCTGTTTGTAGAAGCCGAGCGGGTCGGCCATGATCAGCGGCGTGGCGCAGGTGATGGCGATGAAGCCGATCTTCAGGTCCTTCTTCTCGAGCGGGCCCGGCGTCGCGGCCATCGCCTCGAGTGCGCCGATCGGCAGCAGCGAGGCGATCGCGGCACGCGCGGTGTTCGCGCCCACGGCCTTCAGGAAGCGCCGCCGCAGCGTCTCGTTCGGCAACAGCGCCTTGACCAGCGTGCTCTCGACACGGCCCTGCAACGTGGCCGGCGCGCTGTCGGCGTGGCCCCCATCGGCATCGTGGAAGCGGCCGCAGCCACAGCGCAGGGCGAGCGGTCGGTCGGCGTCGTAGGGGTCGGACATCGTGTCTCCAGTGCAGCGATGAAAGCGTAGGGGACTCGGCGACCCGGCGCCATCGAGGCCGCCATGAACGCCGTGTAGTGCAGGCCCTACAAGCCCGCCGCCGCGGTGGACATCAGACCGGCAGCAGTTCGGCACGTACGGCGTAGAGCGCGAGCTCCACGTCGTTCCTCGCACCGGTCTTCTCGAGGATGCGCGCGCGGTAGGTGCTGACGGTGTTCGAAGAGAGCGCGAGCTGCTCGGCGATCTCGCCCACGCTGCGGCCGGAGGCGATGAGGCGGAACACCTGGTACTCGCGGTGCGAGAGCCGTTCGTGGGCGGGCTTGTCGGCCACGCGCGGCCCGCTGCGAACGATGGCGCCGGCGAGCTGCTCGGCCACGTTGGGCGTGATGAACAGGCCGCCCGCGGCGACCTTGCGGATCGCCGCGGTCATCTGCTCGGAGTCGGCGCTCTTGTTGAGGTAGCCGACGGCGCCGAGCTTCATGCTGCGCACGGCGTACTGCTTGTCGGGGTAGGTCGAGAGCATCAGCACCGGCAGCTTCGGGAACTCGTGCCTGATCTGCCTGAGCACGTCGAGCCCGTCGCGGTGCGGCATGGCGATGTCCATGAGCACGACGTCGAGCCTGCGCTCCGCCGGCCCGGCGTGCAGTTCACGCACGACGGACAGCGCCTGCGGGCCGTTGGCGGCTTCGGCGGCGACCTCGATCCCCGCCGCGTCGGCGAGCATCTGGCGGATGCCTTCGCGCACGATGAGGTGGTCGTCGCAGATCAGGACTCTGATCATGGGAACGCGCCCCCACCAGCACTTCGTTCACTGCCGCTTGAGGGGGCGCGGCCCGGCTCGGGGGCGGCCCAGCGCCCAGCCGTCCCGTCGACGCATGCCGGAAACGGCATCGCCAGGCTCACCTGCGTGCCTCGCCCCGGCCGGCTCGCGATCGTGACCGTGCCGCCGAAATGGCCGGCCCGCTCGCGCATGCCCATCACGCCGTAGCTGCGCGCGTCTGCGAGCCGCTCGAGCACGGCGCCGATGCCGTCGTCGCGCACGTCGAGATAGAGCGCCGCTTCGGGCGGCCCGTCGACGTAGAGGCGGATCACGATGCGCTCGGCCTGCGCGTGGCGCGCCACGTTGCTGAGCATCTCCTGGAAGATGCGGAACACGGCGATCGACCAGCGCTCGCCAGCCACGCCGCCCGGCGCCTCGACGCCCGCCGCCACGTGCACCTTCACGTCGGCGGCCAGGCCCGTTCGCTCCACGAACTCCTGCGCCTGCCACTCGAGCGCGGCCCACAGGCCCTGGTGGTCGAGGATGCTCGGGCGCAGGTCAGTGATGATCCGGCCGAGGGTGTCGACGGCCGAGTCGATGCGCGCGCCCATGCCCTGGCACTTGGCCGCGAGGCCGGTGCGCCCGCCCTGGCGCGTGCGCAGCCAGTCGACGTCGAGCTTGAGCGAGACCAGCAGCGAGCCGAGTTCGTCGTGGATGTCGCGTGCGATACGCGTGCGCTCTTCCTCGCGCACGGTCTCGAGATGGGCCGATAGCTCGCGCATTGCCGCCAGCGCGCTCGAGAGTTCGGCCGTGCGCTCCTCGACGCGCCGCTCGAGGTCGGCTCGCGCCTGGTGCAGGAGGTCGTCGGCGCGCTTGCGTTCGGTGATGTCGACGAAGGTGACGACGGCACCGCGCACCGTGCCGCCGTCGACGATCGGATGCGACGAGTAGCTGGCGTGGAACTGCGAGCCGTCGGCGCGCCACAGCACCTCGCTCTCGATGCGGCAGGGCAGGCCTTCGCGGAAGGCGTTGAAGATCGGACAGTCGCTCTCGGGATAGTGGCTGCCGTCTCCGCGCGAAAGATGGATGAGGCCGTGCATGTTGCTGCCGA
>Ga0209724_1004131_pt1 | contig 11520 bp, 11 predicted proteins | sample grotaG_FD_184143 | JGI IMG/M metagenome (GOLD analysis project Ga0209724, IMG submission 184143) | Glacier valley bacterial and archeal communities from Borup Fiord, Nunavut, Canada, to study Microbial Dark Matter (Phase II) -... | ecosystem: Environmental > Aquatic > Freshwater > Ice > Glacier ... | reverse complement strand
CGCCACAGATTTCGCGGATTTTAACGGATTGCACGGATTGACGTCCTTGAAATCTACGCGTTCCATCAAGAAGATACAGGCATCGGCCATCTCTTCGCTCCAAAGAAATTCACGCATTGGCGCACCGCTTCCCCAGATCTCGACGGACACTTTTTGAGGGACTGAAGGGGAGACACGAATGCCGTATTTGTCTAATATTTTCAATATATCTTCTTCCCCCATTCTCCCATTCTCATTCTCACCCTTTCGCCCTATCTCCCCTTCTCCTCCGACTCCTTCGATAGGCCTTTTATTCAGATCTTCCCGAATTGCATCCATGTTATTTTCTTCGAGACATTTACCCAGGTACATTTTCCGGAGCATGGCAGGAAGAACATGCGATTTTTCGAGGTCGAAATTATCGTTCGGACCATAAAGATTGGTCGGCATTACTGAAATATAATTGGTGCCGTATTGCAGGTTGTAACTTTCACACATTTTGATACCTGCAATTTTGGCAATCGCGTATGGCTCATTTGTATATTCCAAAGGATCCGTTAACAGGCAATCTTCGGTCATGGGCTGAGGCGCATCCCGCGGATAGATACAGGTACTTCCCAAAAACAGTAATTTCCTGACATTGTTCAGGTATGCCGCATGAATCACGTTGTTCTGGATCATCAGGTTCTCGTAGATAAACTGTCCGCGAAAAGTGCTGTTGGCCATAATTCCTCCCACCTTAGCTGCTGCAAGAATAACATATTCTGGCTTTTCCTTTTCAAAAAAAGAATTTACAGCATTCGTGTCCATAAGATTTAATTCACTATGTCTTCTTCCAATCAGATTGGTGTATCCTTTTGTCAAGAGGTTCTTCCAAAGTGCTGAGCCTACTAATCCGTTGTGACCAGCTACATATATTTTAGAGTCTTTATTCATTCAATTGATTTTTTTATCCACAGATGGACACAAATGTTTAAAAAATGACACAAATATTTAAAGAATAACACGTTTGTATTGGAGGATTGTGGTTCCAAAATTTACCAATAATCCTATTTTTTTGCCAGTTGCTTTCAGATAATTCAAAACCTGAGCTATATGTACGGGATGAAGGGCATCTATTGCTTTAAGCTCCAGAATTATTTCTCCAAAACAGACAAAATCTGCCACATATTTCTTATCCAATATATACTGTTTGTATGATACATCCAGTACTTTTTCCTTCTGAAAAGAAATATCCAGCTCAGTAAATTCTAAAGAAAGCGCTTCCTGATAAACAGGCTCCAGAAAACCACATCCAAGTTCATTGTGAACATTCATGCACGCCCCTATTATCCGATAGCACTCTTCTTTAAATGGATAATTTGTGTCCATTTGTGCTTGAATCAGTGTGAATTTGTGGATAATTTATTCGAAGTAATTCAATGTTCTGTATCCACCTTCCCTGAGCCATGCGTCTTTCTTCATCAGTTTAATGTCCGATTGCATCATGTCTTCTACGAGACCTTTAAGGTCGTACTGTGGTATCCATCCTAATTTGGTATTTGCCTTTGTAGGATCCCCGATCAGCAGATCTACCTCTGTAGGTCGGAAATAAGCAGGGTCGACTCCAACTATTTGAGAGGGGGTGAGGGGGTGACTGAGAGAGGGGGAGTGAGAGTTCGAGATGCGGGATTTGATACCTTCGAGGTATTGTTCTCCGACGGCGGTACTAAATTTTTTCTCATCAACACCGGCAATAAAACCCTTTTCATCGGCTCCTTCGCCAGTAAAGGCGATTTCGAGTCCGATTTCGGCAGCAGCCATCCTGATAAAATCGCGGATAGTGGTCGTAATCCCTGTTGCAATCACATAGTCATCTGCCTCATCCTGCTGAAGGATCAGATACATTGCCTTGATATAGTCTTTGGCATGGCCCCAGTCGCGTTTCGAAGAGAGGTTTCCAAGAAAGAGACGATCCTGCATTCCCAACGCAATCTTACTCAGCGCACGTGTAATCTTTCGTGTTACGAAAGTTTCTCCCCTGATCGGACTTTCATGATTAAAAAGAATCCCGTTACTTGCATGCATCCCGTAGGCTTCACGGTAGTTCACCGTAATCCAGTATGCATACATTTTTGCGACTGCGTAGGGTGACCGTGGATAGAACGGCGTTTTCTCACTCTGTGGAACCTGCTGTACCATTCCATACAATTCGGAGGTAGAGGCCTGGTAGATACGTGTCTTTTTGCTCATTCCGAGTAATCTTACCGCTTCGAGTAAACGAAGGGTACCGATTCCATCGGCATTGGCTGTATATTCCGGTGTCTCGAAGCTGACGGCCACATGACTCATCGCTGCGAGGTTGTAAATCTCATCGGGTTGTGTTTCCTGAACAATGCGTGTAATGTTCATTGAGTCGGTCATGTCGCCATAGTGCAGCATAAAGTTGCGGTTCTCAACATGCGGATCCTGGTATATATGATCGATACGTTCGGTGTTGAACATCGAAGACCGGCGTTTGATACCATGTACGATGTATCCCTTTTTTAACAGGTACTCACTTAAGTAAGCGCCGTCTTGTCCGGTAACACCGGTAATTAATGCTGTTTTTTGTGTCATTCTATTAATGGATAATGTTAAATGGAAAATTTTTGAATTAGCATATTCGCAAATTATTCCTGATTTATAAACCCGTATTTTGTCTACTTTTTTCCAATTTAATAGGTTTTACAAAAGGTCGTTAGTACAATATTTTTCTATTCAGTTATTTTGACCAAACAACCCGATTAATATAGTCCGTGTAACTGATAATAATTCGTAACACCTTATCCGAGACATTGGGCATTGAATAATCAGCAACCGGTCTAAGTGTCTGGATTTGATTTATATTTTGATTTTCAAGAATTGCCAGACCTTGTAATATCCGTTCGTAATTCATTCCGACCATCATTACAGACGCTTCCTCCATCGCTTCCGGACGTTCATGGGCGTCACGAATGTTTAGTGCAGGAAAGTTCATAATGGATGATTCTTCTGAGATCGTTCCGCTATCAGAGAGTACGGCTTTGGCATTCTTCTGAAGATGGTTGTAATCATGGAATCCCAATGGCTTCATCAATTGAATTAAAGGATGAAATTGAACCCCTTTTTCATTGATTTTATTTCTTGTTCGCGGATGGGTTGAAACAATAACAGGCAGTTGATATTTTTCTGCAACATAATTCAATACCTTAATCAGTTTGTCGAAGTTGTCTGAATTGATATTTTCTTCGCGATGTGCTGATATCACAAAATAGTTGTCCTTTTTGATTGAAAGTCTTGTTAAAACATCTGAAGCATCAATCTGAGGCATGTTTGCATGTAACACTTCAAACATTGGGCTTCCTGTTTTAATAATCCGGTCGGCTGGTAAACCTTCTCTTAGAAGATATTCGCGTGCAATATCGCTGTAAGTGAGATTTATATCTGCAATGTGATCTACTATTCGGCGATTGGTCTCTTCCGGTACGCGCTGATCGAAACACCGGTTCCCTGCTTCCATGTGGAAGATAGGAATGTGCCTTTTCTTGGCAGGAATCGCACAAAGACAGCTGTTGGTATCTCCTAAAACCAGAAAGGCATCCGGTTGTTCCTGCTCAAGTACAGGGTCTATATTGATGATGATCTGACCAATTGTTGCAGTGGCATTTATCCCTGCAGCATTCAGAAAATGATCTGGCTTCCGTAATCCCAGGTCTTTAAAGAATACTTCATTTAATTCGTAATCGTAATTCTGACCGGTATGAACGAGGATGTGCTCGATACTCTCGGACTCGTCCAATCGCTTAATTACCTGAGACAAACGTATGATCTCGGGGCGTGTGCCAACAACGGTCAGTACTTTAAGTCTTTGCATTTTTTAATTTAATATAAAAGTAAAAAGATAAAATTGGATTCACGAATAATGGCAAAAGTAAGAAGATAAAAAAAGACTTTCGGCAGATTATCTTTCTTTAACCTTTTGATTTATATTTTACAATTGGGTTTTTACGATGGAGACAGAAATATTTTAATGCTTCTGATTCAATTTATTGGATTTACGCATCCCACTTGGAATAATTCCTGGTTTCATCTTAAAATCTCGGATGAAGAGTTCACCTGTGCTCCATCGTCCCTTGAAATATTTGAAGCTGATTTTTTGGTTTATTGATCCCGTCATTCTGACCAGTAGGAACGAGGATATGTTCAATATTCGCTGATTCGCACAATCGCTTAATTACCTGAGATAAAAGTATGATTTCGGGGCGAGTGCTTACGACTGTAAGGACTTTAAGTCTTTTATATTTTTTGTTTCACTGTGTTTCACAATATTTTAAACAGCGTTACACTGTGTTTTACTCTGAGGAACACGGTGGTCTAAACTTTTTCGAAGTAAGTATCCTGGTCGTTTACATCAAAATGTTCGTTGATCCAGAATATCGTGTAAAGCTCTTTATCGCCGATATTGGTGATATTGTGCGAGTACCAGATGGGCATATCGACAAATGAAGGTTGAGTACCATCTAATTCAAACGAAATCACTTTATCTGTTCCAATACGACGAATGTCAATTCTGGCTTTTCCTTTGATAACCGCAAAACGCTCTGCTTTTCGTGTATGAAAATGATTGCCGCGGGTTATTCCCGGAACAGTGGTTGAAAAAGACACCTGACCACCGCTGTGTAGCTTTACTGTTTCAACAAAACTACCCCGACTGTCAGTATTCAGCTTCAGTTGAAATGGGAAAAATGAGGCGTGATCGATGTAACAAAGAAAAGTATTGAATAAGTTTCTGTCGAAGGAATTGTCCAGATTTGGAAGGATGCCTTTTTCGAAATAGTTTTCTTTGAATGCGATCAGTTTTTGTAATAACGCAGTAACTTTAATTTCAGCAGTATGCGGTATTAAAATAGTTTCACAGTGTAACACTGTGTTATTACTCTGTGTTCCGCTGTGGTCTGCGATTTTATCAATGAAATGCCTAACCAATTCGTTCACGTAAATCAGTTTCATTTCACCATCCACCTCAATTTTAGGTGTTTCGTTGTGCGTAAGTTGGTGGCTAAATGTCGCGACAACCGAGTTGTAATAGGGGTTACCAAATGGGCCATATACATTGGGAATAATAAACCCTGTAAACTGGGCATTATTCTTCTCTGCCCATTTTTCGAACAATTCCCGTCCCTCTTTTTTCGATTTGCCATACAGGTTATCCCGCTCCTCCTGGGTACTCGATGAAAACAGGATGTGAGGGGTTGAGTTTGTTGCTTCGCAGGCTCCAATCAGTTGTTTTACCAGTCCGATGTTTGTCTGATAAAGCACTTCAGGATCGTTGTGGCGGTTCATCGCAGCCAGGTGAACAATCGCGTCACAGCTTTTCACAAACGCTTTTAGCTTGCTTTCATCCGAAAAATAAGCATCCTCGAATGGGATTCGTTCAAATTTTTCGGGTTGTAAACCCAGTGTATTGTATAAATGGGTTCCGACAAAGCCTGGCTGACCTGTTATTCCTACTTTAATCATTGCTTTTATTTTGGACCACAGTGTAACACGGTGTTTAACAAATAGTAACACTGTGAAATCATTATAAAATTAAACGTTTAATGCCATCTTTAAGGCTTTTTGTATAGAAGTTAATTAACAGACCGACATTGTTTCCCGACAGTTTCAGGTAAGTTAAAACCTGGGCAATGTGAACATCGGTAAATGCTTCCACGGTCTTTAATTCAACAACGACTTGATTTTCAACCAAAATATCGATTCTGTATCCACATTCAAGCTTTACTTCCTCATAAATTAGCGGTAATGGCTTTTCAACTTCAACTTTGAGACCTTTTTTTCGGAGTTCATAAACCAAACATTCCTGGTAAGATGATTCTAAAAGACCAGGGCCAAGCTTTGAATGAATTTTATAGGCTGAATCAAGTATTTCGTGGGTAATCAGATTAATCTCCATATTCAATAAAGTTTCACAGAGTTACACTGTGTTTTACATTGTGTTACACTGTGGACCTATTCATTCCGGATATTTCGTACTCACTTCTCCTAATATGTCTCTTCTGATCATTGGTAATTTCATTAACAACGCTTTTGTACCTTCCACATCAAGGCGATGGGTGTTGTGTGAATGATAATCTTCAATCACAGAAACTTTTTCTTCTCCCTTGGTGAAATAGTTGTCGTAATTGAGGTCCCTGTTGTCGGCAGGTACCCTGTAGTAGTTTCCCATGTCGAAGGCTTTCGCCATTTCTTCGCGGTTGACAAGTGTTTCGTACAATTTTTCTCCATGACGTGTTCCGATAACCCTTATTTTGCTCTTCGATTTATACAATTCGATCAAGGCTTGCGCCAGATCTCCAATCGTTGAGGCAGGTGATTTTTGAACGAACATATCCCCGTTTTTTCCGTGTTCAAACGCATAGACTACAAGATCAACAGCATCTTCGAGCGTCATCATAAACCGGGTCATGTTGGCATCTGTTATCGTAAGGTCTTTGCCTGCTTTGATTTGCTCAACGAACAAGGGTATAACTGAACCACGCGAAGCCATCACATTTCCATAGCGGGTGCCACAGTAAACGGTATTCGCATCATCTCCCATTGAACGGGCTTTTGCCTGCATCACCTTTTCCATCATTGCTTTTGAGATCCCCATTGCGTTGATCGGATAGACCGCTTTGTCGGTGCTCAGCACAATCATTCGCTTTACGCCATGTTCAAAGGCAGAATCAAGCACATTCTGAGTGCCCAATACATTGGTATTTACCGCTTCAATCGGGAAGAATTCGCAGGAAGGGACTTGTTTCAGTGCAGCGGCATGGAAGATATAGTCAACGCCGCTCATTGCATAGTCGACACTCCGTTTGGCACGAACATCTCCGATATAAAACTTCACCTTCGGGTTGTTCAGCCGGTGGCGCATATCATCCTGTTTTTTCTCGTCGCGCGAAAAAATGCGGATCTCTTTAATATTTGTATCTAAAAAACGGTTGAGTACGGCGTTCCCGAAGGACCCTGTTCCGCCGGTAATTAAAAGGGTTTTGTTTTTAAACATATGATTAAATTGTTAGAAAACTGATAACATAGATTGAACGGATGAATGCAGCTAAAAGTTTCAAATTATTACCATCCGTGTTCAGCAGGAACCTCTGCGTTCCTTTGGTAGAAAAAATATTAGGCAGGTAAGGATATAAAAAGGACAAGAATTAAGTTATGCATACTCAGAAATGATCCGGGTGCGTGGAAGGGATACCCATAAATGCGATCACTTGTTAAGTAATATTGACAGATTTTAAAAATAAATTAATTATTTATGATTTTTTTCCTGCTAAACGAAACTTTTTTTTGCAGTTGGAGTTTATGAGAATCAGATGGGTTATTGATCAAGCCCCCGGTCTCTATTCTCCGTATCAGGTGTTCAGTACAACAAAATGCTTATCCGGATAACAGATGCCTGCTTTTGATCAACAGACCCGATTGAATGTTTTTTTTAAAAATTAATATTTAATGTTTATGAAAAAAGTATTCATCAACAAAGGTCGCATGTACTATGCGACTATTCGGGTACTTAGAAAGTATGCCGATGTGACTGCAGGCAATGCTGAATTGAACGAAGCATTTCAGCAACTGATTTCGTGGATCAGTGTGATTAATATGGAAGAAGAAGTGCTCGTTGTGGACAATACGGGTTTGACGACTTCCAAAGACGAATTACGTGTCGTATTTACTTTGTGTGCGCTTAAAATGGCAACAGGATTAAAGGCTTATGCAACAACGCTCAAAGACAAGAAGTTCTTTTTGAAAGTCAATTACCAATTGAATGATTTCAATCGGCTTCCAGACCCAACTTTATTAAATACAGGGTCCATGTTGTTTAAGCTTGCAGATCCATTGCGCGATAAGCTGGCCCGGTTTTTTCTTACTGATGATGATTTTACCGGTATGGAAAAGATGCTTGTTGATTTTGCGGTTGCTTTCACTGATAAGAGGGTAGCCACTACTGCTTCGAAGTCATCGAACCAGAACATCAAAGAAGTGTTTAGTTCAATGGATAAATTATTGAAAGAGGTGATTGATATATTGGTTGCACCTTATCAATATCAAAATCCTGTTTTTTTCCGCGAGTACACCAATGCAAGGATCATTGTAGGCTACACGGGGCGTGGGAAAAGCAAACCCGATCAGGAACCACCTGCAGAAGGTGAAAAGTAATCTTCCACTGGAATGAAGGTAACCTTGTATATGTAAAAAGTGGCTAATTGTTCGAAGGGGGCCGACGATTAGGGGAATATTTAGAATAAAATCACATTAATACGTGTATTTCTTTACCTGTTCTTAAGTAATGTGAATTGAAAAACCCAGTGCATGGAGCGCCGGGTTTTTTTATGGCTTGTAGGAGAACACTTTATCGATTGCGAAGTCATTTTTGCGGGTGCAAAAAAAGGAATCATGGCACAAAATCATCGGATAGTCGCGCAAAACGATGTGATAGTGACACAAAGTCAGCTAACAGTCGCACAAAATGATGTGATTGTGACACAAAGTCATCGAATTGTGACACAAAGTCAGCGAACGGTCGCACAAAACGATGTGAATGTGACACAAAGTCAGCTGATGGTCGCACATAGAATAGTTACTGCAGCGCATACGAATCTTTTGGTCATGCATAGAAGGTTAAATGCAAAACATACGAATCTGTTGGGCGCACATAGATTGCTAACAGCACCACAAGATCATGTTGAAGTCGCGCAAAGTGATTTTAGCGTCGAACATAAGGGAGATCTGGTCTAAGCAACCAATCCAGCATCCACCTTCAATATATAACCAAGTCGGCGCATAAATTCATAACAATTTAAATACCTTTTGAGCAACTGTCACACTATTGCAAAGTCGTCTTTGCTTAATTTCAATTTGGGATTTTTCAGTTTCTCAATGGAGGCCTTGATCTTTAAACGCTCGGTATGGGATAAAATGTTCGGGACCAAATAAGTTAAATCAATTTTCAGTAGACGGTTAATAACTATTAAATCTTTTAATGCAAAAGGACTTATACCATTCATTAATTCTGACATGTAGGATTTATTGTTATGTCCTAATATGGTGCCAAAATCCTGTTGAGAAAGATTCAAGCTATTTAGCTTTGCCTTTATCATTTTTTTTCTTCTTTCGAAAAACAGCCTTTCTTTCTCAGCGATTATTTCTGCCAGGTCACTTTCCTGAATTTTTTCCTCTGTAATGACTGAATCTGATGACCATTGGTTGTTTTCCCAGACCTCGATTAAATCACGAAGGTTTTTTCTTACAAGCTTATAATCAGAATTTTCTTTTGAAAGCAGTTTTAATTTTCTGTCCGCAATTAAAGCCCTTTCAAAATCCAATTCATTTTGAATTTTGCCCTGCTCTATGATTTTCTTAAAGTCAAAATGTGTTTTCATGTTTCAAATCCAACTGTTATCCTTAAGCCATTTTTTAATGGTGCTTTTATTGTTTCTGAATGTATATTCATATTCCTGATGATTTCCCTCCCAGACAATATTTGCTTCTCCCTCCTCAAATTCAATAAGTATCATTGTCCTGTTGATGTCAATATTGAAGAAATAGAAACCATCGCTATGAACACAGTCGGCATCGGGTCTTGTTGCTTTTAATTCAGTCTGACTTTTCCACTCATTCTTCTCAATGTCATTGATGAGTTTGTCGATATCCTTTGACAATGAATGATTCCCCCTGTTTTTCCTTTTCAGTTTTTCTAACTTTTGTTTGCCGATTAACCTCATTTGCGAATACAAATATAGAAATAAAAGTTCGTAAATAAACAGAACTATTTATTGGGCATTTCAATCATCTTTAATTTTGGAATAATCACTAAGTATAGTGAATTAAATAATGTCGTATTTTTCGAATCCAGACGATGGATAAATCTATTTTCCTACTTTGCGAATATTGCGTCTTTGCGTGAACCTAAAGACAAAGTCGCGCCAGGACGCGAAAGACCGCAAAGAAAAAAATACGACATTATATATTGGCTATTACTTAAGACTTGCTCATAACACTTTTCCTCATATAGGTGCCCTATGATTAAGCTTTCAAGCCTGAATCCAGCTCTTATTATACTCCTCCAAAGGAAGATGAATTTATAAAATATGAAGTTGGCTGGTTCAAAGCCAGCGGTCTTTCATCAGACAAGGAGAGGTGAACGAATTACTAAAACGATTATTTGAAAATCAAAGGCCTCACCGAAAGTGAAGCCTTTGATTATTTTGGTTTATTACAAAGACCGCAGAATTTTTTAATACCTATAATGGTCTGGTTTATAGGGGCCATCTATTGGCATACCAAGATAGGCAGCCTGATCGGGCGTAAGCTTTGTAAGTTTAACCCCAATTTGTTCAAGGTGCAAACGTGCCACTTCTTCATCCAAATGTTTGGGAAGTCGGTAAACACTAACAGGATAATCTTTCTTCCAAAGCTCAATCTGTGCGAGCGTTTGATTTGTAAATGAATTACTCATCACAAAAGATGGATGACCAGTAGCGCATCCAAGGTTAACTAAACGACCTTCGGCGAGTAAATAGATGGAATGACCGTCGGGATATATATACTTGTCAACCTGTGGTTTAATGTTCACTTTTTGGACACCAGGCCATTTTTCAAGCTGTGCAACCTGAATTTCATTATCGAAATGGCCAATATTACAGACAATTGTCTGATCCTTCATCGCAGCAAGGTGTTCCGCTGTAATGATATCTTTGTTACCAGTTGTGGTCACGTAAATATTCCCTTCATTCAAAGTATCTTCCAATGGCTTAACTTCAAAACCTTCCATGGCCGCCTGTAACGCGCAGATCGGATCAATTTCGGTTACAATTACCCTTGCACCATAACTGCGCATTGAACCTGCACAACCTTTTCCAACATCGCCATAACCAGCAACCACAACCACCTTGCCGGCAATCATCACGTCGGTCGCTCTTTTGATTCCGTCGGCAAGCGACTCCCGGCAACCATACAGGTTATCGAATTTTGATTTGGTGACAGAATCGTTAACATTGAAAGCAGGGAAAAGCAATCTGCCTGTTTCCATCATCTGGTACAGGCGATGGACTCCAGTAGTCGTCTCTTCAGAAACCCCTTTTAGGGTAGGAACAATCCTGGACCAATGCATAGGATCTTCTGCCAAAACGCGTTTTAAGGTATTGTATAATTGAATTTCATCTTCTGCATCCAGTTCCTTATCGAGTGACGAAGGGTTTTTTTCTGCTTCATATCCCAGATGCACCATCATTGTGGCATCACCACCGTCATCGACAATCAGGTTTGGACCCATTCCGTTTCCAAAGTCCAATGCACGTTCCGTACACCACCAATACTCTTCGAGTGACTCGCCTTTCCATGCAAAAACAGGTACGCCCGTAGCAGCAATAGCCGCCGCGGCGTGATCCTGTGTACTGAAAATATTACAACTGCACCAGCGTACTTCGGCACCCAATTCAGTAAGCGTTTCGATTAGTACGGCTGTCTGAATGGTCATGTGCAACGATCCCA
>Ga0209724_1004129_pt1 | contig 11522 bp, 9 predicted proteins | sample grotaG_FD_184143 | JGI IMG/M metagenome (GOLD analysis project Ga0209724, IMG submission 184143) | Glacier valley bacterial and archeal communities from Borup Fiord, Nunavut, Canada, to study Microbial Dark Matter (Phase II) -... | ecosystem: Environmental > Aquatic > Freshwater > Ice > Glacier ... | reverse complement strand
CAATCAAAATCGTCTCTTCCCAACCGGGCATCCGCGTAATTTCGACTTTCAGTCTTGACAATGCCCAGAATAAATCACGCTTAATCAATACATCGTACCCACCACCCAGCGATTCGGCATGACTGGAAGCCACCTCCTGAAAAAACTGCATCAGCACTGATGGCTTTAGACTTTGCTGAAAATCAACATCAAACGATTTAATTTCAAAACTTTCTTTCCAGACCGATTCCATTTACTTATAAATTACATTAAAAAAAGTTCAGTTGACTATTTAATGACGCTTCTGGCAGCTTGCTACTCGCTTCTGGCAGATCTGTGAAAGAAAGCAACATTACCTCCCAAATACGACTGTTCGAAGCCAGTTGCAAGCCGCTAATAGCCAGTTGCAAGCTGCCAGTTGCCAGTTGCCAGTTGCCAGCCGCAAGTTGCCAGTTTGAATCTTACTTATCAATCAGGATTCCCATTTTTTTCATCAGGAAGGTTGCATTCAGGTTTTGACAAACACCCTCCTGCAACTTGTAATCGATGCTCATCTCGTCATTCACGATCTGAATTTCAAAACAAAGATTACTGATATTCTTCGGGTAACTCTTAATCAGATCACCTAATATCAAATCGTGTGTGGCGATCAATCCTACTGATTCATATTTAATTAATTGCTCCAACAGTGCAATCGAACCTGCCTGCTTATCTTTCGAGTTGGTTCCTTTCAATATTTCATCAAGCAGAATAAAAGTGCGCTGCCCGCTTTCGAGTTCCGAAATAATCCCCTTCAACCGCTTCAATTCGGCATAAAAGAACGACTCCTTCCTTGAAAGCGAATCACTCGTCCGGATGCTGCTGTGCAACCTGATCGGGAAGAATTTGAATTTTGATGCAAAAACAGGCGCACCAATCATTGCCAGGATATAGTTTGTCCCTACAGTTCGCAGGAAAGTACTCTTCCCAGACATATTGGCGCCCGTAATAATGCAAAACTGATTCCAGCCCGAAATATTGATACTATTTGTAACGCATTCATTAATTGGAATTAATGGATGTCCCAAGTCTTCAGCATCCAATAAATAGTCCTCCGTTGCCTCTTCCGGATAGATATATTCAGGATTATTGCAGGCGAAATTGGCCAGCGAAGAAAGCGCATCAAATTCGCCCGTAATTTCAAACCAACGTGGAATATCGTTGCCATATCTTGCCTTCCATTTTTCAACGGCAACCAATAGATGGAGGTTAAAGAGAAATAGTCCGTTTAAGAGAACAGCTACAGGCAAATTCAGGTTGTTATCAATCCAGTTCAATAAACCAGAGAGCTGTTTAATGATGGTCGACGGCGCTTCTTTTCCATTGTGCGAAAGCCTGCTTTTCAAATCAACTAAAAAGGGAGTTTTGAATTTATGCTTTTCGATCAGCAACAGGAATTGGGCATATTTTGAAATGACACCAACCTTTGAAGTAAGTAACGACTGCACATGCATCGTTTTCCGGCCATACATCGAAACAATCAGCAACTGAAGGATTACCATCATGATCGGAATCTGAACGACAACCAAATTCATTATCGATAAGACTACCGAGGAAATTGTTATTACCGGCAAAATAAATCTGATCAGGTTGAAAATGCGGTTCTGCAACAATGTATTTTCGCTTCTGAGCCATTCACTAAACTCCTGTTTGTCTTTTTCGACGCTCTTTTGTCCGAAGAAAACCAACTGCATCTGCTGACGGAAACCGATGTTCTCCGACAATTCAGCGACCGAAAGTTGCCGTTCAGCGATCTGGTCTTTAAAATTGAAGGAATTTTTGAAATAATCGGCTAACCTGTTCTTTCCAAAGATGGTAACGCTCCGGTTTATGCAATTGTACAACGAATTCTTTCCAAATATATCCAGATCGTAGGAATAGCTGTGATCCGGATCAATGTACTCATCCCCTGCCTCAAAAGGGGAACAATCGCCATCCATCGATTTGATTTCATTCTGACAAATCTGAATCAAACGATCGCAACGCTCAATTTTGCCTTTCAAAACGTTATCCCGCAAAGTCAAAAGCACAAATGCAAGAAGTGCTCCGGCAGAGAGGAATACGAAAGCTGTGTTTATGAAAATCAGGTAATTATAAATCAGGACCAAAGACGATACAAAGAAGATGAATCGCATCAAAGGCAAATATTTCTCTTTCTTCGAAAGTTTTGCTCTTTCTATTTCAATCGCTTCTATCTGTTGTTCGTATTGCTTCCGAATATGAATCATATTTTTTACTTTGGTTTCCTATATGTCTTTAAAAATCGCTTGTTATTACAAACCGGAAATGCATTTTATTTCCGGCCGTCAAAAGTACAAAGGGATTCGCAACTTTTGGCACATACGATGAATAAACGGATTGTACCTTGGGATTATCAGACGAAGCAGCACCGATTGTTTTTAAGGAATTAATCTGGAAAGAGGGTAAAATCGTCACATCACGGGTAAGTCATGGTGAATTTGCAGAGGCGATCGACCAGGATGCAAAGGGAAACCTGAATCCCGACGCACTGATTTCTGAAATAATGCCTGTTGAAGAGATTCAAAAAGCCTTCGAACTGCTGGAATCGAATCCGGAGAAATATCTGAAGATTTTGATTGACTTTACTACAAAACTGTGAACCTTAAATATTTTCTAAAATAGTTCAATTTATTTAATTATTAGGACGATTACTAAGGATTAACCGAATGATTTAATTCATCTGATTCCATTTTTCTTAGCTGCCACTTTAATATTGACAATTCTATTGCATTTTTTTCATCAGATATTTTTTGAAATTCAACCCATCCTTTTCTGCCATATGTTGCAATACTAGCACCTAAAAAGATTAGCCCAATTACGACAATTAATAGAAGGGAAAAGGTTTCGGACTCTCGCTTTAATTGTTTGTTTTTAACCTCTAAAATATCTATATTAAGAGAAACCTGTTTCACTTTTTCTTTGTATTGGGCTGTTTTAACAACTAACTTATCAATTTGAGCGTTATTTGGGAAGATTATATTTTCATGTTCAGAAATAAACGATATATAGTCTCTATAATTCTTGTCATTTAGATTAGTTAACATATTTGCTATATACTGTTTATAATCTCCTTTCGGGTGTTTATTATTGCCTATATCAGATTCAAGTGCTGCTGTTACTTTTTCTAATTGGATTAAATCATCTTTAAGAGAATTAGTTTCGGCGGTTATTTTTACAATTTCCAATCCGATTATATTTGATTTTTCTTTTATTGACTCTCCTTGTGTGAAAAAAAGAAAAGTCGCGAGTATTAAAATTGTCAGTCCTCCTAAGAATGAGAATTTATATAAATTGTCAGTTGGTAGATTAGGTATTGATGGCATAATAGAAGAATTTATTAATATTGGTTTTTTAGAGGGTGAATTGAAATTTGTTTAGGTTTAATTCATCAAATTAAGAAAGTTAGAAGATATGCACCAATTTGATACAAGACAGGTATTGACAGTCCAATCATTAAAAATACTAAACAGCCTGGATTCTTATCGTTTGTTTTTCTGGTTACATTGTTAGTTTTATTGATTAATGATTCTTTTCTTAAAAAATCAACAACCTTTTTATAAGCGATTGTATTAGTTGAAGAACCACCTATGAAACCGTTGTACTCAACTCCATCATAATATCTCAATGATTTTAAGAATTGTTCATCATCTTTTAAAGTTGATGATAATTGGTAAAATTTATTTTTATAAATGTGTTTTTCAAGGTTTATTTGATAATCCCTTTTAACCGATTTATATATTGATAATATAAAAAATGCAATTCTATCAACTCCATTAAAACTGTCATAAATTTCGCTGTACAATCTATCTTCGCCAATATATTTTGAAAAGCATAGTTTTCTTTCATTTGCATACTCTATAAGGTTTGCTTTAGGTTCTGAATCTCCGTTAAGTTTTTTATCAATTAATGCTGAAACATCTTGCAATGTGGAACCTTGTGGAATTTTAATATTTAATTTTTTTGCATAATCTATCTGACTTTCACTTGGAGAACGAACGTATTCTACTACTTCGATTATTTCAATTAAATTTTGCTCATTGGCTAACTCCAAAGCATTTTCTTTTGAAAATGCCACTAATTCAATGGTTCTTTTTCTTTTTGTTTCAACATGACGACCAACTACCTTAAAATTCTTGATTTCCATTAGTAGGTTATTGAGTTAAATATCCCCAAAACTACTAAACAAAATTATTAACCACCAATAAATATCCATTAATTATCATATATTTTTTAATACTCCAAAACAAATAAACTCCACCATTTACAGCAAGGGTTCATACATTTAACCAATATAAGGTATCGAAAACAGGGTTAAGAGTTTTTTGGCTTTTGGTAATAACCATCCAAAAAGGTTATTGAATCACTAATAAGTTGAGAATAAAATATCAATGTTGATTAGTGATGGGTATTTAACGCTGACAGGTCCCTTGGACGCTGCCAGGTTAAACGACATACCAGACCTTTCAGCGTCGACAGACCTGGAAGCGTCAAAATAAAAATCACAAACTAAACTACATTGAATAAAATAAGGTTACTGGTGTGGGCACCTGGCCACTAAGTATTCGGGAGTTGTGACACTCCAACTTCAAAACTGATAACTTTAAAATGAATGCATCTATTTTCAGCTGACCTCAGAGAGGTCGTATGTTTATAGAAAATGAGATCAAAATTAGGATGTACGACTCCGGCCGGAGTCGTATGTCGCCCTTCCACATTTTAATTCTATAAACATGCGAACCCGCTGGGTTTGAAATAACGGGATTGATTATCAGAAATTTGAAAAGAGTTATATAGTCGGTTAAACGACATACCAGACCTTTCAGCGTCGATAGATCTGGAAGCGTCAAAATAAAAATCACAAACTAAACTACATTGAATAAAATAAGGTTATTGGTTTGGGCACCTGGCTACTAAGTATTCGGGAGTTGTGACACTCCAACTTCAAAACTGATAACTTTAAAATGAATTGCATCTATTTTCAGCTGACCTCAGAGAGGTCGTATGTTTATAGAAAATGAGATCAAAATTAGGATGTACGACTCCGGCCGGAGTCGTATGTCGCCCTTCCACATTTTAATTCTATAAACATGCGAACCCGCTGGGTTTGAAATAACGGGATTGATTATCAGAAATTTGAAAAGAGTTATATAGTCGGTTAAACGACATACCAGACCTTTCAGCGTCGATAGATCTGGAAGCGTCAAAATAAAAATCACAAACTAAACTACATTGAATAAAATAAGGTTATTGGTTTGGGCACCTGGCTACTAAGTATTCGGGAGTTGTGACACTCCAACTTCAAAACTGATAACTTTAAAATGAATTGCATCTATTTTCAGCTGACCTCAGAGAGGTCGTATGTTTATAGAAAATGAGGTCAAAATTAGGATGGCTTTATCGGCCGGAGTCGTATGTCGCTCTTTCACATTTTAATTCTATAAACATACAAACCCGCTGGGTTTGAAAAAATAGCATTGATTATCAGAAATTTGAAAAGAGTTATATAGTAGGTTAAACGACATACCAGACCTTTCAGCGTCGACAGACCTGGAAGCGTCAAAACAAAAATCAAGAACTAAACGATATCGAATAAAATAAGGTTATTGGTGTGGGGTTGGGCAGCTGGATATCAAGTCCACCCTATTTTTAAATCGAACTTAAAAACAGATAACCTATGGATTTAATAATATGTGAATTTAGAATGTAATTGCTTAAATGATAAGATATTTAAACTATTTGATGTCGCAATAATTCCACCGAAGGTGGATAAATATTAATGACCCCCAATTTTTATTGGGGGATTCGCACGACTACTGAACCGCAACCCGAAACGGGTTGAATTAAATGTTATTCAATTAGGATGTTGTCTTTGATAAGAAATATTTGGTGTAATTATAATTCAACCCGTACCGGGTTGTTTCCGCGTTATTTCCATTTCCCCCAGTTCTGCAAGCTGCACTGGGGGGTCAATAACATTTAACTCCTTCGGAGTTTTTACACCTCAATATCCAGACCTTTCAGCGTCGACAGACCTGGAAGCGTCGGCCACAAAAAAAAACGCTTCACCAAAAATAAACAGTTGTTTTACTTCTGCTAATCATGTCTGATCCCCGTTAAATACTGCCTGACCTTAAATAGACCTTGCTTGCTTAATCTCGATGTAAAATTACTTTAGATTAAATGGACTTTGCTTTACACGAAATGGTCTTCGCAAGACCGTAAACTGTGTTTACCAACAAAAACCCTCACCATTTACCGGCAAGGGTTTAAACACTCAAACAATATCCGGATTGAATCTTTGTATACTGCGATCCCCCTCTTTTGTAACGAGGGGTTAGTTGTCAGTCGTTTGTTACGATAAATATTCATACCATGTCATCTGAATATTTTAAGTTCTGCATATGACTTGGCAAAAACCAAAGGAATGATCAAAATTATAACTGAAACGTGATTAGGAGTTACAAACTCAAGACCATAAACCCCTCCCCGAAAAAACGGGGCAGGCAGTTGCAAACGAGGGGGAGCCGTGGTAAAAACATTGATACTACGCTAAAAGCGGAACTGTTTCGGCAACCCGATCCATTTTGTCAACAACCTTCACAACATACTGTTTCGGTACTATTTTGCCAAATTTATCCGTATATAAATGTGGGATTTTTGTGGTCTGGGGAGCAAAAGGGATATTTTCCACTTTCACACCATCGCGCCAGATCTCGTAATGATCAATCGCGGCATCACCTGCATAGGCTGAATGCCAGGTAATATGGGCTTTTTCATCCTTTACAAACGTTACTTTAGCTTCCCGTGGAGCCATCAGTTCCTGGTAAGGATTCTGGAAGTAGTTCGTTTTACCACCCTTTGAATTTGCAGCCAACTCCTCAATCGCTTTCCGGTCAGCAAGACTTAAATCGGTTGGCTTCACCTGTGCATCGATCATATTCTGTGTCAGCTGGCATTGTTGCGGGTCGTCGCTGATTTGTCCGATGCCAATAATAGCAGTATGTATTCCGGGTGTTGTGAGCGAATAATGAATCAGTTTCTTTGCCGGCAATTCCGGACTGCCTACCTGCAGTACCACATGTGCCGGTGTATTCGACCATTCGGCTTTTTTTGTATACATCGCACCGTCAGCAAAAACCTTCATCGCTATGATCCCGATATTTTTGGCCGCTGCCACCGGAATCACATTATATTGCATGTTAAAGAAATGCTTATCGTTGGCGTTGATAGCCACAAGCATGCCATCAAGGAGATTTTCGGTATCGCGCTGGATCATTTCGATCATCACCGCCGCATCTTTATGACCCGAGAAACCAATATGACGGATCAGCTTTTCATTTTTAGGGTTCAGTCCTGTCCTGTTGGTACCATCGCGCACATCGCGTAAAGCTGCCATTGCACCTATTGTTGGTGCGTTGGGATCCGGATGATCATATCCTTCATAAAGGGCATCCACCTCGCCCATATTATTAAGCGTGTGAATCAATACCATATCGAGGTAAGCTTCTTTCGGAAAATTTCCCTCTCCATCTCCGAAAACCTGCGTGAGGGTGCGACGCACGTCATCGAGGGCTTTGGAACCTGCAGGACCATTTGTTCCGCCATAAACTGCTTTACGGTCATCGCCCCCTTTGCCAAAACGAAGTCCTGTCTTTGAAGTAACGAAGATTGCCTTCCGCTTTTCCGCATCATAGTTTGGCTGTCCCGGGACAAGTCCAAGCTGACGGAAAGCCTTGCCAAAATTCATCTGGCTTGGGCCGTAGTAGTTGGAAGTATCGTAATAATTGATTCCCAATTGGTGGGCTTTCAGGATGATCGCAACCGGATCGATTCCTGCAGGCGTCCATTGAATAGATGCCTGTCCGCCTAAACCAAGGGTTGTTACCATAAAATCGATTTTCCCAAAGCGCCTTTTAAGAGGTGCCACAGGCAAAGGAAGGTTCCCGGCCTGCAGCAGATTGGGTGCAATACTTAATCCAACGGCTGCTACAAAAGATGTTTGTATAAACTGCCTCCGGTTTTGTCCGATAAGATGTTTCTTTTCCATGGTGCTAAACTGTAAAGGGTTTAAAAGTAGATTAACGTAAAATTATCGATTTTGTTTGAATATTGATGATCTGATAAGATATATTTGACGCATGACTAACCATCAAAATCAACAACACAAATACGAAGGCATGAACAAACCGCCATCAGTTGTTGTAATTTGAAGGTAAATAGAGGTATTATTGCGGTCGAAAAGCGGCATCGGCTTTCGCAACCGGTGAAGATATTTTAATCAGAAACACAGATCCGTTATGGAATTATTTAATGAAAACAGTAAGCTTGCAATCGTGATCCATAAAGACCACACCCTGTTGCCGGTAATCAACAGGTTAGGTATAAAACTGGGTTTCGGCGATTTAACCATCAGGGAATTATGCATTAAAGAAGGCATTGACACCACCTTTTTTATGGAAATCATCAACGTTTTTCATGACGAAAACTATTTCTCCGAAAAAAAACTGCGTGATTTTTCGGTCACCATCGTCATTGATTACCTGCAGAAAACTCACCGGTATTACCTTGATTACGTGATACCGGAGCAGGAAAGACTGATTGATTTATTCCTGTTAAAATGCAAAAGCGGCTGCAAAGAAATTGAATTGATACAAAAATTTTATAATCAATTTAAGGAGGAGTTTATCAGTCATTTACAGTTCGAAGAAACGCAGGTATTTCCTTACATTCTTGCGTTAAATGATACGATTCAGAACCCAGCGAAGAAAAATATTTTTTTTGAGCAGTTTCCGGCCTTCACGATTAAAGGTTTTGATGAAGAACATGGAAATATGGATGAAAAGATGTTAGACCTAAAGAATATCATTATAAAATACTTACCACCAAACTACGATATGAACATCGGAAATTCGCTGTTGACAAATCTTTTTATGTTCGAAAAAGACATGATCAATCATTCGAGGATTGAAGACAAAATTTTAACCCCGAAAGTCATCCAGCTTGAAAAGTTGATTAAGAAAGATGAATAACCCCACTAACAAGATTGTAGTTATTTGCAATTCCGACATCGTACTGAAAGGATTGGCAGAAATATTAGTCAGAAGCAATTCGGATGAAGTTATTTTGTTGCATCAGACAAGTGAGCTGATTGATTATCCCCATTTATCGGGATACATTCTTTTTGTGATGCCCTCCAATATCTTAAAGGAAAATGATGATTTTTTAAAGCGGATATCAACCAACACCAACAAAGTAAAGCATTTACAACTTAGTTATGATGAGAAACCGGAAATTTCGGACGAGTCAATTAATATCCACGACAATCAGGCATTGATTGTTAGCAAGGTAAATGAGTTGCTCAACTCGTTTGGAGACAAGACTGATGACAGAACGGTCAGTGAACTTTCGAAGCGCGAAATTGATGTGCTGCAATTGGTCGCCAAAGGATTGGCAAACAAGGAAGTTGCAGATAAGCTATGCATTAGTATCCATACAGTCATTTCGCACCGAAAGAATATATCTGAAAAGACAGGTGTAAAATCGGCATCGGGTTTAACGATGTATGCCGTTCTAAAGAAAATCATCGATATCGACGAGATCACCACCTCCGACCTCATATAAATCATTACATCATGGGATTGTAGCCCGCGAGCGTAAGATCTATTTTTGTCTCATTAATAATCAAATATAAATTGATGAGAAAGATTTTACTATTAATTGCAATTTTGGGTTTTGTAAAAGTCAATGCCCAGGACAGGGTTTTTAATTACACGTACCAAAGCGGGGTCCTGAACAAGGGACAGAAAGAGATTGAAATTTGGTCAACATTGGCCACAGGAAGAACTGATTTCTACAGAAGCATAAAACACAGAATGGAATATGAAGTTGGTCTGGGAGGAAAATTACAAACTTCATTTTATTTGAATTATGGCTATGGTAAATCTGTTGTGGAAGAAAATGGCATCCAGCATATAAAAAGTGATACGAAATACAGCTTTTCAAACGAATGGAAACTAAAACTTTCGGACCCGGTTGCAAATCGCATCGGTTCTGCCCTCTATTTTGAATACACCTTAGCCCCGGATGAAACAGAACTCGAAGGCAAAATAATACTGGACAAACAGATCGGAAATTTTACACATGCCTTTAATATAGTCGGGGAATACGAATTGGGAAAAAAGTTTACGCCCGAAGGGACAAGATTAACGACAGAAAATGAGAGGAATTTAACGGTTGAACTGAATTACGGCCTGTCGTATCGGATAAAAAACAACCTGTCCGTCGGCCTGGAAGCAATGGACCAAAATCAGATTGCCGAGTCAGAATGGGAGAATTCTGTTTTGACTTTAGGCCCGTGTATCTCTTATTCAACCAGTGGCTTTTGGGTAAATTTAACGGTTATGCCACAAATTGCGAACCTGAAAGGTGGCGGTTTGGAACTCAATGACCATGAAAAATTGCAAACGCGGTTAATATTCTCCTATGTATTCTAAATACAAACCAGCATTATTTTTTACGGTTATACTGCTGGTGGTCATTGGATGCAGTCAGGCATTGTATATTCCAACATTCACAGATTCACAAAAAGCAGGTATATCAACGGATTCGCTTGCCTTGGGAAGAAAATTGTATGTGAATAATTGCGGAAGTTGCCACAGCCTTTACCAACCGGAGCGGTACACAGCAGCCGAGTGGGTAAAAGTGATGCCGGAAATGCAGGAAAAAGCAAAATGTAACGATCAGCAAGCGGCAATTATTACGAAGTATCTTCAGGCACGTTCAAAACAAAAATGAAACGCTACAGATAAAATACGTTTATAGATCCTTTAGTTTGCCTGACATACACAGCTCAAATAAAAAAATCCCGAACCAGCGTCCGGGATTTTCTATTATTTCAATCTGAATATCAATTAATTCAAACCTCTGTTTTTAAGTAACGGCTCGATTCCCGGTTCATGTCCGCGGAAATTAAGGTAAAGTTTCATTGCTTCGTCGGTTCCTCCACGTTCAAGCAGATTTTTGCGGAACGATGTGGCAACTTTCTGATCGAAGATACTTCCTGCTTCTTTGAATGCCTCGAAAGCGTCACAATCAAGCACTTCTGCCCAAAGGTAGCTGTAATATCCGCTTGAATATTCACTGCTGGCAAAAGTGTGAGCAAAATAGGTCGATCTGTAACGAGGGATAATTTCAGGAATCAGTCCCAACTTTTCCATTGAGGCCTTTTCAAACTGTTCGACGTCAATATCGCCACCTTTTGTAATTGTGTGGTAATCCATATCAAGTATGGCAGCAGCAAGGTATTCAACTGTTGCAAAACCCTGGTTGAATTTACCAGACTTCACGATTTTATCGACAAGAACCTGTGGAATTACCTCGCCTGTTTTGTAGTGTTTTGCATAGACTTTAAGCACTTCGGGTTCTGATGCCCAATGTTCCATCACCTGTGAAGGAAGCTCAACAAAATCGCGTGCTACATTGGT
>Ga0209724_1004124_pt1 | contig 11534 bp, 18 predicted proteins | sample grotaG_FD_184143 | JGI IMG/M metagenome (GOLD analysis project Ga0209724, IMG submission 184143) | Glacier valley bacterial and archeal communities from Borup Fiord, Nunavut, Canada, to study Microbial Dark Matter (Phase II) -... | ecosystem: Environmental > Aquatic > Freshwater > Ice > Glacier ... | reverse complement strand
TACGAATCGTCGCCTTATGACTGTGCCAGCTATATTGCAAAAGCGATGCGCTTCTTGACGCAGTTGGGGCAAGCCAATCCTGCTTAGAGGGTTGTGTTTATTACCAAAGCAGACAAAATCACTGAATGCTCTAGCGGATTGATTAGGATGGGGAGAGCGATTTGACGATCGCTCAAAGTCAAATGCTTTTTGTCCTATGAGCCTCGATTTGCCGCCTGATTTTTTTCGGTTGTATTTACAAACTATCCTTGATCGCGCAACCAAGGATAGCCGGGAGTTGTACACGCCGACTACTGCACAATTGCCGTTGAAGGTGCAATCTTGTCCACCCGTCCAGAATGGTGTGAAGAGTGACGATCGCAAGGATGAACCGAAACAATTTGAGGTATTGGCAGGGTTACGGCAGTCCATAGCACAACATCAAAAGTCGCCGCAAGTGTTGCTGGTGGGCAAGCCAGGATCAGGCAAATCAACAGCGCTAAAGCGGTTGCTGTGGGAAGAGGCACAGGCGGCACTGACCAATCCAGGTCTACTAATTCCGGTGTTGGTGGAGTTGCGGGAATTGGACAGGTCGAATTATAAATCGGTGCTGGATTTATTAGAAGCAACATTTCGACGGAACAAACTCCGGCTGAAGCAAGACTTGATTGAAGATTTGCTGTTGTTCATCAGCACTTTCATGCCCCAGCGTATGGAGTTGTAGGCATCGTCGAAGGAAATCAGAACATTCAACCACCAGCGTCAAACTCTGATCCAATAGACCCGTGACACGATCGCTCGATCGTCAACCCCACAAACCTTCTGTAACCAAATAACCTGATTTAACTGCGATACACTGAACACAGAATTCACTCTGCTACTCCTGAAAATCAATGAAGCAGTTCAAAATCATTATCGAGAAACATCCCGATGGATACGTCGCTTACCCGATCGGCATCGTCGGAGCGATCGTCGGACAAGGTGATACCTACGAAGCAGCCCTATCCGATGTAAAGTCAGCGATCGCCACCTACATCGAAGTCTTCGGCAAAGAAAACTTAGAAGACACATCACCCGTCGAAGTGTTTATTGACGAAGCAGCGATCGCAGTTTGATGGTTAAGTTTCCAGTTGATGCTCCTAAGAATCGAGTCATCAAAACCTTTGAGTCAATGGGCTTCCAGATCGTCCGTGAACGAGAACACATTGTCATGACACGAGAAAATGAAGATGGTACAGAAACACCACTCGTCATGCCCAACCAAACCCGAATTAAGAGTGGAACATTGAGAGCAATCTGCACACAGATCACTGTTTCAAGGGAAGAGTTTCTAAACGCTTACAATCAAGTGTGAGCGATCGCCATGACCTATCAACTCGATACACCCATTCAGGAATTAGATGTTGTTGCCCTAAGTCATAACCTGCCAGAACACGGGTTAAAGCAAGGCGATCGAGGCGCGATCGTTCACGCCTATCCCAACGGTCAAACCTTTGAAGTTGAATTTGTCGATCCTGATGGCACTACCCAAGCACTTTTGACGATCGCTGCTAATCATCTGCAAAAAGTTATATCCGTTCAGTCAACCCCTAACTCATAAGTCACACTCATGTCTAACCAATCCAAAATTCAGATGAACTTTCACGGCTCAGTCCACGGTGCAGCCGGAAACGTCGAAGGGGACATGATTGTGAATCCCACTCAGCTAGAAAGCGACACAGCCCTTGATGCGATCGTGCAAATCATTCGCACCTTAGAGCAAAAATATACGTTCGTAGAAAACGAGCAACAAGCACTCAGAATCATTGATGCAGAATTCACCGAGATCAAAGCCAAGCAACTTCCGCAATGGCAAGATCTCATGAGCCTCAAACGACTTTACAACGGCGGCAAAAAAGCAGCCCTCAAAGTTGGAGAACACTTTGCAGAACAAAACCCTTGGGGCAAAGGCTTCATCGCCTTTCTCGAAGGAGTTTCCGAAGACGTGAAATAATTTTAATCAGAACCCGAAGCATCGGAAACAGACGCGAATGGAACCCCTGGATCAATCTCGCTAATTTCTTGGAGTCACAGGCACGATCGGCAGCAATCGATAACTCACGCTCAATCGTCCTCTGCTTGAATATAAACACGATCGAGTCATTGTGCTGTTAGAAGACGATATTAGGCGATGTGCAACTTCTCTCAAATGCTTGAGAATACAGCCCTCACCCTAGCCCTCTCCCCAAGGAGAGGGAACTAGAAAGAATCTGAAAGCCCTTCTCCCTAGGGAGAAGGGTTGGGATGAGGGTAAATTAGTTGCACATCACCTGATATTGGTTCCGACGATACGCACACTGCAGAAGACCATTACTCGTCGCACCTGTCTCGTATAAGACTCACTCTAAGTCTCATCGGTGGTCTCATATAAGACGGATAAGCCACAAAATAATCCTCAAATAGGTCTATAAGATAAAGTACTAAGGATGAAGGATGAAGTTAGAGAGTTGAGCAATCTTATGAAGCGCCCCATTCAGCAAACCACCCTCACGATCGCTGCCCTCATCCTTAGCACTGCCTTCTTCCAGTTCACCCCAGCCATTGCCCAAGCTATTAGACCCCAAGATGCCTGGAAGCAAGTCTATGAGAAGATCCCCGACCTGCCCCTAGAAAATCAATACGTCAACCGTGAAACTAAAAAAGTTGACCCTAACAACACCCTTGTCAGCCGCATGATTCGCTATCACCAATATGTCAAAGGTCGCCCCATCAACTACCGCCTTGACTGGAAAATGACACTAGGCGACTATCTGGGCATCAACGAACCCATCATCGACTCCGACTATCCTGGCTCAAACAACCTGAGAAAAAATCCCTTAGACCGCGATCGTGCCGTCGTTAACCGCCTCACCCTCAAACAGCGCAACACTCTCGTTCAAACCCTCGTAAACCTTTTCAGCCCTACTTCTGAGCAGCCCACAGCCCCCGTTTCCCGCCCTCAACTCCCTCCAACCAGCCCCGATCGCCCGATTCAACCCAGCGGTGCTCAACTCCTCAAGCCCTAACTATAATGGGACGGTTATTAAAAAGCGGCAGCGATTGGCGTGTTGGCTGGGATGCCGAAGCCCCCGAATTTAAAGGACTCCTCGGCGGAGACCACTGGGCGATCGAACTCACCGAACTCGAACTACAAGACTTTTCTCGGCTGCTCGAACAACTCAGCCGCACGATGCAGCAAATGACTACCGAACTGATGGATGAAGAAACGATCGCCTGCGAAGCCGAAAGCGCTCTCCTCTGGCTAGAAGTTGAAGGCTATCCCCACGCCTACAGTCTTCGATTAATTCTCCTCACAGGTCGCCGAGGTGAAGGGTTTTGGTCTGCCTCAGCCGTTGCTCACCTCTTACCCGCTCTTCAGACGCTTCAAGTTTTTTGACCGCTTGGTTGGATGCAACCCTCCATGCTATGCTTGTTAAGCGACATCGGGGCGTAGCGCAGCTTGGTAGCGCACTACTTTGGGGTAGTAGGGGTCGCAGGTTCAAATCCTGTCGCTCCGATCGTAGGCAAGACCCGCTCTAGTAGCGGGTCTTTGCGTTTTTGGGGCGAACGCAAAAAGCATTGGTCTGGACGCAAGAGGTGGAGCAATCTAGGACAAATTTGGGTAATCTTGGGCATTTGATGGGGGCTTTTTGGGATCAGTAAGATCCCAGCCTGCATCCAACTCAAGGCGTGACCCCAATGCCCAAACTCCATAGCCGTTTTATCCCACTGTCGTGAGAATTTTGTTTGTTGAAGATGACGATCGCATCGCGGATGCTGTTACTGAAGCCTTGACCGATCAGCATTCTTTGGTCGAACCTGCGGCAGATGAGTTAGCCGGGTGGAACTTACTAGAAGCCTTCAGCTATGACTTGTTATTTCTCGATATCATGCTGCCCAAGCTGGATGGAATCCGCTTATGTCAACGCCTCTGCGATCGACGAGGTTATCAGTTGCCCGTTTCACCCGTTCTCCTGGCTTCACCAACAACTGCAACACAGTTCCGCCGACCGGAGTCGTGACTTCTACTGGCTGGTTGGGCAAAGATTCGATCTGTCCCGTGGCTTTCACGCCAAAGGCTAATCGCTGGCGAGTCACGGGTTCGATCTTTAGCCCTATTCGCTTGGCGGTTTCGGCATCTATCTGAATTGATCCCGCAGACTGAGCCGCTTGGCTCCCTCCTTGAAACTCATCACCGCAATTCTAAAAAGGTTGCTTTAGAACTGCGAGAGTTGAGTTACTGGTTATACCAGGCTTTGCGCCGCTGCTTCATCTGAGCAATTTCTGCCTGCTGGGATGAAACAATGTCTTCAGCTAGTTTCTTGACCTCTGGACGCTTTGTTTTGCTCAACACATCGGTTGCCATCACCACTGCGCTTTCGTGGTGCGGAATCATCGCATTGATAAAGCGTAAATCGAACTGATCATCGGCGGCACCGAGATCCCTGTTCATCATCACGCCGTTCATTTGGTCAGACAGCATTGGCATCGTTTTTCCCATTTTGGAGTTATACGCCATTGGGGTGCTTTCTGCTTTGGGATACCAGGCGGTTCGCCACTGCTTCATCTGAGCAATTTCTTGATCTTGAGCTTTGATGATGTCGGATGCTAAATTTTTGATTTCTGGGCGCTTTGACTTTTGCTTGGCTTCTTTTGCCATCATCACGGCTCCCTGGTGGTGCGAAGTCATGGCATCCATGAATCGTAAATCAAAGTCGGCATCGGCAGGACCCAGATCCATGCTCATGCTGCCTATGCTGCTGTGATCCATGGTGCTGTGATCCATTCCCTTCATGAAACCTGTGTCAGTCGCCGCAGGGCTTGGGGACGCTTGAACCGAAGGTTGAGAAGCATTTGAACAGGCGGTTAACACTCCTCCAGAGGTGGCGATCGTCATCCACGCTACTGTCCAAAAGCCACTCAAAGCACGTTTTTGCATCATTTGTAGTGTCATCTAAAGTTCAATCACAACAGCGTTTCAATTCTGCACTCTCCGGTTCACTGGAGAGTCAACTCTATCGCTCAACTTGGTTGGAGACGATGAAGTACAAGACAGAAATGCCCTATCTGGCGCAACTGCTTAGTATTTCATAGAAACTGAGATCAGGATGAGATTTAGATTCATCTGAAAAAGCAAAATTTAGACCAGCGAAATGACAGGCAAGATCTTGGGCGTTGAAGACAGATGCTGCCCGGTTTATCTGCTTAACAGCCTCGATCGGGCAGTCTTTTTTGGTCGGTCTCACTCACACCTAAGGATGATTTTCACAAAATCGCTTGACTCTCTAGTGGGCTGGAGAGATCAAGATAGAAGTAAGTTTTACATCCAATTGTTTTTCTTTAACCATCATGACACTTCAACTCACGGTTCCCAATATGGCGTGTTCTGCTTGCGTCACCACGATCACTGAAGCGGTGAAAGCGATCGATACCACTGCCAAAGTCGAAGCTGACCCCAAAACCAAGCTTGTGAACATCGAAACTCAGCAGTCTGAAACGGCAATCAAAGACGCGATTACGGCGGCTGGATATACCGTCGCTTCGTGACGAGGTGCTTTTTCAAGCAAAGCTAAAGGAGTTTAAACATGGAAACTGTAACGCTCAAGCTGCGGGGCATGAGCTGCGCTTCGTGCGCAAACAGCATTGAAGACGCGATTCGCACTGTTCCTGGAGTTAGCGAAAGTAACGTTAATTTTGGCATTGAACAAGCAACTGTCACCTACGACCCTCGTAAGACCGACCTGGACACGATTCAGGATGCCGTCAGCGAAGCGGGATATTCTGCATTCTCGCTGCAAGAACAAACGATGGTGACGGGCGAGGATGATGCTGAAAAATCGATGCGGGCAGCCGAGTCGCGTCAACTCAAACGCAAGGTGATCGTTGGCGGCGCTTTGAGTGCTTTGATTGTGGTGGGCGCAATGTCTGCCATGCTGAATTTACCGTTGATTCGAGGGCTTGACAATCCTTGGATTCAACTCGTGCTGGCAACTCCGGTGCTGTTTTGGTGTGGAGGAGACTTCTTTAAGAATGCGTGGAAAGCCCTTAAGCGCCGCGCAGCTTCGATGGATACATTGGTGGCGATCGGAACCGGGTCTGCTTACTTCTACTCGATCTTTGCAACTGTTTTCCCGCGTTTCTTCACTACCCAAGGCTTGACACCGGAGGTTTACTACGAAGCGTCCTCGGTAATCATTACGCTAATTTTGCTGGGTCGATTGTTTGAGAATCGCGCCAAGGGGCAAACCTCGGATGCGATTCGCAAATTGATTGGCTTGCAGGCACGAGATGCTCGCATTATTCGCAATGGGCGAGAACTGGAAGTCCCGATTCAGGATGTGCAGATTGGGGATGTCGTGGTCGTGCGTCCGGGCGAAAAGATTCCCGTTGATGGCGAAGTGGTGGACGGATCTTCGACGCTTGATGAGTCGATGGTGACTGGCGAAAGTATGCCCGTTAAAAAGCAAGCTGGAGATGAAGTGATCGGGGCAACAATCAATAAGACAGGTAGCTTTAAGTTTCGAGCGACCCGAGTTGGAAAAGATACTCTGTTAGCACAGATTGTTCAACTCGTGCAGCAAGCTCAAGGATCAAAAGCACCGATTCAGCGGTTAGCCGATCGCGTCACTGGTTGGTTTGTGCCTGTTGTCATTGGGGTCGCGATCGCCACTTTTGTGATCTGGTTTCTCGCCCTCGGAAATCTAACTCTGGCTCTGATTACAACCGTTGGCGTGCTAATTATCGCCTGTCCGTGTGCATTGGGATTAGCCACTCCAACCTCGATTATGGTGGGTACTGGAAAGGGAGCCGAAAACGGAATCTTGATCAAAGGGGCAGACAGTTTAGAATTGGCGCATCAAATCCAAACGATCGTGCTAGATAAAACGGGAACGTTAACGCAAGGAAAACCAACCGTAACAGACTTTCTAACGGTAAACGGTACTGCGAATCAAAGCGAATTGAAACTCCTGAGATTAGCGGCATCGGTTGAGCGAAACTCGGAACATCCGTTAGCGGAAGCGGTAGTTCGCTATGCTCAGTCTCAAGAAGTGGCGTTAGGAGACGTGCAGAACTTTGAAGCAGTTGCTGGCAGTGGCGTTGAGGGTACGGTGTCTAATCAAGTCGTCCAAATCGGCACTCAGCGCTGGATGGAAGAACTTAGAATCGACTCTCAGGCATTGCGAGAGCAAAAAAGTCAGTTAGAAGCATCGGGTAAAACCGCCGTCTGGATTGCAGTCGATGGCAAACTTGAGGGATTGATGGGGATTGCCGATGCGCTGAAACCTTCTTCGGTTCAGGCAGTCCGATCGCTGAAGAAACTCGGTCTAGACGTGATTATGCTGACTGGAGATAATCAGCAAACCGCAGACGCGATCGCCCGTGAAGTAGGAATTACCCGTGTGATTGCCGAAGTTCGCCCCGACCAAAAAGTGGCTCAAATCGCCGCCCTTCAAAAAGAAGGAAAAATTGTGGCAATGGTGGGGGATGGCATTAATGATGCACCCGCTTTAGCTCAAGCACAGGTTGGGATCGCGATCGGGACGGGAACTGATGTGGCGATCGCAGCGAGTGACATTACGTTAATCTCTGGCGATCTTCAAAGCATTGTCACTGCCATTCAGCTCAGTCGCGCTACGATGAGAAACATCCGTCAAAATCTCTTCTTCGCATTCATTTACAACATTGTTGGGATTCCGATCGCGGCGGGGATTTTATTTCCATTCTTTGGCTGGTTGCTCAGTCCGATGATTGCTGGCGGTGCAATGGCACTGAGTTCTATTTCAGTCGTCACTAATGCTCTGCGCTTACGCAACTTTCAGCCTAAAACACTGACCTAATCAGGAAGGGACAACACCATGAACCGACGCAAAATTTTAGGACGTTTAGTAGGTCTGAGTTTGTTGCTGGGCGCTGCATCCACGTCTGCACAAATGCCAATGGAGCGTTCTACACCGAGTAAATTTCAGCGCATTGAGCAACCGATCGCCGTCAAAGCTGGAGTTGCAGTTGGGGGAATCGCTCTGATTGGATTGGAACTTTGGTGGTTTCTCGGCAAACCAAAGGCACAGCGATCCACTGTTGAGCAAGGCGTTCAGACCCTCACGATCGATGTGGATGGGGGCTATGAGCCGAGTCAAGTGGTGGTCAAAGCAGGTCAACCTGTGCAGCTAAACTTTTTTCGCAAAGATTCCAGTAGCTGCTTAGAGAAAGTTTTGTTTCCAGATTTCCACATTGCGGCTGACTTAGCCATGAATCAGATTACGTCGATCGAGTTTACGCCAGAGAAACCGGGTGACTATCCCTTTACCTGTGGCATGAATATGTTTCGGGGAGTTGTGAAAGCAGAGTAGGTGATCAAGATGGTTGTTCAAGAAGAGACAAAACTGATTGGTTCCGTTGCCAAAGAAAGTGGGATTCCGATCAAAACGATTCGCTATTATGAGGAACTAGGCTTACTCAAAACGATGGGCAGGACGGAGGGCGGATTTAGATTGTTTAGCGCTGATGTGTTCGCCCGCTTAAACTTTATTAAACGCGCTCAAAAATTAGGATTGAGCTTGTTAGAAATTCGAGAGTTTTTAGAGATTCACGACCAAGGTGATTTGCCGTGTGATCGCGTTCAAGAAAGTCTGAGAAACAAGCTTATAGAGGTCGATCGACAAATTCAGGAACTCCAAATTCTCAGACAGGAGTTAGGAAGACTTCTGGCTGGAGAAGCTATTTTGCCCCAAAACTCGGCGGCGACCATTTGTCCAATCATTGAGCAGGTTTGATCTTAGAGAACTCAAAAGATCATAGGATTCATCGGTTCCTTCAAAGTTGCGCGAATTACGAATCGTTAGCCATTGACCACTAATAAGTTTAAAGGAGTGAAATATGTCTAAGATTGGCTTATTTTATGGAACTCAAACCGGGAATACCCAAACTGAAGCAGAACTAATTCAAAAGGAGTTTGGTGGTGAAGAAGCTGTGACGTTGTATGATGTTGCGAAATTTGAACTCAGTGACTTCGAGAACTATAACAATATCATTGTTGGGTGTCCAACCTGGAATGTCGGTCAGCTTCAGGACGATTGGGACAGCTTCTACGATGAGCTAGATAACGTTGATTTCACGGGCAAGAAAGTCGCCTATTTTGGGATCGGTGATCAGGTAGGCTATGCCGATAGTTTTCAAGACGCGATCGGCATCTTGGAAGAGAAAATTTCTGAACAGGGTGGTACAACGGTGGGGTATTGGTCTACTGATGGTTACGACTTTAATGAGTCTAGAGCCGTTCGGGATGGTAAATTTGTGGGTCTCGCTCTGGATGAAGATAATCAATCTGAACTGACCGAGGAGCGGATCAAAACTTGGGTTGCTGAACTGAAACCAGCGTTTGGTGTATGACTCAATCAATTGTTATATGACACACAATACAAGCGTCATTCGCTCCTTTCGTTGGCTGAATTTGCCGGAGTGGAACATTGGTATATTCTCATTTCTGTTGAATTTCTTTTGGGAAATGCAGCAAATGCCGTTTTATCAGATTCCATCTGATTCTTCTTGCTTCGATATGATCAGAAACTGTACTCTCGCGACCGTTGGGGACGTTGGAATCTCGATCGCTGCTTTTTGGGCGGTTGCGGTGATCTCAAAATCACGGCAATGGTTTCATAACCTTAAATACTGGCAAGTCAGCAGCTTTATCCTAGTAGGCGTCGTCATTACAGTCATCTTTGAAGCTCTAGCTACTAAGATATTTAGTCAATGGAAATATGCTGACCTGATGCCAACCCTTCCATTCTTGGGGACTGGACTGCTGCCGCTCTTTCAGTGGGTGCTGATTCCGCCCCTTGTGGTCTGGTTCGTCAAACGTCACCTCTCCGAGTTCAGACGGAGAAGCTCAATCTTGCCTCTCACCTAGTTTATGCTGACCCTGTTCGATCAAGGCACAGGTAGACATCAAGACAGAAGGAGTATACCCAAGCCCCAAGATACAGTCGATCGGAAGCTGCTGCAATTGCTCTTTCCATTGCTCATTGCTTTAAAGAGCTTGCCCTGCCTCTGCTGCATCGGTGATATGCAAATCATCAATCAGGGTTGCAACCGAACATTTTGAGAAAGGGAGTCTGGCACGATAGACAATTTTCTGATGAGTGTCAAAACGGCTGCCTAGACTGAGGTTTAATGGGCGCAGCAGGAACATTGGGCAGACGACTGCGTGAAAGCAGTAGCGGAATACTAAGCAATCCTAAAACCATCACAACAGCTGTCATCAGCCACACGATCGAACGATCAGGACGATAGTTGCCGCGCTCAATTTGCCAAAACACCTGATTGTATCGCCACGCGGCTAGGGCGATCGTCACAACCCCAAACACCACTAAACTAACGCCAAGATGCTCAGAACTGAAGAAGGAACGAGCCTGGGGTTCTTGTTGAGTTAGGGTTAACTCCAGTTGGCGCAGAAAGATGCCAAAGCGGGCGATCGCAAACCCAAACCCAATCAGCGCGATCGAGGTTCTGACCCAGGCAAGAAAGGTTCGTTCGTTGGCTTGATGTTCTCGTTGACGGTCAACGGGGGAGTCTGGAGTCATTGCAAACAGTAGTATTCAGTGGCTGTAGTTTAACTTTAGACTGCAAATAGGACTGAGCGATCGCCTGTAAAACGGCAGAGGTGTCTTTTTCTTGCCCCAAAGCTGACTCAAACCAGAAGAAAAAATCGACGGGAACCAGCAGCAATAATTTCAGCGATATCTTTGATGTGGAGAACTTTAATCTCTCTTTCTTTTTGCTTTCAATTCGTCAAATATCCTTATGGCTCTCTCCTCCGATCGTTGAATTTCTTCTTTCGTTCTCGTTTCTAGCGCAGATTCAATCTTGTCCAACCGCTTTCTTTTTGTGTTCTCTGCGCCATCCTTCTCACAGACGCTTCAGCGTGTTCGTGTTGAGTTTTTCTCTCCATCTTTTCTATCTTTTTCAGCATATTATCAGGCGATTTAATTTCATTTTCTTTTGAACTGTTGCTTGAATTTTGTGTCATTAGTTCAACCAACTTTAGAAGAATCAATCTTTGAACTTCTGCGGGATGCACAGAAGTCCAGATATTTGAATATTTCTCAAACTTCTACTCCTACAAAGGTTTCAGAATCTAATTTTGAACTAGAAAAATAGAGTGGACTAAAAATGGACTAAAAATCGAGCCTCTTTTTGACCTAATTTGTTGGGTTTGATCCCTGTGGTTGTCTGTCAGTGCATTCTACTTCAGCCTCGCTAAAACAAACATGGCATCTTCTGGAGACAAAACAACGTTGGCTCTTTATCCCAGTCGCCTTGTTTGAGACTCACTATGAGTCTCAAACGTAGTCTTGAATAAGACAATTGAGCATCTGTAATCGTCTAAACGGGTAGTACCGATCGCTAGACGGTCAAGCCAGACTCACCACAACCAACAAACTGTTCAATAACCGCATCGAACAGCTAGGCTGACAATCCATCAGCCCTCACCTATATTGTGGAATGATCCATTTTCAAGCGCAGGCGGCAAAAACAGA
>Ga0209724_1004120_pt1 | contig 11543 bp, 9 predicted proteins | sample grotaG_FD_184143 | JGI IMG/M metagenome (GOLD analysis project Ga0209724, IMG submission 184143) | Glacier valley bacterial and archeal communities from Borup Fiord, Nunavut, Canada, to study Microbial Dark Matter (Phase II) -... | ecosystem: Environmental > Aquatic > Freshwater > Ice > Glacier ... | reverse complement strand
TTTTGAAGTTGAATTCCGGATAATTGCCCGGTTCAAAATTCATAGCATAGCCGTAGCAGTTCACCACTGTATTTTCATAAACCTGGCAATCGGCCATGGGTTCTGGCGAACCGTTTTCAATCCACACCAGAAACCCGGCTTGTCCGTTTTTTCGTCCATCGTTGTAACTGATGTTGTTTCGAAAAATGTTGTTTTTCCAAACCGAAGCACCCTTATATTGGAACAATCCGTATCCTGGGCCTTCATTGTTGGCCGAAAAGTTATGCTGCATCACCGAATTGGTCATTCCTCCATCGAAGTCGAAACCTCCTCCATCTTTGCCTTTTTCAGAGGTCTGATTGTCGTGTGAATAACAATGTTGAATGGTGACACTGTCACTTTCATAAGCCCATATTCCAACCGGGCCATTGCCTTCTCGAGGCATGTCCCATCCGTTGCTCATTGCTTCACAATATTCGATGGTTCCATTGGTAACTCCGCCAATCAGGATCCCATTTCCGGAGTGATTATTTTTAACTGCCGGGCAACCCGGGTTATTTTCAGCGACACAGTTGGCAATGTGTAAATTCCTGAAAGTCTTTTGTCCCGAACCTTCCAACCCACCAGCATTCTGGCCATCCGATTCAACATTGATACCCGAAAAACCATTGTCGTGCGCATAAACATTGGTAATTTTAAGGTTCTTGCCACCAACAACTTTCACGCCTGACCATAAAAATCCACTGGCATCGAGACTATCAATCGAGCAATTCTGAATATTGCGTAATTCAACGCCGCTGCCGGTATTTCCCTTTAGACGGCCATTTCCGGTTACAACCAGGTTTTTAATCTGAAGCCACGAGCAACTATCTGCATGAATCGAGTTTTCGTTTCCGCCATTGATAATCGCACGTCCATTTCCGAAAGATCCGATTACAATGGGTTGTTCTTTTGTTCCAGCCAACGCTGATAATTTAAGTGTTCCTTCAAAAGATTGTTTTCCTGCAAAAAATACCGAATTACCAGCCTTAAGTTGAAGAGAATTAACTTTTTCAATGCTCTTTAAAGGCTTTTTCAAAGTTCCCTTATTGCTGTCCAGACCCGATTGTGAATCGACAAAGTAAATTGATTGAGGCGAGGAGCATCCAACTATAAATAGGATAAATATAACAAGTAAACGATTCAAAATCAATGAATTTCGCATGACTCTTATTTGATTAGTTTTTGTTCTTTCAGAAACTCTGTCATTCGTTGCAAGGTAGGCAAAAAATTGGGATTACTCACAGGCCAGTCACAAGAATGATCTGCATCTTTCACAGAAATCAATTCACAGATATTTCCCGCTTCCATCATCAGGCGTGTAAACTTTTCTGCAACCTCAAACGGAGTGGTTTTATCTTTGGTTCCGTTCGAAATTATGGTTGGCGGCCAGCCTTTCTGGATGTGTAATAGGAGCGAAAATTCTGGATGTGCATCAAAAAACTCTTTTCCGAAGCCTTCACCCAATACCGGATTGTGAAGCACCAGTGCATCGGGTTTCGAGCTGATGGTCAGATCCTCATCCGAGGCATCGCCTGCATCAATCATTGTACAGGCTGCCAGATATCCACCTGCCGAACCACCTGCAGCAATAATGTGATTGGCATCAATACCTAATTCTTTGGCATGAGCCCGAACATACAGGATGGCCGATTTGGCATCCTCAATACATTCAACAGGACTTGTTCCATGGCGCGATTTCACCCTGTAATCTGCTTCAATACCAATTATTCCATGGTCTCGAAACCATGCTGCATTGGGAATCTGATCTTCCACATTTCCACTTACCCAGCCGCCACCGGTAAAGTATACAATGGCAGGCAAAGCTTTTTTCGACTTCCCAGAAGGACGCAACAGATACAAATACATGCCCTCCTGAGGCGTGTTTTTGTAAAGGATCTTTTCAGCCAGTGCAACAAGGTTTTTTCCTGAAAGCTGATAACTATCATGTACGTTCACAAGTGAAGTAACCGAATCAGGTTTTTCTTGAGAATAGTATCTATTAGCCTGAACAGTTACTGAAAATAAGGTCAGTAGCATAAATATCTTTAAACAATTCATTTTTATACGATTAATATATTGGTGCTTAATTTCATCCTGATTCACATTTTACCTTTTAGAATACTTTGTTAAAATAGAATGCACTATTTTACTTTGCCATTAGCTAATAGCTGTCAACCCTTCAGTCATCCTCAACTGCCGGGCTTTTCAATGCCAATTATTTTATAATTGTAACAAGTAAATATTCAATTCGACTGGATACCCCATTTCAGAACAGCACTTCTGACTTCTGACTTCCAGCTTCCGTCTTCACGCCTTTTCAAACACTTCTTTTACCATTTGTCGGTTCTGAAAGGTGTTACGGGCAACCCGTAATTGCTGAAAATATCGGGCATGGTGGAATCATCGAAACAAAACCGGACCGCTACTGGTGTTTTTACTTGTTTGGAGGAAACGAGTACCGTATTACCCTCAATTTTAGCTGTTCCAGGTACAAACTTCTGATCGACTCCCGCAATCATAAATTTAGCAGGAATTTTACCAGTACATCTCAAACCTTCGGCTGCATGATTGAAACTGATGCGAACTTTGTCCTTCTCAATTTTCATCGACTCATAGGATGGACTTTTATATTCACCCATATTTTGTTTGTACGTTTCAGTCAATGCGTACGCAGCAAGTCGTTTACCCACGTCAAGTTTGTTCTTGGGATGTATATCCTTGATATTGTCAACTAAATCAGAAATCACGACCATACCGGTTTTGGGAATCGTTTTGGAAGTCAACTCCTGCTGTTCACGCAGATACGCGGCTTTGCTATTGGCACCGTAAGTAAAAGGGGCAATCTGGACAAAATAAAAAGGGAAATCTTTCTTAAAATCGGTTCTCCAACTTTCAATCAGTGTTTTCATCAGCAATGAATAGATGGGGTAATTGCCACAATTCGATTCGCCTTGATACCAGATAGCTCCGGCAATTCCGTAAGGAACAATTGGGGCAATCATCGAATTGTAGGTGGTTCCTGCCATTCCTGGCCATCCATCGAAATGGTCGGAATACTTAGATTTATTCAGTACTGGGTTGTCCTCGATCTTGCTTTTTTCAATCCACACTTCGGCAGGAGTTCCACCCCATGCAGAAACGATAATACCAACTGGAACATTCAGCTTTTGTTGTAGTTCGCGGGCAAAAAAGTATCCAACAGCACTGGTGGCACGCATGGTTTCCGGAGAACATACCGACCAATTGGCAATACAGTTTTGCTGCGGATATTCAGCTCCAATTCGTTCTACATGAAAAATACGGATGTTCGGATTGGTCGCTTTGTTCACTTCTTCATCACCATTGATGATCTTCCAGTTTGCACTCATTTCCATGTTTGACTGGCCGCTACATATCCATACCTCGCCCAGCATTACATTGTTCAGTTGCACTTTGTCGTTTCCAAAAACCTGGATAGAATAAGGGCCTCCCGCGGCAATAGTTTTGATTGAAGTGATCCATTTAGACGAATTGTCCGCTTTTACTTTGACAGTATCTTTGCTCCAACTGGTGACAATTTTTATGGTTTCGCCTGGATCAGACCAGCCCCAGATGGCCACGTTAGCGTTTTGCTGCAACACCATGTTGTCGGTAAATACCGATGGAAGGATAATTCTTCCATACATGTTAATACTGAAGAAGGAAAGAACAAGTAAGATTATTAGCGTGCGTTTCATAATTAAATGAGTTTATCGGTTATTGATTTAAGATTTAACAAAGTTGCATAGACCAATGAATAGATGATGGCGATAGGATTAATCAATAGAACTAACAGTCCAATTCAAACACAAATGACGCAATTAAATTTTGAAGGTCAAAACCTATTGGCAGATTTGATGTTTCATTCATTGTGATGCCTTCATTGTACTCTTAAGTCAATCTATTCTTAAGAAATTAAGAATTCCTTTAGGAAGTTGAGTTACGCAGAAAATTATCTATTTAATCTACGTAACTTCGTCCAGCTTTTCAGAGGCTACAAATTATAATCTGTTGTTATGTCGGGGACGAATAATCATTCAGCTCTCAATAATGTATCTTTTGCAGGACTATTAATCACCATTGGAATTGTTTTTGGTGACATAGGTACCAGTCCGCTATATGTGGTAAAAGCAATTATTTCGGGAGCCGACCAATTTAATCAGTTACTGGTTTACGGTGCTCTGTCGTGTGTGGTATGGACATTGACATTACAGACGACACTTAAATATGTGATTATCACCCTCAGAGCCGATAACCACGGTGAAGGAGGGATATTTGCCTTGTTTGCCCTGATGAAAAAGAAATCGGTCTGGGCAGCAGCTATTACAATGGTTGGTGGAAGCGCCCTGTTGGCTGATGGTGTAATCACTCCTTCCATTACTGTCACTTCATCCATTGAGGGTTTGCGGTTGATTAATCCTGAAATCCCGGTACTCCCTGTTGTTTTAATCATTATTACTGCCCTTTTCTTTGTTCAGCAGTTCGGCACTAAATTTCTTGGAAATTCATTTGGTCCCATCATGGTCATTTGGTTTGCTATGCTTTCGGCACTTGGGTTTGCTCAAATCACTACCTATCCTGAGATTCTGAATGCTCTGAACCCGGTTTATGCTTACAATTTTCTGACTCAATATCCCTCAGGATTTATTTTGCTCGGCGCTGTATTTCTCTGTACCACCGGAGCCGAAGCCTTATATTCTGATATGGGACATTGTGGCCTACGTAACATACGCATTTCATGGATCTTTGTTAAAATATCACTTTTGCTGAATTACTTTGGTCAGGGTGCATGGCTGATGAACCATCCGCAGCCCACTCCAGATTTGAATCCTTTTTATTCAATCATGCCATCCTGGTTCCTTTTCCCCGGAATTCTGATTTCGACAGCTGCCGCCGTGATTGCCAGTCAGGCATTAATTACCGGTTCTTATACTTTAATCAGCGAAGCTGTATCCATGAACTTCTGGCCCAAAATTAAAGTATTGCATCCCACCACCATTAAAGGGCAAGTTTACATTCCTTTTGTAAACTGGCTTTTATGGGTTTCGGTCTGTTTCGTGGTGCTATTCTTTCAAGAATCCTCAAATATGGAAGCTGCTTACGGCTTATCGATTACCATTACCATGATAATGACTTCCTTGCTTTTGATTCATTACCTGTATCAGCAAAATGTTCATTTGTCGCTGTTAATCTTCCTTAGCCTACTGTTTGGAACCATCGAAACTTCATTTTTGATTGCTAACCTACATAAATTCTCCCATGGCGGATGGTTTTCAATTGCATTGGCATGTGCCTTTTTACTCATCATGATTGGTTGGTTTTTTGGTCGCCGTATTAAGAACCGCTACATCAGCTTTGTAAACGTAAACAAGTACCTGCATTTATTCGAAGATCTGAGCAAGGATAAAACAATCCCTCAAATTGCTACAAATTTGGTTTACATCATTAAAGCCAATGAATTATATCAGATAGAATCCAAGATCATGTATTCGATCTTTAATAAACAGCCCAAGCGTGCCGAAACCTATTGGTTGTTGCATGTGAATATAGTAGATGAACCAGATACCTTTAGTTATGAAGTTACCCAGTTTATTCCCGGAACGTTGATCCGTGTGGATTTCCATCTTGGATTTAAGGTCGAACCACACATCAGCCTTTACTTTAAAGAAGTATTGAAAGACATGGTTGCTAGCGGCGAAATAAAATTGTCGAGTTCGTACGAATCGCTTAAAAAACATCACTTTGCAGCAGACTTCCTGTATGTGAACCTCGACCGTGTGATGACACAGGACTATAAATTATCGCCTTGGGAAACAATGATCATGGGCCTGCATGCCTTCACACGGATACTGAGCATCAACGATGTGAAAGCCCTTGGCCTGGATTCCAGTAGTATTATTGAGGAAAAAGTACCTATCTCGGTTGAACGTCCACTAAACCGGAAAATACAACGGGTAAACGGGTAATAAAATCAGGGAGCAGTAGCTGACTTTTAAAATGGGCAATTTTTCATTTATTTTTATGATTGTCAATTGTATTAAGTGAAATTCTTAGTATCTTTATTACCTGATTCCCGGTATCGCATTCCTCGAAAATAAATGAACTCAGAGAATGCTTTATTTTGATAATTATATACTTGATCAACCTGATTTTCTACTTTGGATCAGTCAATGAGGCTACCCCACATCAGGTTTAGGTTGACTACCTATCGATCCAAATATCTTTCCTTCTGCTATTTATAAAAGCATTGAACGGATCACGGGTATTATCCGATCCTACTAAAAGCATTTGATGAAACATAGGATAGAAAGTAAATAATGAGTAGCTAATAAGCAGCTTATAAGTCCGAATACTTACTATGTACTTATTAGCTACTTATTAACTACTCATAATCTACTTATTATATACTAAAACTTCAATCACGTTACATAGGTTCAGACTTCCTGATCTCCTACTTGTAACTACTTGAAATTAAACTATATCAGGAATGAAGTACCGCAAATTAAACTGTCGCAAAATTAAGCTACTCCCCATCGTTCAGACAATAAATGCAACAAGTTAAGATTTTTTATATGCTGCAATTCGATTCGGACAAAACGGGAAATAACTTTTTGGCTTCAAATGCCATGAAAAAGTTATTCTCGTTTTAGGCCGCAAACACATACTTCTGATTTGGAGTATGATAATCCAATGACTGGTGCAATCTTTCCTGGTTATAAAATTGAAAATACTTTTCCAGTCCTTTCCATAAAGATAGACCATTTTCATACACATTCAGATATATGTTTTCATATTTTACAGTTCGCCACAATCGTTCAATAAATATGTTGTCAAGAGCTCTTCCTTTTCCATCCATCGAAATTGCTATACCATTGGCAATTAAAGTACTAATAAATACTTCGCTGGTAAACTGGCTGCCCTGATCGGTATTGAAAATTTCAGGGACACCATGTTCTTTAATGGCTTCCTGAAGCACTTGGGTACACCATTCGGCGCTCATAGAATTCGATAATGACCATTGAACAATGTATCGGCTGTGCAAATCAATAATGGCCGTCAGATACATAAAGCCGGTCTTCATGGGGATGTAGGTAATATCCATGGCCCAGACCTGGTTACACCTCTCTATCTTTAAACCCCTGAGCAAATAGGGGTATTTGTAATGCGTTTTATCACTGATGGTCGTGTGCGGTTCCCTGTAAATGGTTTGCCAGTTGACGATCTTCATCATACGTCGTACCCGCTTTACATTCACATTAAAGCCGCAGGTTAAAAGATATGCCGTTAGTCTTAATGCCCCGTAAAAGGGGGTTGAAAAATACTGCTCGTCCAACTTGCGCATGATGTCCAGGTTCTCCTGTGACTCTCCTGAGGGAACGTAGTAAAAGCTACTCCTGTTAAGCGAAAGCAATTTACATTGAGAACTTATACTCAATTTCTTACAGTTTGGTTCTATCATCCCTTTTCGTTGTTCAGAACTGATCATCGAAGCTTTTTTTTTAGAAAATCGTTCTCAACTTTTAACTGACCTATCTGGGCGTACAATACCTGGGCATACACTCCACTCTCTTTTGTCTCGGATGGATCTGTTAAAAATACATTCCCGAAATTTTTTAACGCCACAGCTTTCCAGGTGGTAATCTGACCAGGTAAAAGTTCATACTTCTTGGCCAATACTTCAAGGGATTCGCGCTCTTTGAGAGATTCCAAAACAACTTTGGTCTTAAATTCCTTACTAAATTTCCTTCGTGTAAGTGACATAAATTTTAGTTTAAAGATGTAAATTTATATCTTAACTTCCTGTCCTATTTTTAGGGAGCAGCATAACATGCCTAAATAGTATACGTCAATCATTAAATAACTTTTCCAGCTTAGTCCCTAATTCTACAAAAAGAGAATTTAAGTTAATGGAACTTTTCAAAGCAGCTGAATTAATTAATAGGTCTGAATTAAAGAAAAGAAAAATAATTTATGAGTTAAATGTTGACAAAGATGACAAAAAAACTATCAATCAACCATTTCATAACATTTTGCAAGTTATTAATAATTTAATTCTAAATTCAATTAAGGCTTTAGAAGGAATAGTTGATTCTCCAACAATATATATTGATTGTAAAATAATTGACCATCAATTAGAAATAATCGTTTGTGACAATGGATGTGGTATACCTGAATCCAATCAAGATAAAATATTTGATATGTACTTTACTACCACAGATGGTAGTGGAATAGGATTATATCATGCAAAATACTCTCTTGAAAAAATGAATGGAACAATTAAATTGTTAAAATCTTTTAGTAACTTTAGTACGGCAATTAAATTAGAAATACCCATAAAAGATGATAAAATCAATACTAATAATTGATGATGAAAGGATTCAAGCTGAAAGCCTATCAAAATCAATACAAAAGGAAAAGGAATATGTAAATTGTTTTGTTGCTAGCGACGAGAAGGAGATTTTATCCTCTATTGAAACTATTTTTTTTGATGTAGCAATTGTTGATTTACGTATGGATAATTATGCGATTGATGGTTTCTCAATAATTGAAAAAATACTTGAAATTAACCCATTTTCTAGAATTATTATTGTTTCTGCATACACTCAAGAATATATTTTTCATCTAAAAGACATTCTTTTATCTGGAAAGGTAATTGGATTAATTGAGAAGAAAGAGTACAACCAGTTTTTAAGTGAAATAGTACTTACATTATCAAAGTACGAAGAAGATCATTTTAACGATCCATCAGAAACAGCAAAGGCTTTAACTAGTTTCTATGCAAATGCAAAAAATGAAACTGATACTTATCAGAAAGGTATTATTTTTGAGCAATTTGTAGCCATATTGCTTAGTAATATGGGCTTTAAAAATATTAATAAACGCGTTCTAGATAAAAGTCAGAATGAAGTAGATCTTGTTCTAAGAAATGAAATAAATGATAACTTCTTTTCAAAATTCGCACCTTATATTTTAGTTGAATGTAAGAATAAGCCTAACGATCCGGTTGGAAAAAATGATTTTATTCAGTTCTTCACAAAGCTAAAAAACACTAATGGATTATCAAATTTAGGTTTCCTAATAACTACTGGTTACATTGCACGAACAACTTATATAGAGGCTGTTCGTACGTCTTCTGAAAGTTGTAAAATTATATTTTTGTCAAATCCAGAGATTGAAAGGCTTATAAACTCAATTACTCCGCTTCATGAATTAAAGAAAATTATCGACGAACAAGTAAAAGATAATTAAATTGCTCTAAAGGATTAAACAGCCCCGCAAGTTGAACTTATAAGAAATTTTGGTCTTTTAGCTTGAAAAGAGGTATACTTTGTGCAATATTCTTGGCCTTAAATCCCATAGGTATGATTCCTGTTGTAGCCCGGATTTCAATTCGGGAGATGGTTTAATTATCAACGATCTTTCTTCCGAAGGGAGTTAATGCCAGTGATACGAGTTTGAAATGTTGCTTGGCCCAAGGAATGCCGATGATGGTGATGCCGAGCAATATTCCAAAAATCAGATGGGTCAATGCAATCCAGATGCCGCCAATGAGTAGCCAAATCAGGTTCATGAGGGTTGACAGGCAGCCAGGAGCCGATGGACTTAATTCGATGGTTTTGCCAAATGGCCACAAGGCAAGTATGGCTAGTTTAAAGGCCTGAATCCCAAATGGAATTCCAATAATGGTGATACATAGCAAAAAGCCTGCAACCATGTATTCCAGGAATACCAAAAAACCTCCGAATATAAACCAGATTAAATTCCCAAGTGTGCCCATCTACGTTGATTGAATGTTTCGCTAAAGATACATAATCCAATTCAATCATTTTAATTTATGGATAATTCTATATTGGCATGTTGGAAGATAAGACGTGTCGGTTTTCAGAATGTCTATATTTGTTGCCTTAGCTATTCAATCAGCATAGCATAGTAGAGATTCTGAATGAAGGATTATTTTACAAGTGAGACTTTTTCGGTGGTGCGCATTCGTAATTTTAGACTTTTTCTGGCCTACCGGTTTTTCATGACTTGCGCGATTCTGATGCAGGCTGTGATCGTGGGCTGGCAATTGTACGATCTTACCAAAGATCCACTTTCAATGGGAATGATTGGTCTGACAGAAGTAATCCCGCAGGTAAGTATTGCACTTTTTGCCGGTCATTTTGTAGATATCTGGGATCGTAAACTAATCATATTCAGAACAAGTTTCCTGTTATTGATAGGTTCAGCAATATTATTGGGGTCAACCATAAATTCCGAATATACTTCCTTCCTCACAGGTACAATACCCATTTTTGTTACTATTTTTTTAGTTGGTTTGGTTCGCGGAATATTAATGCCAGCCCATACTGCTTTACTGGGGCAATTGGTTCCCCGTGAATTGCTCACCAGGGCGGCCACCTGGGGAAGTACTGTGTGGCAGGTAGCTGCAGTAACAGGGCCGGCTTTGGGTGGTTTGATGTACGGCTTTTTTGGAATTGTTCCGGCTTATGTGCTGGTATTTACATTCTTCCTTACCTGTGTCATCATTATTTATTTTATTAAAAGTCCTGGTAAAGTCATTCAGCATCCTGATCGCGATGAACGTATTTTTGCCAGTATTTCAGAAGGAATTCGCTACGTATTTAAAAACCAAATTTTGCTGGGTGCATTTTCACTCGATATGTTTGCCGTTTTGTTTGGCGGTGCTATTGCCATGCTGCCGGTATTTGCTTCCGAGATTCTGAAAGTTGGTCCCCAGGGGTTGGGTGTATTGCGTGCCTGTCCGGCAATCGGGGCAATAGTGATGTCAGTGATTCTGACTTTTTATCCTCCCCTCAAACGTTCGGGTCGTCAAATGCTCTTCAGTGTGGCCGGATTTGGTATCTGCATATTTGTTTTTGCATTATCAAGGAATTTTTACCTGTCGGCCGGTGTTCTGCTATTGAGCGGTTCATTTGATTTTGTGAGTGTGGTCATCAGAAGCAGCATCCTTCAATTGTTTACCTCCAACGAAATGAAAGGAAGGGTTTCATCAGTCAACAGTATTTTTATAGGTTCATCAAATGAACTGGGAGCTTTCGAATCGGGCGCTGCTGCCAGTTTGATGGGATTGGTTTCATCGGTTGTTTTCGGAGGTGTCATGACACTGGTTGTGGTTGGAGTGGCTGCTGTGGTAGCTCCAAAACTAAGAGGGATGTCCTTGAAAGATCATTCAGTGGATTGATGATATCCAATATGGTATAGTATGCTCGTGTTACTGCTATTGTGACGTTCGGGCTTTGGGCTCTGGCAATTCCAAAGGGGTCGAGATTACGTGATTTACGTGGTTTACGTGGTTTACGTGATTGTATTTTTTGCTTGCAGGTATGAGAGTAAAAACATACAGTCACGTAAACCACGTAAACCACGTAAACCACGTAAATGACACCCTGTTGTCATGTTCTTCGACAGTTCGACAATTAGTATTTTAAGCTCCAAAGGGAGAGGTTGTGAGGTGTCTTTTGGTCATATCCCTCAAATAC
>Ga0209724_1004117_pt1 | contig 11545 bp, 9 predicted proteins | sample grotaG_FD_184143 | JGI IMG/M metagenome (GOLD analysis project Ga0209724, IMG submission 184143) | Glacier valley bacterial and archeal communities from Borup Fiord, Nunavut, Canada, to study Microbial Dark Matter (Phase II) -... | ecosystem: Environmental > Aquatic > Freshwater > Ice > Glacier ... | reverse complement strand
GAAATTCACGCAGGGAAATCTCAAAAACCACCATCGGTATAAGTCACTGGAGAGCCGAGATGCCCGGAAAACGGGCAAGTCCGGTTCGGTGGCAGCCAGGCGTAAAAGTACCAGCAATGGCAACTCGGCGGCTGGCGAGCCTACAACAAAGATAGCGAGGTTGGCAAACGCTTCGCGGATAAGTTGGTTAAAGTTTTTCTCTCGGACGGGACTGAAACCTGGCTCTTAATCCACATCGAGGTGCAAGGTTATTCCGACCCTGAGTTTGAGAAGCGGATGTTTGAATATTTTTACCGCATTCGAGACCGCTACCAGGCCGAGGTAGTCAGTCTGGCACTCCTGACCGATGCGAGTGCCAAATACAGGCCCGGACAGTATCAGGTCAAGCGTTGGGGCTTTTCGCTGTCTTTCCAATTTCCGGCGGTAAAGGTGCTGGATTATTACCAGAATTGGGCGGCTCTGGAAAGCAATGCAAATCCCTTTGCTATAATCGTGATGGCCCATCTGAAAGCCTAGCAGGAGAAACAACCCCAGGAGCAACTGAACTGGAAACTGAGGCTGGTGCGGGAGTTGTACCGCAGGCAGTACAGCCGGGAACAAGTAATTCAATTATTCCAATTTTTGGATTGGGCGATTAACCTTCCAGAAAAGCTAGAGCTAGTTTTCCAGGAAGAATTAAGCAAAATAGAGGAGGTAGAAAAAATGACCTATGTGACCAGTATTGAACGGAAGGGTATTGAGAAAGGTAAACAAGAGGGACGGGCGGAAGGCAAGCAGGAAGAAGCGGTAACGCTAATTCTTCGCCTGTTGAAGCGCAGGGTCGGGGAAATCGGGGCTGAGGTACAACAGCAGGTTAGTGCGATGCCTCTGGAGAAACTGGAAGAATTGGGGGAGGCTTTGCTGGATTTCACCGAGGCGAATGACCTCCAAAACTGGTTGGGGAAGAATAAACCTGATGCACCAGTACAAATCTAACCAGATTCTTTCCCGGTAGCACCGTAGAGGCAGCGAAACCATGCAGCAAGTACAACCTCAGTCCAACCTCAAAACCCTGAGCGGGGTGATTGAACGCATCACCTTTCAAAATGAAGAAAACGGCTATACTGTAGCCCGTTTTTTACCTGACCGCAAGGACGGCAAAGCCACTCCACTCAACTCAAAAGGTAACGACAACCTGATTACACTGGTGGGGAATATGCCCGGAGTGGTAGTCGGGGAAGCCCTGGAACTCTCCGGCTTCTGGCAGAATAACTCTACGCACGGCTGGCAGTTCAATACCCAAAACTACCGCTCTGTCCTCCCTGCTACCGAGCAAGGGATCAGGAAATACCTGGGCAGTGGCCTGATTAAAGGCATCCGGGAAAAGACTGCCGAAAAAATTGTGGCGCACTTCGGCTTGGAAACGTTGGAAGTGCTAGAAAATCAGCCTGAGCGATTGACGGAAGTACCCAAGTTGGGAAAGCATAAGGCCGGGATTATCGCCCGTGCCTGGGTGATTTAGAGTAATCCCAGCGGCGGGGCAATTCAAGGCTGTACTCGTGGGGTTCAAAGCCTTTGCCAAAACCACCATATTCCTCGAACATTTGTTGGGCATCGGTCTCAAGTTCGGCGGGGGCCACCAGACCAGTCACACAACCAACCTGGGGGTCACTAAAATGGTAAGCGATGCCTTTAGCCCAGAGGGGGTCAACTCTTACATCATCATCAACATAAGCCACAATTTCGCCTTTGGCTATTTTTAGGGCATTGTTACGCGCCCAATTCAGGCCGGGGCGAGGTTCAACCACTTGACGGTAGCCAGGGAATTGGGCGACAATTTTTGTCACGCTATCGTCGTTAGGCGCATTATCCACTACCAATAACTCTATTTTGTCCGCCGGATAAATCAGTTTAGTCAGCGACTCAAGGGCATTTTTCAAACTTTGGGGTCGCCCCCGCGTGCAAATTACTACGGTCAGAGTAGGCCAATTGTATTCGAGAGAAGCAAGATCTAAAGTTTTAACTGATTGGCAGGGTATTTGGCACTCGATTTCGGATCGGAGATATTTTTCTTCCAGTAGATGTTTGTTGGTCTCGCCTACCAACTCTATAAAAGCGTAGCCGATGGGTTGGTTATTTTTACGAACGAGGATTTGAACTTTAGCATAACGGTTGGCATCAATATATTGCAAAGAAGGGAAAGGACGGGTTAGTTCCAGTTCAATCACTTTAATTGCCAAGATATCCTACTCCTTACTTAGTTTAAGAGTAATTTCTCAATTCACTTTACTAGCCGCGATGAATTTCAAAATTTCCAGCTCTTGGGTTGTTAAGATAAGTTCAGTATTATCTTTAACCATAACTTTAGACAACTGGGCGGAAGTGGCGGGTTGCACTAGTGGCTGCCACATATTAACCAGACGAATAGCCTGATATAACTCCTCTCTTGGCAGATTTTTCAGGAAGTAACCTCGGGCTCCAGCTCTTATCCTTTCCACAATGTGTTCAGCGGTATCATAAATGGTTAAAATTATGATTTTGACCATATCATTTTCCTTATCTTATGTAGTTGTCTAATGGCCACTACTCCATTTAGGTTAGGCATTGGTAACTCCCGGAAGATGACATCGAGCTGGAGTTTTTAACCAACTCTAGCACTTCAAAGCCATTGCTTGCCTAACCTTTCACCTCAAAATCAGGTTCAGTGTTCAGGAAATGACTCAGCCCTTCCCGCACAATTCGATGGTTATCCACAATTACAATTTTAATCGAGGTTCTAGTTTGAGAGTAGGTTTTGATTGTGTCTAAATTGGTTATGCTAGTGCCTCAGAAATGTGATAGCTCGGCTCAAGCTACTAACTGGTAGGTTAGCTTGAATCTTAGATTATATTCTGGTCGATCCCTTGACCAGCTAAAGAAGTAAAAGCTCTTGTTTAACTATAGCGATATTAATAGCCGAATTAAAGCTATGAGGGTGGGAACTCTTCCAGACTAATGGCTGAAACTGCCTCATACTTTAGTACCCCATTAGCGATTCACCGATAGCGGATGGCTCCAGGACAAGGGCTATTAAAGCCCATTGTTTTTCTTTGATACTCTCCTAAACCACTTTCCCCACTTTAGTAGGTAGTAGGGTTAGCCTTTCGGAGCTTGTTAACCACTGATAATTCTCACTACAATAATATTGTTATCAGGTTTTAGCCTTTACTATTTTTAGATCATTAACAAAGAATTGAGGCTCCAAAAATTAAAATGAGTATTAATCACCCTAATCACCCTGCTGGCTTAAAATCTTTTGAACTTGAGGCTGAGAAACTTGTAGAAAACGCAATTAAAGGCGTAGAATATGAGGTGCGTCGCTGGCCGGCCCTGCTTGCCCTGATATTGGTTGGTAGCGGTCTGGCTATTCTATCGGAACGTCTGACTATTGGCCCAACCTGGCTGTGGTTATTAATTATTGGAGTGTTAATAGTCCCGGCAGTAATTACCCGGTTAAAAGGTTACCACCAACTTAACCATTGGCTGCTAATAACCATTGGTCTGGTGGTAACGGTAGCCGAGGCCAGCAGTATTGTGCTACTGATAATAAGCTTACCAAATAAAAGTGTGGAGCCCCTCTCCTTGCTGCGGGATGCCGGAATTCTATGGGCCACTAACCTGGTGGTTTTCTCACTGTGGTATTGGATGCTGGATGGGGGTGGACCATTTAAGCGGACTACTCAGGATTATCAGCAAACCTCCGAATTGTTATTTCCTCAGCTAAATTTGATAGCTGAAAGACCTGCTCTGACGAACTGGCGACCAAAGTACACTGATTACCTGTTTGTAGCCTTTAACATCAGCACCGCCTTCAGTCCTACTGACACAGCAGTTTTGACCGCCCGGCTAAAAGCTCTGACGATGCTGCAATCTGTTTTATCTCTAATTACACTGGCCACCCTGGCGGCCAGGGCGATTAACCTCTTATAGATTAGGCGGCCTAATATACAAAAATCTAAAAATCGCCAGCATTTAGAGGTAGTCCAACTTATGATTTGCTCAACTTGGTAAGTTGCCTTTCGCGGGAATTGAGCACCTGGTTGAAAAGAGTAATAGTATAGGTTAACCATCTTTGAGCAGGCTTAACACGAGTTGCAAAAACTGGGGTTGGTAAAGGAATCAGAAAATAGCATTATCACGATCAAAAGACAAGGAAGCCGGGCCGTAGCATGCTAAACGTGAACCGCTTGATTCTGGGATTGTAGAATGTCTTATTATGATTATGAGAATCTAAGTGAACGCCAAGCCGCCAATATTTTAATAACTTGCTGGTCATTGGTTTATTTGATACAGCGGTGGAGCTATAAGGCTAAATTAGAAGCGCAGATCACATTAAACTTGCTAGCTTCAAACAACTACGGCTGGCAGGGTGGTTTGAAAACAGAGACATTCACCGATTGGTTGGGATGGTTAAGAGCGATATTTCCCTGCTATCTATGGCGGTGGATTACCAACTTAAAAAGCGGCTTAAAGAGCTTCACGAGGTTGGGAATGGATAATAAGTAATATTGGCATAGAAATTGCACGGCAGGGCTAGGATTAGCCCTAAATTAAAAAGGATTAAACTTTTGAAGAATGCTTCAAATGGCTACCTTGGCTAAGGATTAAAGTGAAACACAACATTGGTATAATCATCAAAAAATTAAGGCTTCCGCTGTTGAACCAGGTTTGCTTGTAGAAGTCACTGTTACCCGTCTTTAGACCAACTCTTACCAAACTTTTTGAAAGGCACTATGCCTGGAAAACAATAGAAAATAGGTGTTGCTGGTTCCTCCCTACATTACGTTTGAATGAGGGATATTATGATAACGAGAAAGGCAAGATCAACCAATGTCTATTCAGCCAGACACCACCCCAAACCTTCCACAAGATGATGACGACAATAACCCTAATACTCCAACTATTCCTCACTCCGAACCGGCGGGAGGAACGGGTTCACTGGAAGCCTCCCTGGATGAGGAACACAATCCCCTTAAACGCTGGTTGAAAATTCTTGGCCCTGGTCTTATCACCGGGGCTAGTGATGATGACCCCTCCGGTATCGGTACTTATTCCCAGGCCGGTGCCTCCCTGGGCTTTGCTACCTTGTGGACGGCCCTCCTTACTTTTCCTTTGATGGCTTCCGTCCAGTTTACCTGCGCTAAAATCGGGATGGTCAGTGGTAAAGGTCTAGCCGGAATACTACGGGAACATTATTCCCGCTGGATACTTTATCCGGCCCTACTAGCTCTGATTGTTGCTAACACCATAAATGCTGGGGCTGACATTGGGGCTATCGCCGCTGCCTTAAATCTACTCCTGCCAATTCCTATCGTCGTGATGATTTTACCGATTGCCCTGATTATTCTGGCGGTCCAAATCTGGGGGTCTTACCGCTTGATTGCCCGCATCTTTAAGTGGTTAACGTTGGCACTTTTTGCCTATATTGGGGCGGCATTATTTGCCAAACCGGATTGGGGTGAAGTTCTCAAGGGAACTTTTATCCCCACCTTTAGATTTGATAGCAAGTTTCTCTCAGCTTTCGTAGCAATTTTGGGAACTACCATTTCACCCTATCTCTTCTTCTGGCAAGCTAACCAGGAAGTCGAGGAGGAGGTAAGTAGGGGGCGTAAACATCTCTGGCAACGTCAGGGAGCCAGCGATACCGAGCTGAAATATGCTGCCTGGGATGTTAATATCGGGATGTTCTTATCGAATTTAGTAATGTATTTCATTATTTTTGCTTCGGCGGCGACCCTTTTTAAGGCGGGCAAAACCAATATAAGCTCGGCAACCGATGCGGCGGAAGCCCTCCGCCCGCTGGCAGGTGATGCCGCGACGATCCTACTGGCTGTGGGCTTGATCGGAGCAGGCTTTCTGGCTGTGCCAATTCTAACGAGTTCAGGAGCTTATGCGGTAGCTGAAACCTTTGGTTGGAAATATGGTTTAGACCAGAAGGCCGGTCGCGCAAAACAATTTTACCTAGTGATTGCGGCCTCCACCTTGATTGGAATGCTCATAAACTTCGTAGGCATTAACCCGATTGATGCCCTCTTTTGGACGGCGGTTATCAATGGTTTTTTGTCCCCCCCACTTCTGGTAATTATTATGCTGGTTGCAAATAACCGCAAGGTGATGGATAAACGGGTGAATGGATTGTGGAGTAATGTGTTAGGTTGGGCGGCCACCGCTTTAATGTTTGCGGCAGCTATTGCCCTGGTGTTTACCTGGGTTAATCAATCATAACCAATCGCCCTAAGCACCAATTACTTGCGACCATACAAAAAATTGATTGCCCTGGCCCTGACATTACTGAGGTAAGTAGTAGGAATTAACTGGAGTTTCATTCGAGCCCTGGGTGTCTGAGATAAAATCTCCATCTATTATTTAGCTCTTTCGGTTCAGGTTAGTAGAATTACTGCCCATTCTGGGATAGAATTAACATAGATATATACAGGTAGTGATGAGTTCAACCAGCTAATTTAAACACAACAAAAATAAAATCGCGTACCTGGTCAGAGGCGTGCTGAGGCAAAGCTGATTTAACCTGTGTTTCTCCCGCCCCAAAGTTAGAATTTCTAGCAACCACTGACAAAACGAAATAATACAATATGACTAACCAGAAGTCGGAAGAAGGAGGAGGTTCTTAGTGGAAAAGCCAGGGTCGCCCGGAGAAGGTAAAGGCTTGGAGGACGAGTTGCGGCAACTGGAGCAGTCGTTAGACAGTTCTCAAACCAGCCCCAAAAGCACCGAAATCACGGAGGAAGCAACCCAGCATTTATTAGGAGAGCGAAAGCGCGTCGAGCGGTTAAGTCGGATCCGCCAAATTGTATTCGGCTCACTGGATGGTTTACTGGTGCCACTTGGCGTAATTAGTGGGGTAGCGGGCGGCACGGATAGCACCAGGGCGGTAATCGTGGCGGGGTTAGCGGAAGCTTTCGCCGGAGCTTTATCAATGGCAGCTGGTGAGTTTATTGCTGGGAAATCCGAAGCACAGGTTCAAAAGGCTGAAATCAAAAAAGAGCTAGAACAAATGCGGCAATTTCCTGAAGACGAATTAAAGGAAATGACCGAATTGCTTAAGCAAACGGGCGTTCGTGAAGAAGACATCCCGGTTATAGTACAGTATCTCCAACGAAACCCGCGTTTGTATGCTAAAACAATGATAGCGGAAGAACTTGGCTTAAATCTGGAAGTGGAAGAAACCAAAATAGTCGAAGGGCTGACGATTGGTCTGTCTTATATCGTCGCCTCGATTGTCCCACTTATCGCTTATTTTTTTCTGCCGGTAGAAACAGCTTTGTTTGTTTCGCTGGGTCTAAGTTTCCTTTTCCTGGTGGGATTAGGTATTCTTAAAGGGGTACTGACTAAAATGAGTTTGGTGAGTAGTGCTTTTGGTATTGTAATAGTTGGTACAGTGTCAGGCTTGGGGGGCTATTTATTAGGGGTATGGCTACCGAAGTTGTTTGGTTATTAGCTATTCGGCCTGGTTTGTGCTTGGAACAAACGTTGTACAACTTGTCAGAGTGCTTATCGAAAATTTTCGCTGTGTAATTTTAGCAAGATTTTGCCAGAAAGGACTTACTTCCCATGAATCCACCCTTAACAGTATTTTGGAGTTTGTCGTCTAATATTGTACTAGAAAAACTCGGCACTACTCCAAAAGGATTGACTACTACCCAGGCTCAAAAGTTGCTTGCCCAGTACGGGCCCAACTCTTTTAGCACCAAACAACGCCAAAGCAGTTTGCAGCTCTTGCTAAACCAGTTTAAGAGCCCAATTATTATAATCCTGATTCTCGCGGCTATCCTGTCTATTTTTTTGGGCGACATCACCGATGCCGTCATTATCCTGACGATTGTAATAGCTAGTGGTCTACTGGGTTTCTGGCAAGAGCGGGGAGCCGCCAATGCTTTAGAAAAACTCCTGGCGGTAGTCCAAATCCAGGTAACGGTGCTACGGGATGGCAACTCGGTAAAAATTCCTTTAGCGCAAATCGTACCAGGCGATATTGTAATGCTTTCAGCGGGTACAACTATTCCCGGTGATTGTTTGTTACTGGACTCAGACGACCTGTTTTTAGATGAAGCAGCCCTGACAGGCGAAACTTTCCCGGTGGAAAAAAAGGTTGGTTTAGAGCCAGCCGAAACCTTGCTCAGTCATCGCACCAATGTCCTTTTTATGGGTACTCACGTGGTAAGTGGTAACGCCCAGGCAGTAGTGGTTCATACCGCCACCAATACCGAGTTTGGCAAAGTTTCGGAACGGCTAAAGCAGAAGCCACCTCAAACCGAGTTCGAGCGGGGTATCCAGCAATTCGGCTATTTCCTGATGGAAGTGACCCTACTGCTGATTGTAATAATCTTTGCAGTCAATGTCTATTTGGCGCGTCCGGTTTTGGACTCGTTTCTTTTCTCGCTGGCTCTGGCGGTGGGACTTACTCCGCAGTTACTGCCTGCCATTATTAGTATCAATCTGGCACAAGGGGCCAAACAAATGGCTCGGCATAAAGTCATCGTTAAACGCCTGGCCTCCATCGAAAACTTTGGCAGTATGAACGTGTTGTGTGCCGATAAAACTGGAACCTTGACCGAAGGGCAGGTTCAGCTTAAATCTTCGCTTGATGCAAATGGCAACCAGAGTGAAAAAGTGGCTTTGTATGCCTGGCTTAATGCTAGTTTTGAGTCGGGCTACCTTAATCCAATTGATGCGGCTATTCGTAGTTACCGCCAATTCGACTTGACTAAGTACAAAAAGATAGACGAAGTGCCTTACGACTTTGTTCGCAAGCTTTTAAGCGTATTGGTAGCAGAAGAAGAAAGTCCTCAGCACCTAATGGTTACTAAAGGGGCTTTAGACAATGTTTTAGCAGTCTGTGATGAAGCCGAGGTCACTGGTGGCCAAAGGGTGAAACTTGAAACTGTCCTGAGCCAAATCAGAGCCAAATTTGAGGAACTAAGTCAAGCGGGTTTTCGCACATTAGGGGTGGCCTACAAAGATTGCGGCGCTATCACCCAGATAGGGAAAGAGGCCGAAACAGGTATGATTTTCCTGGGCTTTGTGGTCTTGACCGACCCGCCCAAAGCTGGTATTGCCGCTACTATCAAGCAGTTAGACCACCTGGGGGTATTGCTCAAAATTATCACTGGGGATAATCGGTTAGTAGCCGCCCATCTGGGTCAACAGGTAGGTTTGCCTGTGGCTAAAATACTTACTGGGGCGGATTTGCACCGCACCAGCCAGGAAGCTTTGATCCGACAGGTGCGCGAGGTTAATTTATTTGCCGAGATCGAGCCGAATCAGAAAGAACGAATTATTCTAGCTCTCAAAAAGGCTGGTTATGTGGTTGGTTATATGGGTGACGGTATCAATGACGCTTCGGCTTTGCACGCGGCAGACGTGGGTATTTCGGTGGAAAGTGCGGTGGATGTAGCCAGGGAAGCCGCTGATATAGTCTTATTAGAAAAGGGCTTAGATGTCTTAATCGAAGGAGTAAAACAAGGTCGTATTACTTTTGGTAACACCCTCAAGTACGTTTTTATGGCTACCAGTGCAAACTTTGGCAATATGTTCAGTATGGCGGGAGCTTCGCTCTTTCTCTCATTCTTGCCGCTGTTACCTAAACAGATACTCTTGGCTAATTTACTGACCGATTTTCCTGAAACGGCGATTGCCACCGACAACGTTGACCCGGCCTGGGTGGCAAAGCCCCGACGTTGGGATATTAAGTTTATTCGTAACTTTATGCTTACTTTTGGCCTAGTCAGCTCGATTTTTGATTATGTGACTTTTGGCGCGTTGTTACTGATTTTAAACGCCACGCCGGAGCAGTTTCGGGCGGGCTGGTTTGTTGAGTCGGTTCTTTCGGCTTCGCTGATTGTGCTGGTAATCCGAACCAGTGGCCCGTTTTACAAAAGCAAACCGGGTAAAACCTTAATCATAGCTACACTGATAGTAGATACCCTTACCCTGGCAATTCCTTACAGTCCAATCGCCGGATTTTTAGGCTTTAGCCCCATTCCACCCCTGTTTCTACTAATGTTGGGGTTAATATTAACCTTCTATATGCTTACTGCCGAGGTGGCTAAGCACTTTTTCTACCAAGTAGTACATTTCTAATAATCTGGAAAAGGGGTTTTGTCAGAATTGGGAACAATCAGATGAAAAAAGGGAGTTTAAGGCAACTAGAATAATCTATAAGTTTAGAATTATGCGGCTTTCATTATTGATTGATAAACTTCAATACGTGCGCGGTGTTGGAGCCTTCTTAAAACTGGTGAGCTTAATTTCGGCCCGTTCTTGAAGAAATTCCTCAGCTCATCAAACCCGCTGCAAAACCTACTGGCACTTTCAAAACTCTTAAATCCTCGCATCGGATAATATCTTTGCTTTATGGCTCGATGATCCTGTTCTATTCGGTTATTTAAATAATGGTTGGTGCGGTGTAATACCTTCTTGCCAATTACTTTTCGGATAGCTTTGGGGTAGGAGTCGTGTCCATTAGTGGTTACTCGTTCTGGTTTGTGCCCGACTATTTTAACTGCTCGTTTGAAAAATTCTTTGGCGGCCTCTAAATCACGGGTTTTACTCAACCGACTGTCTACCAGATTACCTTCACGGTCAATTGTTCGATACAAATAAACCCAATTGCCTCTTACTTTCACATAGGTTTCGTCTATATACCAGGAATTTCCAGCTTTTCCTTTTCGTTTTGCTCTAAATTTTTCGGTAAGAAGCGGAGTGAAACGTTCCTTCCATTCTCTTACTGCTTCGTAGGTGAACTCAAAACCTCGCTCGATGTAGGGTAGGAAGCGAACTTCCGATTCTCGGATAGCGCGGCATCCCCCCTCCAAACCGGACTTAACCGTTTCCAATTATCCGGCTTTCCATTGACTTTCCTTTGACCGAAGTACCTGCGATGAAGGTAATTTACCCGTTGTTAGCAACAAATGACACCCTCTACATAACCAGTGTCTTTCTGTTTCTGGCTATCATTTGCTGTTGCCATTCTTCTTTCCCCTCTTTGATGTCTTTGAGACCTCGTACATGATGAACTTCAAACGGGCCTTCTTCATGCTGGCAATACTCACACTTGCTGGCATTTAGACGTTTAATTAATTCTGTTCTACCCATTAACAGATTAGTTCTTGGTTGCGTATCTACTTCAAAATTATCCTGTTTGGGCAGTTCCCATGTTTTTAGTCTGAATAGCTTCATCTCGCGTATGCCACCTTTGACTTCGTAATGGATCCCATAATCTCCATTATCTAACCTCAGGTTCTTTGCTGTTTGCCTGACCGACTTTTTGCTCTGAGAAGCTAGAGTTCTCAACAGACTGCCTTTCCATAGAAAGTAGAGTTTGTTGAGTTTGGTCTTGACTGCATATGCTAACCCAAAATAGTTTGCTATTCCTCTAATTTCGGCATTGTAAGTTAGAATTGTTTCAACTTTGCTTGCATTGTGGCATTGCCCGCGCCGTTTGGGTTTAAGCTTTTGGTAGTTCCCATATCTCTTTTCCTTACAGAACTGATCCAACCGTCCCTGAGGT
>Ga0209724_1004115_pt1 | contig 11550 bp, 8 predicted proteins | sample grotaG_FD_184143 | JGI IMG/M metagenome (GOLD analysis project Ga0209724, IMG submission 184143) | Glacier valley bacterial and archeal communities from Borup Fiord, Nunavut, Canada, to study Microbial Dark Matter (Phase II) -... | ecosystem: Environmental > Aquatic > Freshwater > Ice > Glacier ... | reverse complement strand
CAGCGCGGCATGGGTGCCTTGCTCCACCAGCCGCCCCCCTTCCAGCACCAGGATCGTGTCGGCGGCCAGCACCGTGCTGAGGCGGTGGGCGATGACCAGGCTGGTGCGCCCCTGCATCACCCGTTCCAGCGCTTCCTGGATCAGGGCTTCGGTGCGGCTGTCCAGCGCGCTGGTTGCCTCGTCCAGCACCAGGATGCGCGGGTCTTTGAGGATGACGCGGGCGATGGCGATGCGCTGCTTTTCGCCGCCCGACAGCCGGTAGCCGCGCTCGCCCACCACCGTATCATAGCCGTCGGGCAAGTCGGCCAGAAAGTCGTGGATGTTGGCGGCACGACAAGCAGCCTCGATCTCGGCCTGCGTCGCGGCGGGGCGCGCATAGAGCAGGTTGGCGCGGATCGTGTCGTGGAACAGATAGCTCTCTTGCGTCACCATGCCGAGGTTGGCGGTCAGGCTGTCCAGGGTCACGGTGCGGATGTCGTGCCCATCCACCAAGATGCGGCCCGCCGTCACGTCGTAGAGGCGCGGCAACAGATAGGTGATCGTGGTCTTGCCCGCCCCGCTGTGGCCCACCAGCGCCACCAACTGGCCCGGCTCCACGCTGAACGACACATCGGTCAACGCCGAACGCGCTGGGCGGGGCGGGGCATCGGCCCCGCCGTCCCCGTCAACGACAGCGAGGGCAGCCGGCAGCGCAACGGCGGGCGCAGTGGTCGCCGGCGGCGCAGCACTCGAACCAGACAGGCTGCGCGCCACCTGCGGCTGGCCGAAGCGTGTCACCTCGCTCAACCCTGCCGAAGTCACCATGCCGCCGCCTTCGCCATACTGGAACGAGACGTGCTCGAAGCGCACCGCGCCGGCCACCACGCCTAGCGGCACAGCGTCGGGCTGCTCCGTGATGTCCAGCGGCAGGTCCAGCACCTCGAACACGCGCTCGAACGACACCAGCGCGGTAGCAAAGTCAAGCCGCGAGTTGGTCAGCGCGGTCAGCGGGCCATAGAGCTGGCCCAAATAGGCGCTGAACGCGACGATGGTGCCGATGGTGAAGGTGCCGTTCAGCACAAACTGGCCGCCCACCCAGAACACGAGCGCCGTGCCCGCCGCACTAGCGAGGCTGAGACCCAAGAAGAACCAGCGCGAAATCAGCGCCTGGCGCACCCCCGCATCGCGCACGCCGTGCGCGCGCTCGGTCATACGCCGGTTTTCGTCCGCCGCCCGGCCAAACAGCTTGACCAGCAGCGCACCGCTGACGTTCAACGTCTCGTTCATCAGCGCGTTCATTTCGGCATTCAGCGTCATTTGCCGCCGGATCACGGCGCGCAACATTCGCCCCACCCGCCGCGCCGGCAAAATAAACAGCGGCAGTAAGGCAATCGCCAGCAGTGTCAGTCGCCATTCCAGCGAGATCATGATCGCCAGCACGCTGACCAGACTGATCGTGTTGGAAAGGATATCCACCATTGTGCCGGTGACAGCGCGTTGCGCGCCCACCACGTCGTTGTTGAGCCGCGACATCAGTTCGCCGGTGCGCGTGTTGGTGAAGAAACGCAGCGACATCCGTTGCAGATGGGCAAACAGCCCCGTCCGCAGGTCGCTGATGATGCCCTCGCCCACCTGCGATCCCAGCCAACGTTGCAGCACGCCAAACACCCCGCTCAACAACGGTGCGCCCACCATGCCCAGCGCCAGCCAGTTCAGCCGTACCGCATCATGGCTGGGCAGCGCGTGGTCAATCAAGTCGCGGAACAGCAACGGCGGCACCAGCGCCAACAGCGTGATCGCGACAATCGTGCCCAGCATCACCAGAATCCGGCCCCGATAGGGCGTGGCATAACTGCCCACGCGCCGCAACAGCGCGCCGTTGATCGCCGGCTTATCTTGTTGTTCGTCGTAACGTAGGTACGACCACCATCCGCCATGTTCCATATCTGTGTCCCCTTACCGATCTCGTACCGCCTCTGTGACCCGATTTTGCTTGACTCTGCGCGCATTTGGAGTATAATGGAATGGCGCAACATTGAACAAAGATTGGTGCAAGCATCCTATTGACTCTGCCGCTAATGGGAGTATAATGGTAAGGAGAAACGTTAGCCAAGTGTGGCAACAACCCCGTTGCTGGAGCAGTAACACCGCCGGCCCCGTCACCCACATTATTCACCGGTTCTATGTCTAATCTTGCCCATCGCTGGGCCGTGTTATGCCGCCGATACGACATAAATTGTACCTTTTGATTTGGGAGGTTTGATATGACCCTGATGGAAGCAACAGCCCTGGACACCCTCCCCACCGGCGCCCCACCCGTCCTCTTGCTGGTCGAAGATAACCCCGAACAACGCAGCCTCTTACGGGAGTTCCTTTCCGATATCCTGCCCTGCGATTTGCACGAAGCCGCCGATGGCTATGCTGCGCTTGCTCATGCGCGCGCCCGCCATCCCAACTTGGTCTTGCTTGACCTGCAAGTGCCCCCGCACGGCGGCATCCAGGTGCTGCACACCCTCCGCACCGAGGCCGCGTTGGGCGACGTGCCGGTGATCGTCATGTCGGGGTCACGCCTGCCCGCCGACCTAGCCGAAGTAGCCGCCGCCGGCGTGTTCTGCTTTATTGAGAAGCCCTACAGCCTCGACGACCTCGAAAGCGCTATCTTCGCCGCCCTCGGCCCGCAGCGGCTGATATAAGCCGCGACCCCAGCCGGGCCGGCCAGGGTCGCGCAGGGCACCGCAGCAGGGGCTGCCGAGCCGCCTTTAGACGCGCTCGATATATTCGCCGTTCTCTGGGTTGACCGCAATGCGGTCGCCCTCTTTGATGAAACCCGGAGCCGACACCGTCACCCCGTTCTCCAACTCCACGTTCTTGTTCACGCCCGACACAGTGGACCCTTTGACCACCGCATCCGCCGAGGTGACCAGCAGCACCACGCGCTTCGGCGGGCGAATGCCCAGCGCCTCGTCGCCGTGCATCACGATCTGGTAGACATCGCCTTCCGCCAAGAAATCGGCGGCGCGGCCCAGCACATCTTGCGGCACGCTATACTGATCCATCGTGTCCTGACGCATAAAGTGGTACTCGGTGCCGTCGCTATACAGATACTGCATATCGTGCGTGTAAACCTCGTAATCCTCCAGCGACTCATTCGACTTGAAGGTGAAATCCACCACGCGCCCCGTCTTGAGGCTTTTGAGCGAGGTGCGATAGAACGACCCGCCCTTGCCCGGATTGACAAACTCCACTTCGATCAGTTGATGCGGCTGGTCGTTAAACACCACCGTCATCCCGCGCTTAAACTGATCCGCTGAAACTTTAGCCATGCACTCTCTCCTTCGTATTGCGTATTGCGTATATAACTGTTCAGGCTGCGATTAAAAGACAATTGTCATGCGGAGTAGCGCGTCAACGGGCTTGTGTCATGCTCCCGCCAGTGCTGCCTGCGAACCCGCGCACGCCGTGCGCTACTACAATCGCTGCCCCCACAGGCCAAAACCGCGTTGACGCGCTACTCCGCATGACAAGATTCTCTACCTCAACCACCCTAACAACCCTAAAAATCTCCCCAAAATCTCCGTGTCTCCGTGTTGGCGTTACGCCCCGCCAAACAGTTCGCGGCCCGGCAGCCAGAGCGTATCGTGGATGGAGGGGGCATCGGCAAAGAGCATGATCAGGCGATCCACGCCGACGGCAATGCCGCCCGCCGGGGGCATACCCACGCGCAAGGCAGCCAGGAAATCGCGGTCTACCGCGTAGGCGGTGCGGCCCAGCCGCGCCCGCTCGGCCTGATCCGCCGCCAGCCGCGCCGCCTGCTCGATGGGGTCGGCCAACTCCGAAAAGGCATTGCCCAGTTCCAGGCCTGCGATATAAAACTCGAACCGCTCGGCATAACGCGGATCGTGGGCGCGGCGGGCCAGCCCGGCCATCACGAGTGGATAGTCATACAAGATGGTTGGGCGGCCTTGGCCCAGGTGCGGCTCCACCTCGTTGGCGAACAGTTGGCCCAGCAGTTCGTCCCACGGCGATCCGCCGACGCTGTAGCCACGCGCCGCCATGGCCGCCGCCAGCGCGGGCAACTCCGCCAGCGCCTCGATGTCCAGCCCGGCATAGCGCAATACCGCGTCGCGTACCGTGAGCCGTTCCCACGGCGGCGTTAGATCAACTTCTGTGCCCTGGTACAGCAGCCGTAAACGCCCGTCATCCGCTGCCTCTCCGCCCGTCGCGCTGAACAGATGGGCCAGCAACGCCTCGCAATCGCGCATAATCGCCGTGTAGTCGCTGTTGGCGCGATACCATTCCAGCATCGTGAACTCTGGGTTGCGCTTGCGCCCGGTGTCCTCGCGGTTGCGAAAGGCTTTGCAGATTTGGAAGATGCGCGGCAGCCCGGCCACCAGCAGCCGCTTCATCGCGTATTCCGGCGAGTTGGTCAGAAACGCCCGCTGCCGCCCGCCGAAAGCGTCTTCCAGCGTGGTCTCAAACACTTCCAGGTAGGGCTCCATACTCGGCACCGGCACCAGCAAGGGCGTTTCGACCTCGTGAAAGTCGTGCGCGTAGAAAAACTCGCGGATGGCACGGATCACGCGCTCGCGCAGCAGATAACGCGGCAGCAAGGCCGGATCGTCATGGATGCGCTGCCACGTCGGGCGTTCGCTCATGTGCCCGTGTCGCGGTACTCGTGCAACGCGCCGCTATAGGACTCGATCTGATAGTCCCGCCCCGCCTGCGCTTGGATATATTCGGGGCCCAGCGGCACCTTGCCCGCGCCGCCCGGCAAATCCAGCACATAGGTCGGCAGGCAGAGACCGGAGATATGGCCGCGCAATTGGCGCATGATCGCCTGCCCCGCCGCAATCGTCGTGCGAAACTGGCCCACGCCCAGCGTCATGTCGCAATGGTGCAGGTAATACGGCTTAACCCCTGCTCGGTAGACCAGCCCGCGATATAACTCGGCCAGCGTCGCCGCATCATCGTTGACCCCTTTGAGCAGCACATTCTGGTTCAACAGGTGCGCCCCGGCGCGGTGCAGGGCGCGACAGGCGGCGACGGCCTGCTCGGTCAGTTCGCGCGGGTGGTTGAAATGGGTGACGATCCAGAGCATCTTGGCCGTGTCCAGCGCGGCGCATAGCTCCGGCGTGACGCGCATCGGCAGCGTCACCGGCACGCGCGTGTGGATGCGGATGCCCTCGATATGCGGGATCGCCGCCAACCGCGCCAGCAGCCCGGCCAGCTTGTCGTCGTCCAGCGTCAGCGGGTCGCCACCGGTCAGGATCACCTCGCGCACCGCTGGGTGTGCGGCCACGTAAGCCAGCGCCGGCTCCAAGTTATCCGCCGCCCAGCCCGCCGCCGCCTCGTTCAGTCGCTCTTTGCGGAAGCAGAAGCGGCAATACATGGAGCAGAGATAGGTGGGATAGATCAGCACGCGGTCGGGGTAGCGGTGCGTCAGCCGGTTGACGGGCGACCAGCGCGCATCGCCAATCGGGTCGTGGCGCTCCTCCGGCAGCGTCACCAACTCGCCCGGCGCAGCCACCGCCTGCCGCCGAATCGGGTCATGGGGATCGGTCCAGTCAATCAAGCCCAGATAATACGGCGGGATCGCCATCTTGTATTCGTCCAACACCGCCGCCACATCCGTCGCACCCGCCGCCCCACCCACGGCCTGCTGCAAGCCCGCTGCCGTGCGGATGCTGCCCTGTAATTCGGTTTGCCATGCTGTTGTCATCGGATCAATCCTACATCTGCCCCTGCGTCTGATTTTTGCCACTAGCTATTATACCACAGCCCACACAATCCTGTAGGAGGCGGCGCCGCCCGGCGACCGGGGGCGACCGCGATCCCGCTGTAGCCCGGCGACCGGAGCCCGACCGCGATCCCGTTGTAGGAGGCGGCTCCGCCCGGCGACCGGGGGGCGTACCGCGATCTTGGTGGTCGCGGGTGCGCCGATGAGCAGCAACCCGCACGCCTCACGGTCGCCGGGCGGAGCCGCCTCCTACAACGGGATCGCGGTCGGGCCAGTAGCCCCCGGTCGCCGGACGGAGCCGCCTCCTACAGCGGGACGTGGAGCATCGGCGCGGGGTAGCGGCACGGGGCACCGTGCCGGGTCGCCGAGATGAAACGTCCAGCGGGGGAATGGAGTATACTATGAGGGAGCAAACGGCAAGGGACACGCGGCAGAGGAGATGAGGGCGTATGTATAGCAACGGGGCGGGGCCGGAGGGGCAGGTAGCGAGCGGGCGACCGCCGGCGATCTGGGCCGAGGGCTTACGCAAAGTCTACGGCGCGCATATCGCGGTGCAGCGCGTGGATCTGGTGGTGCAGCCAGGCGAAATCTTGGGCTTCCTGGGGCCGAACGGCGCGGGGAAAACCACCACGATCAAGATGCTCACCGGGCTGATTAAACCGACCGCCGGCCGCGCCCTGATCGGCGGGCACGACATCCAGCGCGATCCGGTGGCCGCCAAAGCCATGCTGGGCTATGTGCCCGACACGCCCAACCTCTACGGCAAGCTGACCGGGCGCGAGTTCCTGCGCTTCATGGGCCGCCTCTATCGCGTGCCGACCGCGCAAGCCGAACACCGCGCCGGCGAACTGCTGCGCCTGTTCGATCTCACCACAGCGGCCAGCGACCTGATCGAAGGCTACAGCCACGGGATGCAGCAAAAGATGGCCCTGGCCGGCGCGCTGGTCCACGACCCGAAGGTGCTGTTTCTTGATGAGCCGACGGTGGGCCTCGACCCCAAATCAGCCCGCCTGATCAAAGACCTGCTGGGCCAGCTCCGCAACCTGGGCACAGCGGTGTTTCTCTCCACCCATATCCTCGAAATCGCCGAGCGGATGTGCGACCGCGTGGTGATCATTGACAAGGGCGTGATCATCGCCGCCGGCACCATGGCCGAACTGCGCGCGCGCGGCGGTCAGGGATCGCTGGAAGACATCTTCCTCAACCTGACCGGCGGGGCCGAGTATGCGCCGATTGCCGAGGTGCTGGCATGATCGCCGAGGGCACCGACCGTGCGGTAGCAACCCAGCCGCCGGCTCCCGGCAGCGCCGGCGCGTTGCTGGCCGACACTTGGCTGCTGCTGACGCTGCGCTGGCAGATGATGCTCAACAAGTTTCAGCACCGCTCCACCGGCGGGCGGCTGCTCACCACCATGGGCCTGCTGGCTATCGCCTTGCCGGTCGCCTTTCTATCGGCGGGGGTCGGCTTCGGTGGCGGCTGGCTGCTGCGGACCTTTCCCGACCTCGCCCTCGAAGGGATCTTGCCGGGGCTGATCCTAACAGTGGTTGCGCTGATGCTGCTGATCACCAGCTTTGGCACTGCGCTGGGGTCGCTCTTCTTGAGCAGCGATCTCGAGCTGCTGATGATCGCCCCGGTGGACCGCCGCGCCGTCTTTCTCAGCAAGCTGCTCGACGGCGTGGAGAGCAATTACCTCATTATCGCCGTCGTCGCTCTGCCCGCGCTGATCACCTATGGGCTGGGGCAAGGCTACGGGCCGCTCTACTACGTGCTGGCCCTGCCCACCTTGCTGGGCACGCCGCTGTTGCCGGAGGGACTGGGCGCGCTGGGCGTGCTACTCGTCGCCCGCTTCGCGCCGGCCCGCCGCGTGCGCGAGGTGCTGGGGCTGGCGGCGGCGCTGTTTGGCCTATCGTGCAGCGCGCTGGGGCAAACCTCGCGCCTCTGGTTTACGCCCAGCATCGCCCGCCCCGGCACCTCGCCCGATATGCACGCCCTACAAACCCAGCTAGAAGGCTTTGCCGCCCTGCCGTTGCCGTCGTTGGTGGCCGGGCGCGGCTTGGCTGCCGCCGGGCATGGCGATCTGGCCGGCGCCGCAGTCGGCTTGGCCGGCTTTAGCCTGATCACCTTCGGCTTTTTCGCCGGCTGTGTGCTGGTCGCCGAGCGGCTGTACAACAATGGCTGGGTGCGAATGCAGAGCAGCGGCAACGCCCGCCGCAGCCAAGCGCGCGTCGCCCGCGATGCCGCCCATGTCGGTTGGATGGGCCGCGCCTCCGTGCCGCTGGCGCTGGCCCTCAAAGACTGGCGCATGATCCCGCGCGACCTGCGGAACTTCGCCCAATTGCTGGGGCCGTTGGTCATGCTGCCGGTGGTCTATTTCAACCTGCTGGGCGGCAGCGGGCGGCGCTCGCTCGACCTGACCGAACTGGCCGGCGGGTTGGTCCAAACCGCGCTTGACCCCGCCGGCATCGGTATCGCCATCGGCATCCTAACCGGCACGGTGCTGATCTGCACCCAAATCGCAGCCACGGCCATCAGCATGGAGCGGCACTCCTGGTGGCTGCTCAAAATCGCGCCGATCAGCGCGAGCGAGTTGGTGCGCGGCAAATATCTCAGCGCCTGGGTGCCCTTCGCCGTCCTCAGCACCCTGCTGATGGCCGTGGCAAGCCTATGGCGCGGCTTCAGCCCGTTGGGCGCGCTCTACGGCTGGTTCGGCATCGAACTGCTCGGCGCCAGTATCTTGGCGATGGCGCTGGGCTTCGGGATGCGCTGGCCGCGCCTGGGCTGGGACAATCCGAAGCAGATGAACTCCGGCTGGGCCTCCATGGCGACGCTCGGCAGCGAGACGGTGGTCGGCCTGATCGGGGGCGGCTTCCTCTGCCTGCCCGCCTTTACGCCGCCGCAATGGGCGCTCACCGCCTGGATCATCGGGCCCCTCGGCGCGATCCTGCTGGCCGCGCTGGGCGCTTGGGGCGCGCTGGCCTTCGGCCTCAGCCACCTGTCGGACATCGGCGAGACCTAGCCGCGCTGCCTAGTTGCCCGCCGCCCTCACCCCCCAACCCCCTCTCCTAAAGGGAGAGGGGGAGTCATGGGTCGGTGATCTCACTAGTTAGAATGCGTTATGCCGCATCGTCAACTCCCCCTCTCCCTTTAGGAGAGGGGGTTGGGGGGTGAGGTCGCTCCACCCCACGCCTACCGGCGCCGGCGCTGCCCCCGGAGTTCGCGCAGATAGAGAGCTTCCCAGGCCCGCGCCCAGGCCGGCATCCCGTGTTCCTGACGCACCCAAGCATAGCCCGCCGCACCGCGTTGCTGGGCGCGCACGGGGTCGCGCAGGCAATCGAGGATCGCCGCCGCCAGCGCCGGCGGGTCGGCGGGCGGCACCAACAGGCCGGTCACACCATGTTGCAGCACTTGGCGCACGCCACCCACGTCGGTGGCAATAGCCGAGCAACCGGCGGCCATCCCTTCGATCAGCGCGACCGGCATCCCCTCCCAGTCCGAGCAGACCACGGACACGTCGCTGGCCGCCAGAATATCGGGCACATCCTGACGGAAGCCGGTGAAGATCACCGCCCTCTGGATACCCAGCGCCACGGCTTGCGCTGCCAACTCCGCCCGCAACGTGCCTTCGCCGACCAACACAAAGTGGGCAGTGGGATAGGCGGCCAGGACCGTGCGCGCCGCTTCCAGCAAATAGCGCTGCCCTTTGAGCGGTGTGAGCCGGCCCACATTGGCGATCAACGGGCCGGGGCCGGCTCCCAGCGCCGCCCGCACCGCCGTCCGGTCGAAATCCGGCCCATGCGTGAACCGCCGCATATCCACCGCATTGGCGATGGCAATCACGCGCTCAAGCGGCAGATCAAACCAAGTGGCGATCTCGGCGCGCAGCAACTCCGACACCACCACCAGCCGCCGGCACCACAGGTGCGCGGTGGTGCGCTCCAGCCATTGGCGGCGCGGCGGCTCGTCGTCCAAATCCCGGCGGGTGCTGTGCATCGTAGACACCACCGGTCGCCGGGTGAGGAAGCCCGCCATGCGCCCCATCACATCCCCGGCCAGCAGGTGTGTGTGTATAATATCAATGCGCTGCCGCTGGATATAGCGCACCAGCGCCCATAGCGCGGGCAGATCGTAAGACGTGCGTTGATTGAGGATCAAGACGGGAATGCCCAGCGCACGGAGCGCCGGCAGGGTCACGGACCCCACCTGGGGCCGCAGGCCACACACATGGAGATCGAAGCGGCTGCGATCCAGCCCCTCGGCCAGGGTACGTTGCAACGACTCCGCGCCATCGTTACCGATCTGGTCAATCACTTGCAAGACACGCACTTTTCTAGTCATGTGCGGCTAGGGCGGCTAGGTAGGAAGAATGACCGGGGCATAACTATGAGCCAATCCTTAACAATACAGATCATACAGCTTTCCCATCTGTCAAAATGACTACGGAGACAAAGCGATGCCGGAGAATGCTTTACCCTGCGCGAACACGAGTATTCTATCATATCGGGCCGTTAGGGGCAACACGCGCGCGGTAGCGAGAGAAGTTGGGTGCGTCCGACCGGCGGCGGGAGTAGCCGTATGATGGGCCCGCCGCTGACGGCCCTCTTGGGCGCGCTGCCGGCGGATGTGCTGGCGGAGGTGGCGGGCCATGCGGTGCAAACCCCGCTGGCCGTGCTGCATGGTAGCCACGCGACCGGGCACCGGGACAAACATCTCCTTTTTCTGGCCGAATACGGGGCACGCGATCCCTTTGCCGTACTCAAATGGGCCCGCGGCGCGGATGCGGACGGCTTGTGCGCCGAGCAAGCGGCCCTGGCCCAGGTGCGCGCCCTGCCCAATGCCATCCTGCGCGCCAGTTGTGTCGCCAGTTGGGGCCCCTGGCCGTTAGGCGACCACGCCATACTGACGATTGATCGCTATGTGCCCGGCGAGTCGGCCTACGCGCAGTTACGCACCAGCGGCTGGCCGCGCCGCCGGGTGGCCCAGCATTTCCGCGACTGCGCCGCTTGGTACGCCCACTTCGCGGCAGCCACCCGCCGGCCCGCCCAGCCGTTCAGCGACGCGCTGTTCGATGCGGCCATAGCCGCGCCCCTACAGGCGCTGACAGCCCACTTCGGCGCGGCCGTCGTGCCGGCGCCGGCTCTAGCGACCCTGCGGACAGCGGCGCAACGCTTGCACGGGCAGCCGGTCGCGCTCACCGCCGAACACGGCGACCTGTGGGCCGCCAATCTGCTGCTACCGCGCAGCGGCCGGGGTCTCTGTGTGGTGGATTGGGAACATTTCCGCCCAGCGGCGTTGCCCGGCTTCGATCTGCTGCTCTTTGCCACCAGCTATGCGCTTGACCTACCCTGGCGACCTTTCGGCTGGACCCTGCCCGCGACGGCACTGGCGCGCGCCTATTTTCAGTCCACTTGGTTGCGCCGGCCGATCACCGCTTGGCTGGCGCAGGGCTGCGCCGTCAGTGGCTTGCCGCCGGCCTTGATCCCGTTGCTCATGCCGGCGATGCTGGCCCGCATGGCCCTGCGCTACCACAGCTACCACGCCGGCGCGACCGACCCTACCGCCGATTCGCTGTGGCTGGCCGCCTTGCGGGCTTGGTGGGCCCGTCCCGCCGACAACTGGCTCGAAGCCTGGGCCGCCGCCGCGCCGCCGCCGGAACCCTAGGGGCGCAGTGCCGCTTGCGGGGCTAGGTCGGATGAATCGTGACCGCAACTCTTCCCAATCCTTCGCGTCTCTTCGCGGATCAAACTCGTCCTACTGCGAACCGCCCAGGATCGTTTCCGCCTCGGCCAGAATGCGGTCCAGATGGGCTTGGCTCTGAAAGCTCTCGGCGTAGACTT
>Ga0209724_1004114_pt1 | contig 11550 bp, 15 predicted proteins | sample grotaG_FD_184143 | JGI IMG/M metagenome (GOLD analysis project Ga0209724, IMG submission 184143) | Glacier valley bacterial and archeal communities from Borup Fiord, Nunavut, Canada, to study Microbial Dark Matter (Phase II) -... | ecosystem: Environmental > Aquatic > Freshwater > Ice > Glacier ... | reverse complement strand
TCGTGGACGACGCATCGGTGCCCCCTGGCGCAGCGCGGGCTGTCGGGCCCAATCGGCGACTTGTGCCATATAGGTTTTATTTTGGCGATTATGCACTTGACATACCGCGCCGCCGGGCGTAGTGAGAATGCATGACGAACCTCACCGCCCCGATCTATCACGACGAAGACGCCGCCCGAGCGCACTTTGAGGCAATCCGCTGGCCCGATGGCCGCGTCTGCCCGCACTGTGGTGTTATCGGCAACTCGACCCTGATGGCGGGCAAGACGACCCGCCCCGGCCTGTACAAGTGCAAGGATTGCCGCAAGCCGTTCACGGCGACGATGGGCACGATCTACGAGCGTTCGCACATTCCGCTGCACAAGTGGCTGCTCGCAACGCAGTTGATGGTGTCGAGCAAGAAGGGCATCAGCGCCCACCAGTTGTTCCGCTCGCTCGGCTTCGGCTCGTACCGCACGGCATGGTTTATGGCGCATCGCATTCGTGAAGCTATGGTGGCTGGCGACACCGGCCCGCTCGGTGGCGCTGGTAGCTATGTCGAGGTTGATGAAACTTACATCGGTCGCAAGAAGGGCGTTGACGCGCCTCGGGGCGGTTTCAAGCACAAGATGCGCGTCGTTTCGCTGGTGTGCCGCGACACCGGCGTTGTCCGTTCGATCAACTCCGAGACGATCACCGGCGGCGAAATCACCGGCATCGTCCGCGCCAACGTCGCGCGTGAAGCAACGCTGATGACCGATGAGGCCCGTCACTACTGGGCAGTCGGTCGCGAGTTCGCAGCGCACGAAAAGGTGCTGCACGGCGTCGGTGAGTATGTGCGCGGCACCTCGCACACCAACACCATTGAAGGCTTCTTCTCGATCTTCAAGCGCGGGATGCGCGGCGTCTACCAGCACTGCGGTGAGCAGCATCTGCACCGCTACCTTGCCGAATTTGATTTCCGCTACACGAACCGTATCGCCAACGGCGTGAACGATAACGACCGGGCGCTGATTGCCGTTCGTGGCGTCGTCGGCAAGCGGCTGACGTATCAACAAGCTGATCGCCGCCGCGCCGCCTGAACCGGCGGGAAAGCGGCCACGCAATCAGCGATGGCGCTAGCTTTGAGGGCATCACCTTGACTGGCGCAGTTCGTTTCCCATTTGTCCTATCTATGATGTATGGTATTTGCCCAATTAAGGGCTTCGCCCGCTTCGAGAACGAAGGGAGGCATTATGGTAAATATGGCTACTAGCGCCGCCCCAGCCGGCCCCCCCGCGACGGTTGCAGCGGTTGCGAACGAATTTCTAAAGCTCGCCCATGCAGAGCCGGCCTTCGGTTTCGTTGATCAGATGAAACTTCAGAAACTTCTATTTTATGCACATGCTTGGTACTTGGCCTACGACCACGGCCCTTTGTTTGAGAACGATTTTGAAGCTTGGCCATGGGGGCCGGTCGTTCGCGACATCTACAACCAGACGCGCGCCTTCGGTAGAGGCGCGGTCACCGGGCGGCTGTGGGAGCTAAGCAAGGGTGTGGGCGGCTTTGAGGTGTCCACGCCGTCTGGCGTCAATCCTGCGCTCGCACCATTTATTAAGAGCGTATGGGATTCTTTGAAGTCTTATTCAGCAATTCAGTTATCTAACTCGACGCACGGTCCGGGCGAGCCTTGGACGATAATATCTGAGAAGATCGGGACGGGATCTAAGCCCGTAATTCCGAACGACCTTATCCGGGACGTTTTTAAAAGTAAGTTAGTGCTACAATGACCGTGCCGGAGCTAATACCTCCACCAAGCCACGTGTCACCGATTCCAGACGAGGCTACTAAATCCGGCCTTGGGGACCTAACGGGTCCAACTGCCGATAAACGCGTCCTTAGAATTAATTTGGGCTTTTTTAAATATGGCGCAAGTGAACCAGCGCACGCTGCCGCTGTTGTGTTATCAATGATTCTGTTATTTTCAGTAATTGGCCTTACGGCTTTTGTGGCTCCTACGCCGGGGGTCGATAAACTTGTCACGTTTCTTGAAAGTGGCTTTTTAATCACGTTAGGCGTCGCAATTGGGCAGTCACCTAATCGCAATCGTAAGACTGATGATGATGAGGCCTAGCCTACCTTGGGTCTCTTTGCCTTTTTCGGCTGCGGCGGAGTCGCTAGCATCCGCTTAACCACCTCATCGCGGCGACGTTCGGCTTCTTCATCTGGCATCGGTTGCTCGCTGGGACTGTCCGTCATTGCGATTTCCTTACGATTCTGGCATAGAAACATAACTAGGCGGGCGTCGCCCCGAAGGAAACACCCGCCTAGGTTGAGGTTGTTTGGAGGTCGGCACGTCTGCCTTCCGGCGATTGCACCCCTCCGGGGCTGCGGGTGACGTGACGTTGCAATCGTCGCGCCACCCGGAAGCCCTGGGGCTAGCTAGCTACCGGTTGTTGCGGTTGTATCAAGACCACCCCCTTTCTGACTGCTAGCAGAAACGATGGGGACGCAGAAATCCAACACCGCGCCGAACGTCGCTACGAACTGATCGCGCCGATCCTGTGGCCAGCCATTAGTCGGCAAGCTCGCCAGAAGCCCAGACAGCGCCGGTGGCAAACCGTTCAACGATGCATCGCGTCGCGTGCTGTCGGGCGTGTGTTCCTTTGGCTTGGGGTGCGGGTTAGGCTTGGGGACGAAAACGCGAGCTACGCGTGGCGTGCTTGATTTGCCCTTTTGAGGAGTTTCTCCGGCCGCTGCAAAAAGCCCCTGAAACAAAGATACCATGCGCGACTGCTGACCGGTGGGCTTGTAACTTCGAAACGCATCTCGGATATCGGTTTCGGTTGCGGTGGCCGGATCAACGTACACCAGAGCATCCGCGTATGCCTCCGAAAGCCACTCCTTTAGCCGCATCTTATAGTCGCCTTCGGGTGCCAGCCGAATGCCCTCCATCACTCGACTCGGCTTCCCCCCCTCTTCTAATAGGCCAAGGGTGTACAAAGCCTGCAATGTCCGTGGGATAAGGCTATCGGATATACCAGCGCGGCCGAGCACGTCGCCATCTACTATCGAAGGCAGCCCCTTGCTACGGTGCCGCTCTATCAACCCTATGATGGCCTTTGCAGGCGCATAAGGGGCGGGCTGATCCGCTGTAACTGGCATGGCCGTTGCGCTCCGTTTCAGATCGTTAATGGCAAGCTAACGATACGTACCACAAAACGCAAGTTGTTGTTTTCGCTCCGGTGTACTTGTCCACACAACTCACAACACGTTGACATCATTAGGAGAAATAATTACAAGAGGTCCATGTAACATGGACTGGATGACAGCATGACTGGCAATTTGAGCTCATCGCCGCGAATCGTCGCGCGCAAGTGTGGAGGGTGGCTTGCGGTTTCGCCGCCTAATTCAGCCTTACGGATCGGCGTTACCGCAAACACGCAGGACGAAGCTGCGTCTAAGTTCACCGCCGCCGAAGCGGAGTGGAGCTTATTGCTCGGCAATGACGCCGAAACGATCAATTCCCACGTGGTATCTTAAGTGCATAATCGCCTTCATTTTGTCAAGCCGTGCGCGGGCGGCCTTTAAAGCTGCGCCTGCGCCGCGCGCTCAGTCCACCGCCGCGTCCTGTTCGATCCGCTCCATATCGGCATCGCTCAACCCGAAATGATGGCCGACTTCGTGCACCAGCACATGCGTCACCAGCGCGTCCAGTGTCTCGCCGGTCTCGACCCATTCGTCGAGCAGCGGGCGGCGGTACAGGAAAATGACATCGGGCATCGCGCCGGTCGGCTGGTCGCCCTTCATGCCGACATGGCGGCCCCAGTACAGCCCGAGGATGTCGAATGGCGTTTCGAGCTCCATCTCTGCCATCACCTCGGCATCGGGGAAATCCTCGATCCGCAGCAGCACGTCCGCCAGCCAGACGCGGAACTGGTCGGGGAGGCGCTCGACCGCGGCCTGCGCGAGCGCGTCGATATCGGCCAGGGTCGGCGGGGTTTGACGGACGGCCATGCGCGGGTCGATAGGCGGTCATGCCGCCGTTGCCAAGCCGGAGACCCGCATGATCCCCCGCCTCACCGAAGCCGAAATCGCGCTCGCACTGACCAGCCTGCCCGGCTGGAACCGCGACGGCGAATTCCTTGTCCGCCATTACAAGTTCAAGGATTTCACCCATGCGTTCGCGTTCATGGCGCGCGTCGCGCTGCTCGCCGAAAAGGCCGACCACCACCCCGAATGGTCGAACGTCTATAACCGCGTCGACATTCGCCTGACGACGCACGACGCCGACGGATTGACCGGGCGCGACACCGCGCTGGCGGCGGCGATCGATTCCTAAAGGCTGGACGTCGGGACCACCGTCGAGGTCGCGGGCGCGGGCTTGCCGGTCTTTGGGCCCGACGCGGTCATCACGACCGATTCGCCCGCACTCGGCGGCACGAAATAAGCTGCGATCGCGGTCACGATCACCGTCACGATCGTGGTGATCGCGGTCGCCACCTCGGGCGCCAGCTTGGCCCCGCCGTGTTCGAAGCCGGCAATCACCAGCGTCGCCAGCGCCGCCCCGAACGCCGAAGCGCCGGTCGCGGCAACCGCCTTGTTGGTCGGGGCGCGTGAAATGATGACGTCGGGTGTATCGGCCATGGCAATTCCCCTTTTTGAAAAAGCGGCGCACGCGACAAACTCTAACCGTCGCCTAAAATAGCGCGTCGATCCCGCGCGCGCCATCCGCATCGCGTTGATCCGAGGGGCTTGGGCAGCAATTTGCTCGACCCAAGTAAACGATCGGTCACAAAAAATATAAATTTGTCACAAACGGCACGATGGCCACGCAAAGCAAATTGACGCAGGGCGCCGCGCACGGTTGTGCAAATTTCCCGATCGAATAAAGGAAGCAGGCGACGTCGGGCGAAAGGCATTGGGCCGGTCACCCTCATCGCGGTGCTCGCATTAAGATCTTCAGCTATGCTTTCGTTTATTCGAGGACGTGGTGAACTGCTGCGACTGCATCCCATCTTTATTCAGGAGTTACTTTCATGCACGATATCGTTGATACCGCTGTCGCCGCCGGTTCGTTCAAGACGCTCGTCGCCGCCGTGACCGCCGCCGACCTCGTCGCGACGCTCAAGAGCAGCGGCCCGTTCACCGTGTTCGCCCCGAGCGACGATGCCTTCGCCAAGCTGCCCGCCGGCACCGTCGAGGAACTGGTCAAGCCCGAGAACAAGGCGAAGCTGACCGCGATCCTGACGCTCCACGTCGTGTCGGGCAAGGTCATGGCCGCCGACATCACCGGCCCGATGACACCCGCCTCGGTCGGTGGTGAGCATCTCCACATCGACACCGCGCACGGCGTCACCGTCAACGGCGCGAACGTCGTGTCGGCCGACATCGAATGCACCAACGGCGTGATCCACGTCATCGACGCCGTGTTGATGCCCAAGGGCTGAAGCCAGCGTTGACGAGAAAGCCCGGCCTGGAAACAGGCCGGGCTTTTTCATGCGCATTGGGGAAGGGAGCGTTTTCTGCCCCCCCTGCGGGGAGGGCCGGGGTGGGGGTTCGCTCTCGACCGTCGCGCTCAAAGCTCGAGCAGAAACGCGATAGCGAGCGCCAGCGTTGGCGCATCACCAGTCGCTTGCGCGTTTGACACGCGCACGACGCGATACCCCTGCGCCTCGAACCATGAAGTCCGGCGAGCATCTGCCACTTCGCTCTGGTCGTGCGATCGGCCGTCGACCTCGATGATGACGCAGGCGCGATGCGACGCGAAGTCCGCAATATAACGATCGTCGAACGCGACCTGACGCCGGAAATGCAACGCATCGAACGGCGGCGTCCGGAGAATCCGCCAGACCGCGCGTTCCGGCGGCGTTGCGTTGGCGCGCAACGCGCGTGCGCGGCGGGTCAGTTCGTCGTCGCGCATGGCGCTGCCCCCCACCCCGGCCCTCCCCGCAAGGGGGAGGGTGCAGCAATGCAGGTGTGGACCGTTACCGCGGGGCCATTCGGATCGCGCCGTCGAGCCGCACGTCCTCGCCGTTGAAATAGCTGTTGCGGCACATCTCGAGCGCGAGGCTGGCATATTCAGGCGCGTTGCCCAGCCGCTTCGGGAATGGCACGCTGGCGGCGAGCGCGTCCTTCACATTCTGCGGCGCGGCGTTCATCAGCGGCGTGTTGAAGATGCCGGGCAGGATGGTGTTGACGCGGATGCCCTCGCTCATCAGGTCGCGCGCGATCGGCAGCGTCATGCCGACCACGCCGCCCTTCGATGCGCTGTAGGCCGCCTGCCCCATCTGGCCGTCTTCGGCGGCGACGCTCGCAGTGTTGACGATGCAGCCGCGCTCGCCGTCGTCCATCGGCGTCAGCGTCAACATGCCCGCCGCTGATTTGGCGATGCAGCGGAACGTGCCGATCAGGTTGATCTGGATGATCATGTTGAACGCATCGAGCGGGAAATGCTTGATCGACCCGTCCTCGCGGCTGCGGCTGGCGGTTTTGACCGCGTTGCCGGTGCCCGCGCAGTTGATCAAAATGCGTTCCTGGCCGTTGGCGGCGCGCGCTTGGGCAAAGCCCGCATCGACCGAGTCGTCGCTGGTGACGTTGACGTGGCAGAACACGCCGCCGATGTCGCGCGCCACCGCCTCGCCCTTTTCGGCGTTCATGTCGAAAATCGCGACCTTGACGCCTTCGGCGGCCAGCGCGCGCGCCGTCGCCTCGCCCAGTCCCGATGCTCCGCCGGTGACCACCGCCGCACAGCCGTTCAACTTCATCGCGTCTCTCCCAAGGATTTGACGCGCACCTTATGAAGCGCGCGTCGCCGCGGCAAGGCGGCGCCCGACCTGCGCCTCGCGGTAGGCGAGGTAGATCGTCACCGCGAGGATCACCGCGCCGCCGATGAAGGTGCCAAGGTCATAGCGTTCGCCGAACAGCCCGATGCCGAACGCGGTGATCAGTCCGAACCGGACGAAATCATAGGGCAGGATCGCCGACGCCTCGCTGAGCGAAAACGCCCGGCTGAGCGTCAATTGCCCAATCGCCGCTGCCCCGCCGATCGCCAGCAGCACCGGCCAGACGTGCAGCGACGGCCAGCGCCACACGAAGGCTGCAACGCCGAGCGACGGCAGCGTGGTGAGCAGGAAGCTCCACGCTGCGACCGCACGCGAATCGTCCGAACCGACGAGGCTGCGGATCGCGACGATCGAAAAGCCGGTCGACACCGCCGACACCATGGCGGCCGCGATCCCCGCCGTCAGCGGCGCGGCACCGGGGCGCAGCACGATCAGCATGCCGCCAAAGCCGACAAGCAGCGCCGCGATCCGCCGCGCATGGATGCGCTCGCCGAGCAGCAGCACCGCAAGCAGCGTCGCGAACAGCGGCGCGGTATAGTTGATCGCCAGCACCGTCGCGAGCGGCGCGTTGGCGATCGCGAAAAACGTCGCGAGCGTCGCCACCAGCCCCGATGTCGCGCGCCGCAGATGGACTGGCATGCGCGCCGATTTGAGCAGCCCGGGGTTGCGCAGCAGCATCGGCGTCAGCACGACGCAGCCGACCGCGTTGCGGAAGAACACGATCTCGAACGGGTGCAGCTCGGTGCTGGCGATGCGGATCAGCGCCCACATCGTCGCGAACGCCACGCACGACACGATCATCCATGCGGGGCCGCGCGCATGCGGCGGCAGTCGGTCGATCGGCGTGGTCACCAGCGCTGTGTGGCGCGCATCGGCTCAGCCGTCCAGCAGTCTCGAAAGCTGCGCGACATCGGCGTCGAGCTCGCGGTCACCGGCGCGCAGCTCGTCGATGCGCTTGACCGCGTGCATCACCGTGGTGTGGTCGCGCCCGCCGAAGCGTCGCCCGATTTCGGGCAGCGAGCGCGGCGTCAACCGCTTGGCGAGGTACATCGCCACCTGCCGGGGGCGGGCGACCTCGCGTGCGCGCCGCGCCGACAGCATGTCGCCGGGCTTGATGTTGTAATAGTCCGCGACGCGCCGCTGGATCTCGTCGATCGTCACCTTCTTCTCGTGGCTGCGCAGCAGGTCGGCGAGCGTCTCGCGCGTGAACTCGAGCGTCACCGCCTTGCCCACCAGCCGCGCATAGGCGACGACCCGGTTGAGCGCGCCTTCGAGTTCGCGGACGTTCGAGGTGATCTTGCGCGCCAGAAACTCGATGACTTCGGCGGGCACCGCGGCGTTCGGCCCGAGCTGGTCGGTCAGTGCGGCAACCTTGGTGTGGAGGATGTTGAGCCGCAGCTCGTAATCGGCCGCGTTGATGTCGGCGACCAGCCCCCACGCCATGCGCGACAGGATGCGGTCCTGGATGCCCTCGAGGTTCTGCGGGCTGCGGTCCGAGGTGATGACGAGGCGTTTTCCGGCGCTGATGATCTCGTTCATCGTGTGGAAAAATTCTTCCTGCGTCGATTCCTTGCCCGCGATGAACTGGACGTCATCGATCATCAGCAGGTCGACCGAGCGCAGGCGCTGCTTGAAGGTGATCGTGTCCTTGGCGCGCAACGCGGCGAGGAATTCGACCATGAACTTTTCGGCCGACAGATAGGCGACCTTGGCGTGCGGGTTGCGCGTGCGCAGCTCGCCGCCGATCGCGTGCATCAGATGCGTCTTGCCGAGCCCGGTGGTGCCGTGGAGGAACAGCGGGTTGAAGCTGATCGGGCCGCCTTCGGTCAGCGTGCGCGCGGCGTTGTAGGCAAGCTCGTTCGACTTGCCGACGACGAAATTATCGAAGCTGTAGCGCGATTCGAGCGGCAGCCCGATGCAGGCGGCGTTCGGGTCGGCAGCGGCGACCACCGCAACCGTGGCGGCAACCGGGCCACCCTTCAACGCGGGCACGACGCGCAGCGCGACATGGCGCACATCGGGGCGATACGCCGACCACAGGCTGCGCAGCCGCTCGAGGTAATTGGTCTGGATCCAGTCGGCGAGGAAGTGCGTCGGCAACGCCAGCTGGACGACATCGCCTTCGATCCCGATCAGCACCGTCGGGCGCAGCCAGTTGTCGAACGTCCGCGTGCCGCACTCGGCCTCGAGCGCCGAGCGAATCGCTGCCCACATTGCCGCAAGCGCGCCATCGGCAGTTTCGGCGGGCGGGACGGCGGCGAGGGCGGCTCCTGAAAATGGCAAGGCACGCGAATCGGTTGGGGAGGGAAGCGTTGCCATTGCCGTCTGTTGCGCTCCTGCCCACATCGACAGGGTCCGCTGACCCTGCGCTTTGCCTCGCCAACCGGGTGTTCCCCGGCTTTCGTTCCTGTTCGAGCGATCATGCCCGCACTGCTGCAGGCATGTTTCATCGCCCCCGAAAACGACCCTCGATGGCCGTCCGGATGAAGCGAACTTCACCGATTCGATCTACGCATTCCCCTTGCGGTCTTGCGACCGAAGCCGACACTAACCACCGTGCGCGAGGCCGATCAAGGGCTGGAAACTACCGAAATCGCAAATAAATCCGTTGACACGCAACTCTGCGGAATCGTGTCGGGATCGTGCAAATGCCTGTTTTTCAATGACACTATTGTGACCGATCCGTAACCACCCGAGTCGCGGCGGAACGCGTCACTTTGTCCAACACGCTGCCAAACAACAAAAACGGCCGCCCGACTCGGGCGGCCGTTTGTTACACTTCGGCGTCCGTGTGACGCCGCGATGACATTAAGATGTCAGGCGGGCGTACCGAGAGCGCGGACGCGCTTAACCAGACGCGACATTTTGCGCGCGGCGGTGTTCTTGTGGATGACGCCCTTGGCGACGCCGCGCATCAGCTCGGGCTGCGCGGCGTTGAGCGCCGCACCGGCAGCATCGGCACCGCCGGTGGCAATCGCGCTCTCGACCTTCTTGATGAAGGTACGGATGCGGCTGACCCGCGTCTTGTTGATCGCGGCACGGCGGTCGTTGCGGCGGATGCGCTTTTCGGCTTGCGGAGTATTCGCCATTCTCGTCCTCGGTATCGTTGCGTGCCACGGCGACACGCCGAAGCCGGGCACAGGCAAGCCTGCGCCGAAGAGCGGGCTGGTTATAGCGAACGCGCGCGCGGGTCAAGCTCAGCGGTGCGTAAACACCGGGGGACGCTTGTCGATGAACGCCGCCATGCCCTCCTTTTGGTCGGCGGTGCCGAACAGCCCGTGGAACAGCCGCCGTTCAAAGCGCACGCCCTCGGCCAGCGTCGATTCGAACGCGCGGTCGACCGCTTCCTTTGCCGCCATCACCGACAACAGGCCGAAGCCCGCGATGATCTCGGCCGCCGCCACGGCTTCGTCGAGCAGCGTCTCGGGCGGATAGACGCGCGCCACCAACCCGATGCGCAGCGCCTCGGCAGCGTCGATCATCCGCCCGGTCAGGATCAGGTCCATCGCCACCGCCTTGCCGACGGCGCGCGTCAACCGCTGCGTCCCGCCCGCACCCGGAATCACGCCGAGCTTGATCTCGGGCTGGCCGAACTTCGCCGTGGTGGCGGCAAAGGCGGTGTCGCACATCATCGCGACTTCGCAGCCGCCGCCGAGCGCAAAGCCGTTGACCGCCGCGATCGTCGGCTTGCGCGTCCGGGTCAGCGCCTCCCACGTCGCGGTGATGAAGTCCTCGCCGTAGGCATCGGCGAAATTCTTAGGCGCCATTTCCTTGATGTCCGCCCCGGCGGCGAACGCCTTGCCCGCGCCCGTCAGCACGACCGCCCCGACCCCGGCGTCGGCACCGAGTTCGGCGAGCGCTGCGCCGAGCTCGCTGGTCAACTGGTGGTTGAGCGCGTTCAGCGCCTCGGGCCGGTTGAGCGTGATCACCCCGACCCGGCCGCGGCGTTCGACGAGGATGGTCTGAAAGGTCATGGCGTTCACCTTTGGCACCAGCTGCAGAAAAAGCTCGACCGGCCGCTCTGGACGAGGCGCTTGACCGGGTGACCGTCGCGCGGACACGGCAATCCCTCGCGGCCATAGACGCGGAAGCTCTTCTGGAAATAGCCGAGCGTGCCGTCAACCTGTGCAAAGTCGCGCAACGTCGAGCCGCCGGCGCGGATCGCATCGTCGAGTACGGCGGGGATCGCTGCGGCCAGCGCCTTGATTCGCGCCGCGCTGATGCTGCCGCCGCCGCGCGCCGGGTGGATGCGCGCACAGTTGAGCGCCTCGCAGACATAGATGTTGCCCAGTCCCGCGACGACGCGCTGATCGAGCAGAAGCGCCTTGACCGGCGCGGCGCGGCCCGCGAACGCGGCGATCAAATGCGCGGTCAGGTCGACCCCAAGCGGCTCGGGGCCGAGTGCGGCAAGTGCTGCGACCGCGTCCAAGTCGGCGGTCCGCACCACATCGAGCGACCCGAAGCGCCGCGCGTCGTTGAACGCCACCACCTGCCCGTCGTCGGTGGTGAACACCGCATGGTCGTGCTTTTCGATCACGCCCGGGTCGAGCCGCATCCGCCCCGACATGCCGAGGTGAAAGATCAACGTATCGTCGCGGTCGGTGGCGATCAGGCCGTATTTCGCGCGCCGCGTGATGCCGGTGACGCGCGCACCGGTCAGCCGCTGGACCAGCCCGTCGGGAAACGGCCAGCGCAAGCCTTCGCGGTGCAGCTCGACCCGCGCCAGCCGCCGCCCGTCGAGGACGCG
>Ga0209724_1004110_pt1 | contig 11560 bp, 11 predicted proteins | sample grotaG_FD_184143 | JGI IMG/M metagenome (GOLD analysis project Ga0209724, IMG submission 184143) | Glacier valley bacterial and archeal communities from Borup Fiord, Nunavut, Canada, to study Microbial Dark Matter (Phase II) -... | ecosystem: Environmental > Aquatic > Freshwater > Ice > Glacier ... | reverse complement strand
ACTTCTGCGTACAGCGGAAACGTCACATCATGGCGCATTAACTCAAAATAGGGCTGGTTGAGTAGATGCGCAATATTACGTTTGCTACCCGTGAAAAAATTATCGACACAAAGCAAATCCGCCCCGTCAGCAATCAAGCGATCGCAAAGATGCGAGCCTAAAAAGCCTGCGCCGCCGGTAACTAACACGCGGTTCATTTGCTGCCTCGGTTCATTTGTAAGAGTCCCTAAAAGAAAAACCGCATACCAACTATGAATATGGTTGCTGAGTTTCAAGATTTAATTCTACTTAAGCGTACTACAGCGCAAAGGGCTGTGAAAAGTATCCTCAAATTATTTTTGGCTTACGCGCTGAAAATACTGTGCTTTTTCTTATTGTGTAGCGCTGCCAGATGGTAGAGATTAGCTATGAATTAATTGAAGCAGGATAAATTCGCTATGGGCAATTTTTCGGAGCTATTTCGACCGGCAATGTTGTTGAGCACGTCCATGCTCCGCCAGTGGTATACAGAAACGTAATCGTTTTATTTTGCACCTTGCTGTTTACGCCCGTACCACGAAAAGTGGCGACTAACGTACAAGTTGGCGCAGCAGTGGTACCACCCGGGGTCGCCGAAATGCCAGTCACATATTTTCCGGTCGTAACCATGGATGCGGTAATCGAACAGGTAACAGATTGCGACATAGCTTCAGTGGTTGGCGTTTTGAGGCCGTCCAGCAAAGTAACACCTTCGCTGACCTGTGCTTTTGCGGTGTAATCTTGATAGGCGGGGATTGCGACTGCCGCCAAAATGCCGATAATCGCAACTACTATCATCAGTTCAATTAACGTGAAACCATATTGCTTTCGTTTAATCACGTTAGCGTCCCAATCGAAATTGCGTATTTGTCCGTGTACCGACATTTACTACCCGAGAAATCAAAAAGCGATTTTCAAAATCAGTATCAGCCAAACGTAGGTCAGTACTTAATATCGCAATAATTAATTCGGGTACCCGAAGGTACCCGAATTAATATACGTGACCAATCTAACTTAAGTACCGATGGCACCTGTGCAAGCTTTTGTCATAACCGAAGGATTTAAATTCGAACCGCATGTCCATGATCCAAGTATTGGATCGTAGACCATGGTTACTTTAGCCCCCGAAATCTTGGTGTTGACGCCTGAGGTATTAAAAGTAGCAGTTAGCAAACAACTTGTGACGACTGACGAGGCTACGATTGTCAACGATGCAACTGTATTTCCTTTGGTGACTGCGCCGGCGGGCGCAGTACAGCCTGCAATACCAGCAACAGACATTGCCTCTGATACAGGAGTTTTCAAACCGTCTAACAACACATACGCTTCAGCAGCCTGTGCTTTGGCAGTGTAATCTTGATATGCAGGGATTGCCACAGCTGCCAAAATACCAATAATCGCAACCACGATCATCAATTCGATTAAGGTAAAGCCTTGTTGTACTTTTTTCATGAGAATGTCCTTGTGGATAGGTGAGATGATTAAGATATAAAAATCAACACATCAAATGTGTGTAACAAACCTATGCATACGCCATGCCAACTTTATGGAACGTGCATAGCAGCCGCCCATAAGCGTGATGCAAATATGTAAAAAATTGCATCATGGAAATAAGCTATTAGTTTCAATAACTTGAATTTTATGGGCGCCAATCAAAATAACCATAGCGCATTTATGCATGTATAACTAAGTGATCTACTTCACATAATAAATTGGCGATCAGGGCTAGCTTTATCAAGCACTGTTATAAGCATAGTTTTACCTGTCAACTAAAAGTCAAATGTGACGTAAAGCGTCAGGTTTCATTTGAGCCACCTACGACCAAAACAAAAATTGATACGAGCAGTCGACTTCGACACTACATGCTTTACAAGCTCAGCAGCGTAGCTATTATAGAAGCCAAGAAAAGCTATACTTTGCGTATTTTAAATAGCGAAAATACAACTAGCAAACAGCGCCATGCATCCGGATCCCATCGAATTAACTATCTTAATGCCCTGCCTTAATGAAGCAGAAACAGTTGTTACGTGCATTGAAAAAGCCATCAAATTTTTAAACCGCACAGGCATTTCAGGCGAGGTGATTATTGCCGACAATGGCTCAACCGATGGCTCACAAGCACTGGCAACTGCAGCAGGCGCACGTATCGTTGGCGTGACTCAGCGCGGTTATGGCAGTGCTATTGTCGGTGGCATAAGCGCTGCTCATGGCCGTTATGTCATCATGGCTGATGCAGATGACAGCTATGATTTTTCAGCGCTTGATGCATTCGTTGCGCGATTACGTAGCGGAGATCAATTGGTCATGGGTGATCGTTTTGCAGGTGGCATCAAGCCCGGTGCTATGCCGCCGTTGCATCGTTATCTGGGCAACCCGGTATTGAGTTTTATTGGCCGGCTATTATTCCGCTCGCCTATTGGGGATTTTCACTGCGGATTGCGCGGTTTTGATCGGGACGCCATCCTAAAATTGAATTTATCTTCGCCCGGAATGGAATTTGCCAGCGAGATGATCGTGAAAGCAACCCTCGCGGGCCTAAGAATTTCGGATGTACCGACCATACTTTCGCCCGATGGCCGCAGCCGCGCACCACATCTTAGAAGCTGGCGCGATGGCTGGCGACATTTGCGGTTTTTATTGATGATGAGCCCGCGTTGGCTGCTGCTTTATCCTGGGCTGTTATTACTTACGCTAGGTACGACGGCCAGCGTGATGATTATCAAGGGCCCGCTGGTGATTCATGGTGTGGGGTTTGATATTCACACTATGCTCTACTCTGCTGGCGGGACCATTTTAGGTCTGCAGCTCATATTATTTTCCATACTCGCGCGCGCCGTGGGCTGCGTCAAAAAAGTGTTGCCAATGACGCCAAATTTCAAAATATTTTTGGGGGTCTTTACGTTAGAACGCGGAATCGTTTGCGGTTTAACCATTGGGCTGGCAGGGTTACTGGTCGCCATCTATTCGGTTGAGATTTGGGTGGCCGCACAGCTTGCGGCGCTTGATCCACAGGCGATGATGCGGGTGGCAATACCGTCTGTCACGCTGATGCTGGCGGGCGCTGAAATTATTTTTGCATCTTTTATTTTGAGTTTTATTGATGTCAAATCAGATTCGATCACGCATGCATAGCCCCTTAAAATCTGCTGGCTTTGTCCCTGCCTACACCCCGCTAGAGCGCCTGCACGTTCCTCGACCAGTGGATCGTATTTTAACTATCAAAGGAATTTGCTCAGGCAAAAAAATACTCGATTTAGGCGCCATGGATGAAACCGCCTACACCGCCAAGCAAGGTCAAGGCACATGGCTACACGAGGAAATTGCTGCCGTGGCAGCTGAAGTGGTGGGCATAGACAGCTCGCCCATTCTGCAAGCAACCGGCTTGCAAACCAGGCCGAATGCGATCATTTATCCTGGCGAGATTATGGCGCTTGGCGAGTGGCTTAAAAACGGGCTTGATACAGGCTTATCGCAAAAAAACTTTACGCCAGATGTGGTCGTGGCGGGTGAGCTGATTGAACATTTGCATAATCCACTGATGTTTTTGCAAAGCATAAAAGCCATTGAAAGCCTGAATGGCAAAACCCTGATCATCACCACCCCAAACGCGACCGCAATTCATAATTGTTTAATCGGATTAGCGTCCAGAGAGTCCACCCATCAAGATCATTTATGTATTCTTTCCTTCAAGACTCTTTCCACTCTTTGCCGCCGCGCCGGGTTTTATGACTGGAAAATAACGCCTTACTACGCACGATTCCCGGAAATGATTGCGCGGCAATCCGGCCTGCGCCGCTCGTTAGTAGCTGGCGGCGAGCGCGTGATCAATGGCCTGGAGTGGATGTTCCCGATCATGAGTTTTGGATACATCGTTACGGTAAAAATTTAGCGGTAAACAGCGGCGTATTGTTTGCGCTCGCGTTCGGTAAAAATCAAATTTAATCAGCGTCACAATCATTAAAATTAATACCCCTGCAGGTCTTGGGGACGCAAAGGATACAACTCATGCCGTTCAAATTTTTGATCGTTTTGGTCACTATAAACACTATCATTAGCCACCTGTTTTTGAAGCGCGCTATTATTGATATTGGCGGCCCTGCGTCATTCGACGCTTTGCCAAAATTTATTCTGGCCGCAGCAGCCTCACCGTGGGTATACGGCTCGCTGGTGCTGCAAGTATTGGGATATGTGGCGTGGATGGTAGTCATTTCTCACGAGAAATTGGGGGTTGCAACGGCCAGCGTAGGCGCGAGTTATTATATTTTGACGTCACTCGCGGCTTGGGCTATTTACGGCGAGACTCTCGGTTCCATGCAATGGCTGGGTATCGGGCTCATTACGGCGGGCGTGGTTTGTGTATCGCTAGGGCAGGCGTAGCGTTGCATAGTGCACTGACACATGTAGCTATAACGAAACACAGCATTGTTGGTTAAATCTTTGGCCTGTGAGGTTCATACACGATTAGCCCTGTATCCCAGCTTATAAACTAACGCTATCGCAGCAGCGACCGGTCGCGGCCAGAAGTGATCAAACATCTGGCGATCCTCTTGCTCACGAAGTTGATTCGCGATTAGCGCGGAGGTTTCGCTTTCTGGGTGCACTCCCTTTGATACCAACGGTGTTTTTACATATACAAACTTGCCCGGCAGTTGTGCGAGACGCCACCACCCTTCCCAATCGAGATTACTTTTCATGGCACCAGTAAATCTGAAATCAGGTAGTAGCCGACGGTTGATGATTACACTGGGGCAGCAGACGGGATTACCCAAATTGAGTAGTCGGCGTTTATCTTGGAGGCGATCCAGCGCTTCGCTTGAACCAAACGCCCGCGCACTCAACGCACGCTTAATGCATAAATTAATATTTACCTTGCGTGCCCCGTCAGGCGTGTGCTCTGTATTGTTGCTAAAAGCGACGAGCGCATCAGGGTGGCGATTAATCGCTTCAAACATAAGCTTGATGTAGTCAGGATTATAAAAGTCATCCTGATGGGCGACGGTCACAAACTGCGCATCGGGTGCAGTCAACGCAAAATTCCAGTCAGACCCAATGCCGTCACGCACATCATTTAATACAAGCGGTAATCGATATTCGGCAGCAATATTATCCAGAAAAACGGATGGCGTTGAAGTCGTTAAAACGACCGCACTCCCTGTTTGTGACTGCTTCAAAATAGAATCAATGCAAGCCCTGAGGTGTGGTGATCGGCCGTATACAGGAATAGTAAACGCGTGATTCATTTTTAAATATCGCTAAAATTTGTTTTCGCTTATGCTTGCGCATGACGTTTTTAAAAAACCAGCCCTGCGACGGCTTTAAAAAGCTGCTCGGATATTCGCTAGACTAAACAATAAAAAACTGTATGCGCAGAGATAAAAAAGTTGAATTAATGGTACTTAAATCGGTTCCTGAACTACGAACGAAGTTTTCGGCAACATTCGCGCCATGCTAATCACTGCGTTGAGGAATGCAGCCTTACTTGCTCTTGCCTGCTTGATGACCTATTTGGCCGGCAAAGATGTCAATTCTGATCTCATAAATTACCATCTCTACATCGCCCATGCATGGTCGCAAAGCAAATACTTAACTGATTTTATGGGTGCGGGGCCTAATAGCTATCTCAATCCACTGGCTTATCTCCCGTTTTACGGGATGGTTATGGCGAACTGGGACAGCTTAATTATAGGGCTGGTACTCGGCGCATTTCATGGCGTTAATCTGATTTTACTGTGGGAAATATCAGAGCGCATCTTGTTTAAAGGGATATCTCACGCTCGCTGGTTCTCATTGATCTCAGTACTGCTTGCAGCATCATCCCCCGTGTTCGCCGGCACCTTGGGTGGTACGTTTTTAGAGCCCACACTGACGGTGTTCGTTTTAGGCGCCCTTTTACTGGTAGGCACCGGTTGCGAGAACGCTGATCAGAAAAAAGGCTCGGTACTCATCTTTGGAGGAGGCCTCTTAATCGGTCTTGCTACTGGGTTTAAGTTAACCAACATCGTCTTTTTAGCGGCTACCGGGCTCAGCATATTATTCGTGATGGGCGTACGCCTAAAAGGGCTCATGATCGCCACTATTTTTTCGATTGGCGCCGTCATTGGCTATCTAGTGACCAATGGTTGGTGGGCTTATCACTTATATCAAAAGTTTGAGAATCCATTTTTTCCATTTTTTAACGAAATCTTCCAATCGCCCGATTTCTCCAATGCAAAATTAAGCCATGACCGTTTCAGGCCAAACGGCATACTCGACTTGCTGATTCTGCCATTTCGGATGGCTATTTTTCATAGCTGGATTTACGTCGAAAATAGTGCGCCGGATATTCGCCCCGCATTACTCGTTTTGTTCAGTTTGGCAATAGCCGTTAAAAGACTGTTGGCCGGGCGGACTCCGAAGGTTGTCACTCCACCAAATATAAATGTCGCGCAAAGGTTTGTCGTTACGTTTTTTTTGTGGTCTATTGTATTGTGGCTATGGACAACCAGTAACGGACGCTACGCATTACCGATGTTGTTGCTGATAGGCCCACTGCTAACTTTAGCAATATATAAAACAATAGCAAAAGAGAAAATTACCTTAGCGGTTGCACTAGTGGTACTCGCTTTGCAAACAGGCCACGCACTATCCGCTGGCAATCCGCGCTGGGCGTCTGCCGAATGGACCCCGCACTGGTTTGAAGCTTCAGTGCCTGCGCGTTTGAAAGACAGCTCCTACGCCTACCTTTCGTTGGGCATCTCTGAAAGTAACTCGGTTATTGCACCCTTTGTTCATCCGCAGTCAACTTTTGTTAGTTTAACAGGCAGCTCATACGCCTTCCGCCCTGATGGCGCCGGTAGCGAACGCATTAAGCAAATCATTAAACTACATAAAAATAACCTCCGCATGTTAGTGACGATCACTCCTGGTCAACTGTTGCCACAAGCAGGCTCATTTAATGGTTGGGATATGTTGTTAGCGCCTTGGGAGCTAAAAATCATTCGATCTGATTGTGAGTTTTTGGGCATTGCACTCGCACCAAACAAGAATTCACTCGATGTATCCAATCAGCAGCTAAAGGGCGATGTAAGTCAGATTCCAATGCTGTCTTGTGCGCTAGAAACTAGCGTTGGCGAGGATGAAAATACTCGACGCGAAAGAAAACGATTAACATGGGTTTTTGATCGGATAGAAGACAGTTGTCCGCTATTATTTAGCCCTCGAGGTTGGCAATTATCAAAGCCAACCGGTTTATGGCAGAGACACTACCTGCAGAGCGATATTGTCGTCTATGTGCGAAAAGGGCGACTGTCGCTTTCAAAGTACGAATATGGCCCATTTGATGTTGATATGGGATCTATTGAGGATTGGGAAAATAACCGAAGCAAGTTTGTCTGTGAGCGACTTGCTCGGCCATGGTAGCAACCGCGATTATTAATTCATGAATATTCGAACAAAAATATCCAAAAATACAATTTCAAATGCGCAAAAACGCCTATTAAAAATGCATTTTGACAGCGGCGTAGGCCATATTGGTGGAAACTTATCTGCCTTGGATATCATGTTGGTGGTGTTTCATGAATTCCTGAGCGCCCAAGATAAATTTATATTATCCAAAGGACATGCTGCAGGCGCTTTGTACATAGCATTGTGGAGCGTGGGCCGTCTTCAGGATGAAGAATTAAAAAGCTTTCATCAGAATGGCACTCTACTTGCCGGACACCCACCCGCAAAAGGTATTGCAGACATTGCATTTGCTACCGGCAGCCTGGGGCATGGCCTATCGCTCGCAGCAGGTACTGCCCTTGGGTTTAAGTTGAGAGCATGCAAAGACCGCGTTTTTTGCTTGACCTCCGACGGCGAATGGCAGGAAGGCTCCACGTGGGAAGCACTGATTTTTGCATGCCATCACCAACTCAATAATCTCACTGTCATGGTTGATCACAACGGCCTTCAAGGGTTTGGCTCTACCGCAGAAGTAGCTTCCATGTCCCCGCTTTGGGAAAAATTACAGGGCTTCAATGCTGACATTACAATTATTGACGGTCACGATATTGAGGCCATTCGTAGTGCATTGAATGAGAGGCCTAATAAACTACGGATTATTATTCTAAGAACCATCAAAGGTCATGGCATCAGCTTCATGGAAAATAAAATGGAATGGCATTATTTACCGCTGACAGAAACACAATTCCAGACCGCCATTGCAGAAATCGAATCAAAATGAGAAAGCAGCTCTGCGAAGCATTACTGGCTCGCGCCGAAAATTCCCAAATGTTGTTTCTGACTGGCGATCTAGGCTTTATGGCACTTGAGCCTCTTAAACAGTCGATGGGGTCACGCTTTATCAATGCAGGGGTGGCCGAGCAAAACATGGTCTCGGTGGCTGCAGCACTCGCACATCAGCAATTTGAGGTCTGGGCATACAGCATCGCACCGTTTTGCTATGCGCGTCCTTTTGAGCAAATTCGTAACGATGTTGCCTTTCATAACTTACCCGTGAAAATTATCGGCAACGGTGGTGGCTACGGCTACGGTGTGATGGGCCCTACTCACCATGCCATTGAAGATTATGGCGTGCTTCTAACACTGCCAAATATGTCAGTCTATATTCCCGTATTTGATGAAGATGTTGGTGATGTGGTGCATCGCGTAGGTAGCGCACCTGGCCCGGCTTATGTCCGGATTGGGCGCGGTGAGCCGCCTATGGGCTACATGGCTCCCCAATACGCCCCTTGGCGACAACTGACGAGCGGTGAAGGACCAGTAATTATTGCTGTAGGCCCACTAGCGGGTATTTATATTGCGGAAATTGAGAAGATGAGCCGCAAAAATCGCCCCAACTTATGGGCAGTCGCTGAACTACCCATAGCGCGAAACCCATTGCCCGAAAAACTACTGACGCAAATTAAAAACACCACCAGCATGTATGTGGCCGAGGAGCATGTACAACACGGCGGATTTGCATCTGCTCTATTGCTGCATCTAGCAGAACAAGGTATCAAGATTCCAAAATTTCGCCATTTTTTTGCGCGCGCTCATCATTTTGATCGATATGGCTCACAGCCTTTTTTAAGGAAAGAGTCCATGCTGGATTGCCAAAGCTTACTAGCTGCGCTCAATAACAATTAAACCACCTACACGATCACAACATGCCCAATTTAGTCGACTACATTCATGCCTTGCGCGGCCCCATATTGGTATCTGGCGCATCCGGTTTTGTAGGTGCGAATCTCTTCCATATGATCGCTTCAACACGCGACGATGTTTATGCAGTGGTTCAACGTGAAAAAAATTGGCGGCTTACAGACATAAAAAACGAGCAGGTAATTGCTGCGGATCTAAACGATTCAGCGGCGATAAAAAATCTGATTGGCAGTGTTAACCCACAAACGATATTTGATTGTGTAGCTTACGGCGCCTATCCATTCGAAGACGATCCCAGCCTCATTTACCAGACAAATTTTCAGGCTGTTACTAATTTGGTTGGCATGCTGAGAGGACGACCCATCGCAGCCTTTATTCATGCAGGAAGTTCATCCGAGTATGGCTCCAACTGTAGTGCGCCGTTAGAGAGTAGCGCATGCGTACCTGACAGTCATTACGCGACCTCAAAACTTGCTGTTGCCAACTATCTTTCATTCATGGGCAAGCGACATCAATTTCCATGCGCTAACCTACGACTGTATTCTGTTTACGGGCAATTGGAAGACACCTCCCGTCTAATGCCGAATCTCCTACGCCAAGCACTTGCTGGCAAGCTACCTCCGCTTGTAGATGCCAGGACATCAAGGGACTTTATTCATATTGATGATGTCTGTGCGGCTTTTATCATGGCTGCAGCCAGGATGCACCCCGGGTTGTATGGCGAAAATTTTAATATCGGCAGCGGAGTAAAAACGACAATTGCCGATTTAGCCGCCACTACGAAAGTTCTCTTTAATGTTGCGGACGATGCGCGCTTTAATACAATGGAAGGCCGCGCTTGGGATCAAGCAGAGTGGTATTCCAATCCCCAAAAAGCGGCGGACAGTTTTGGTTGGATCAGTACCATTAATTTGCAAGAAGGATTACAAAAAACCGCTGCGTGGGTTTCGCAGCTAAGCGATAGCGAATTCGCATCTATCACCAAGAAAAATCCGAATCAACGGAAACGTAGCGTATCCGCAATCATTGCATGTTACAAAGATGCTGAGGCCATACCCATCATGCATCGCCGTCTGACTGATACGTTTGTAGCGCTCGGCATCGATTACGAAGTCATCTTCGTCAACGACTGTAGCCCCGATAATAGCGCTGAGGTTATACGATTAATTAGCGATTCGGACCCTCGCGTCATCGGCATTTCGCACTCTCGCAACTTCGGCTCACAGATGGCTTTCCGCAGTGGTATGGAACTTTCAACCAAGGAAGGTGTTGTGCTGCTGGACGGCGATCTGCAAGACCCGCCGGAATTGATTGAATTATTCCATGCAAAATGGCACGAGGGCTTCGATGTGGTTTATGGGCATCGGGTTGATCGTGAAATGTCCTGGTACTGGGGCTTGATGTATAAATTGTTTTATCGAGTATTCGCATATTTTAGTTATATCCCCATTCCACTTAATGCAGGTGATTTCTCACTCATGGATAGGCGGGTTGTGGGCTGGCTGTTGAATTGCCCAGAGCGAGATTTATTTATGCGAGGACTGCGCGCCTATGTGGGCTTCAAACAAACTGGCGTTGATTATGTACGGCCTGAACGCATGTTTGGGCATTCAACAAATAATCTGATAAAAAATATTGATTGGGCGAAGAAGGGGATATTCTCATTTAGCAACACGCCACTGACGATTCTGACAACTGTAGGCGTGATTTCATTGGGCCTCTCCACGATTACCGCGATCGTTGTTGCGCTGCTACGACTACTGATGCCAGACATTGCGCCGCGGGGAATCACCACCTTGTTGATCACAATTTTAATGTTTGGGTCGTTGAATTTATTTGCTATAGGTTTGATTGGCGAGTACATCGCTAAAATCATGGCGGAGGTTAAAGGCCGCCCTCGCCTGATACGTTCCGCGCTTATTCGCAACGGCAAAAAAACTGAATTACTGCCTGATGGTAAAGCGTGTTAGTCCGGCTAGCCAAAACGGCGCCGCGCCCAATTATTGCCTGCTCAAGCAGAAATTATTTGATGCGTGCTAAACATCAGGATTCAGAAAATGCTTGAAAAAATCCAGGTTTTAACAATTTATGCGCTATTTGGGCTACTAATTGCGCTATGGCCAATTTTCATTCGATTCATGCCAGCCATATATGAAGCACCGCGCGGCTTTGCAAAATTTTTGAGTGTCAATTCTGTGTTGGCAGCTTTATTTGGTTTGTTTTTTACAGCAACAGAAGTGGCTCCGCAATTCTGTACAGTCGTTTAAGTGGAAACTCTGGGTTTAGTGCTGGGCCGATAGCGGTCTGGCGAGAAGGAGTTTTTCATGCTCAAGAAGAAATCAGCCGTAGCCCAACGTCAGCGGCGCAAGCTCACCGCCGACTTCAAAGCGCGGGTAGCACTGGCCGCGTTACGTGAAGA
>Ga0209724_1004108_pt1 | contig 11563 bp, 11 predicted proteins | sample grotaG_FD_184143 | JGI IMG/M metagenome (GOLD analysis project Ga0209724, IMG submission 184143) | Glacier valley bacterial and archeal communities from Borup Fiord, Nunavut, Canada, to study Microbial Dark Matter (Phase II) -... | ecosystem: Environmental > Aquatic > Freshwater > Ice > Glacier ... | reverse complement strand
AGGCCATGAAGATGGAACAGCCGCTTGTCGCCCACAAGGATGGCACGATCGCGAGCCTCAACGCCACGGTCGGGATGACCGTATCTTCCGGTCACATCCTGCTGAGCATCTCGGAGTAGAACCCGGCTGGTATCCCCGCAGGTCAGTTGACGATGTGCATTGCGCGCGCGGCATCCGTGATGCTGCCCGAAAGCGACGGGTAGACCGAGAAGGCGCGCGCCAGCTGGTCAACATTGAGACGCTGCTGGATCGCGAGCGACACCGGCAGGATCAGCTCGGACGCATTCGGGGCAACGATGACTCCGCCGATCACGGTTGACGAGCGCGTGCTCGTGAAGAGCTTGACGAACCCGTCCTTGATCCCCATCATCTTTGCGCGCGGGTTCGACGCGAGCGGCAACTTGTAGATGATGCCGGTGGTGAGTCCATCCTCGATCTGCTTCTGTGACCAGCCGACCGTGGCGATCTCCGGCTGGGTGAAGATATTGGATGTCACGTTGCGCAACTCGGTCGGATACACCGCGTCGCCCATCGCGTGATAGACCGCGATGCGGCCCTGCATCGAGGCGACCGAGGCGAGTGGTAGAAAGTCCGAACAGTCGCCCGCCGCGTAGATCATCGGCATCGATGTGCGTGCCACGCGGTTGACGCGAATGTGCCCCGACTCGGTGAGCTGCACGCCTGCTTCTCTGAGGCCGATGCCCTCGGTGTTGGGGAGCGATCCGACGGCCATGAGGCAGTGGCTGCCCTCGACTGTGCGCCCGTCTGAGAGGGTCGCGATCACGCCAGTCTTCGTGCGCTTGACGGAATCGGCGCGTGACTTGGAGAGCACGGTCATGCCGTTGCGCTTGAAGACGTCTTCGATTACTCGGGCGGCATCCGCGTCTTCACCCGGGAGAACCTGGTCGCGGCTCGAGATGAGGGTGACCTTCGACCCGAGTGCCGTGTATGCGGAGGCGAACTCGGCGCCCGTGACGCCCGAACCAACAACGATCAGGTGCTCGGGAACCTCTTCGAGCGTGTACAACTGCGTCCACGTGAAGATGCGTTCGCCGTCGGGCTTTGCCGAGGCCAAGATGCGCGGGCGCGCGCCGACCGAGATGACGATCGTGTCGGCATCCACCTCGTCGAAGTCGGTGCCGGCCTTGCCCTTGCCCGTGGAGACGACCACGCGCTGCGGACCGTCGAGTCTGCCCTCACCCGTGATCACCCGCACGCCGGCCTTGATGAGCTGCGACTTCATGTCGTCAGACTGCTGGCGCGCGAGCCTCAAGAGTCGTGCATTCACCGCTGCGAGGTTGACGGTCACCTCGGGGCGCACCGCGCGGCCGGATTCACCGCGCATGAAGAACTGCACACCGAGATCGGTCGCTTCACGGATCGCGTTGGTGGCCTCGGCCGTAGCGATGAGGGTCTTGGATGGCACGACGTCGGTGAGTACGGCCGAACCGCCCACTCCCTCGCGTTCGACGAGAGTGACGTCGGCGCCGAGCTGAGCACCGGCGAGCGCGGCCTCATAGCCGCCGGGTCCGCCGCCCACAACCGCGATGCGTTGAGTTCGCTCGAATTCGTAGGCCATGGGCCAATTCTCCCCTATGCGGTGTACCCGATCGGGTTCCCGATGACTATCGGTCGGCGGCGCGTCGGAGTTAGCGGAGGCCCGGTTCGATCACAGGTCAGAGGTCTTGGAAGTCGTTGCCCGGGGAGTCAAGCACCGTCACGGTGTCGCCGCTGAACTGCACGCGCACGTATTCGGTGCCGACCTGACCGGGAAGCATGAGCGATGTTGACCCCGGCACATGCCTCGGAGTAAGCCCCAAGTTGTCTGATTTACCGTCGCCGTCGCCGTCGTAGCCGTCGTCGAAGGGAGCCAACGCGACAACATCGGCCCGCATCGAGCCCACCCGAATTCCGCCGGGAGCTTCGACGAATAATCCGCCGACGGTGGGCACATCAACCCGGAGCCGACCAAAACCGTGTGACACGAAGTAACGCACACCCGGCCACTCGTACCGCATTCCCGACTGGCTGGTTATCGGTGCAGGGACCGGACCGAGTATCCCGCTCAGGAGCGTAAGCATCGCTGAAGACCGATTCAAGGGCGCGGACTCGAGCGTCACACCGTCGGCATCCTTCACGATTATGGCGTCGAGAGTCACAACGACAGCCGCGGGAGCAGCGGTGGCAGAGTGAGTTGCGGTGGGAGTGGGAGTCGCCGTCGCCGTCGCTGGCGTCGAGGGGCTCCCGCCCGGAGCGCCCGGGGGGTTCGTCGGTCCGCATCCCGTGAGAACCACCACGAGAGCTAAGGTTGCGACCATCACCCGTGGAAATTTCATGGCAAAAGTATGTCAGCCCGGAGGCACGACGCAAGTTGCGCTCGCCATACGTTTCTGGTCACGCGGGCGTGAACGACCCTGCCGGCCCGGTGGCGCGCGAAAGCCGGATCACTAGGCTGGGGGGATGTCGCAGACCCCCGCACCCAATCCCCTCGACGACCCCTCGGCCGACCCCTTCGAAATCGCCGCACTCGCCGCCGCGGAGATCGCCGAACACACGGGAGTCGACCGCCACGACATCGCACTCACGCTCGGCAGCGGGTGGGGGAAGGCCGCAGACCTCATCGGCGAGACCACGGCTACGATCCCCGCGCAGGAGATCACGGGCTTCTCGAAGCCTGCGCTCGAGGGACACGTCGGCACGCTGCGCTCGGTGCTTTTGCCGAACGGCAAGCGTGCCCTCGTGATCGGGGCACGCACGCACTACTACGAGAACCACGGCGTGCGCCGCGTCGTCCACTCGGTGCGGACAGCGGCCGCCACGGGCGCGACAACCATGATCCTCACGAACGGCGCCGGCGGCATCCGCGAGACCTGGACGCCCGGCACTCCCGTGCTCATCAGCGACCACATCAACCTCACCGCCGACTCGCCGCTCGAGGGCGCGACCTTCATCGACCTCACCGACCTGTACTCGAAGCGATTGCGGGATCTCGCGCGCGGTGTCGAAGCAGACCTTGACGAGGGCGTGTATTGCCAGTTCCGTGGGCCGCACTACGAGACGCCCGCCGAGGTGCAGATGGCCAAGACCATCGGCGGGCACATCGTCGGGATGTCGACAGCTCTCGAGGCGATCGCGGCTCGTCAGTCGGGGATGGAAATTCTCGGCATGAGCCTCATCACGAACCTCGCGGCCGGGATCCAGAAGACTCCGCTGAGTCATGAGGAAGTCATTCAGGCCGGCAAAGACGCCGAAGTGCGAATCGGTTCGTTGCTGGCGAGGATCGTCGCCGAGCTGTGAGCGACCTCGACGAGTTACTAGGTCTCGCTGCGGCATGGCGGGATCAGGACCCGGATGAGACGACCCGTGCCGAACTCGACTCCCTCGTCGCGGCGGCACACACGGGCAACCCACGGCCCTTAGCGGAACGCTTCGACGGACGACTTCAGTTTGGGACCGCGGGACTGCGCGGCGAACTCGGCGCCGGTCCGACACGAATGAACCGCGTGCTCGTTACGCAAGCCGCCGGCGGGTTCGCCGCATACTTGCTCGCGCATTCCGCCAAGCCGAGCATCGTCATCGGCTATGACGGGCGCACCAACTCCGAGGTTTTCGCGCGCGATACCGCCACGATCATGGCGGGTGCCGGAGTGCGAACCGTCTTGCTCCCGCGCCATCTGCCGACCCCTGTGCTCGCGTTCGCCGTGCGACACCTAGACCTCAGCGCAGGAGTGATGGTGACGGCGAGTCACAACCCGGCGCGCGACAACGGGTACAAGGTCTACCTCGGCGATCTCGATCACGGATCACAAATCGTGCCACCGGCCGATGCGCTCATCGCCGAACAGATCACCCGGGTCGCCACGGGGTCGATCACTGAGCTGCCGCGATCGACGGACTTCCTGCTCGCCGACGAGTCGGTCATCGACGCGTACGTGGCGGCAACGGCCTCGATCGCTCGCCTAGCGCGCCCCGTCTCGTTCGTCTACTCCGCGATGCACGGGGTGGGATGGGAGACCGCGCGTGCCGTCTTCGCCGCGGCCGGCTTCGGCGAGCCCGCGGTCGTTGCACAGCAGATCGCTCCAGATGCCGCGTTCCCGACCGTCGCGTTCCCCAACCCTGAGGAACCCGGCGCGATGGACCTGACCTTCGCGCGCGCCGCTCAGGTCGGCGCCGACGTCGCGATTGTTAACGACCCGGACGCCGACCGGCTCGCGGTAGCGATCCCGTCCGCAGGCGGAACCTGGCGTCGGCTGAGCGGCAACGAGGTTGGCTATCTCCTGGGTTGGAATGCGGCGGAACGCCTCGAGCGCAACAACACGGATCACGGCACGTTCGCGGCATCCATCGTGTCGAGCCCTGCGCTTCGCGAAGTTGCGCGCAAGTATCGCCTCGACTATCAAGACACCCTCACGGGTTTCAAGTGGATCTCGCGCGTCGGCGACCTGTCTTACGGCTACGAGGAAGCACTCGGCTACCTCGTAGACCCGGAGAAGGTTCGCGACAAGGATGGCATCTCCGCGGCCGTCGACTTCTTGTCGCTAGTGTCACGGCTCCTCTCTGAAGGAAAGACCGTCGAAGACCACCTCGCCGATTTCGCGGATCGATTCGGTGCATATGCGTCGGGTCAAATCTCGATTCGAGTCGACGACCTCGCCGAGATCGACACGATGATGGCTAAGTTGCGCGCCGCGTTGCCCGAGACCATCGGCGAGTACGCGGTAGCGGAGGTCGATGACTTCCGGCTCGGCTTCGACCAGTACCCGCCGAGCGACATCCTGCGGATCCACCTCGCGAACGGTGGTCGTGTGATCGTGCGGCCGAGCGGAACCGAGCCCAAGCTCAAGATTTACCTCGACGCGTCATGCCTCGCGGGCACTGCTGCGCAGCGCCAGAGCGCCGCTGCCGCGGTCATCGCCGGTCTCGACACCGGGATGCGCGCCCTGCTCGCGCACCCCTAACCGACAGTCACCCCAGCGCCGCGTGCAGTTTCGCGGTCAATTCTTCGGTGTCGAAGTAGTTCTCGATCACGACAACGGACGCGTTTGTCTTGCCGATCGCAGCGACAAACTCGTGCGAGGTCAGAATCACTTGGGCGTCTGAAACGACGTCGTGAAGCGAGGCGATATCGGCGGCAACCACTGTCGCCTCGATGTCGAGTTTGCGCAACACGCGCTCGGCGTTGACCTTGAGGATTCCGCTGCTACCTATTCCGGCGCCGCAAATCGTGACAATCTTCACGGTGTCATCCCCAGGATCTGACGGACTTCGGCGGCAGACGATGCGGCGGCCAACTCCTCGATTGCGTCGGAATCGTTGAAGACGTTGGCGAGCGCTGCGACCGCAGCGATGTGGCTGCCGGGGTCAGCGATCGCCAAGCCGAGCACCACCCGCACGGGGTCGTTGTGTGGATGCCCGAATCGCACCCCTTCGGCGAGTGTCACGATCGCGAGGCCATCGTGCACGACTAGCGGTCCCGGTCGGGCGTGTGCGAGCGCGAGGCCGGGCGCGATGACAACGTACGGGCCGTGCTCCTCGATCATGCGAATCATCTCACGCCCGTAGCCGGGCTGCGCTGCCCCTGAGTTGGTCAACGCATCGGCGGCAAGCGTGACCGCGCCACGCCAGTCGTCGGCGTGTGCGCCGATGACGATCGAGCGGTCGTCGAGCGGGGGAAGGGCCACGATCAGGCGCGCTCGAACCCGGCGACGATGATGTCTGCCAGTTCCTCTCGCTCCTCGATCGGCAGAAACGCAGCGGCCGCGGCGTTGAGCTGGAACGCGGCCAGATCCGTGAGCTCGTAGCCGAATGCTTCCGCGAGCACGTACAGCTCGCGAGTGAGGGTCGTACGGCTCATGAGCCGGTTGTCGGTGTTGACCGTCACTCTAAAGCCGAGTTGGTAGAACAGGTCGAACGGGTGGTCGATGAGCTCGTCGCCCCACTGCGCGAAGGCGTGGGTGTCGACATTGGATGTCGGGCTGAGCTCGAGTGCGATCTCGCGATCCTTGACCCACTGGGCCACCGGTCCCAGCGTGACGAATGTGTTCTCGTCGTCCTCGCGGGCGACCGTGATGTCTTCAGCGAGTCGGACCCCGTGGCCCAGGCGCAGCGCGCGACCGTCGATCAACGCGCCGCGGATGCTCTCGATCCCGTCCGCCTCGCCCGCGTGCACGGTGCGCGGCATGAACTGCGCAGCGAGGTAGTCGAATGCTCCGAGAAGGCGACTGGCCGGGAATCCCGCCTCGGCTCCCGCGATGTCGAAGCCCACGACGCCGTTATTGCGGTGCCGCACGGCGAGTTCGGCGATTTCGAGCCCACGATCAGCATGGCGCATCGCGCTCACGAGCTGCCCGACGCGGATGTCTCTGCCGGCGGCCTGCACGTCGTCGATGCCTGCTTCGATGCCCTCCTGCACCGCCTCAACGGTCTCGTCGAGGCTGAGACCCTTCACCTGATGCTGCTCGGGGGCCCAGCGCACTTCGCCGTAGATCACGCCATCGGTGCCGAGGTCTTGCACGAATTCCCGAGCGATCCGGGTGAGGTTCTTGGGTGTCTGCATGACTGCGGTGGTCAGGTCAAAAGTCTTGAGGTACTCGACAAGCGAGTCTTTCTTCTCGTTGAACCAGTCGGCGAGCCCCTCGGGAGTCTCGCTCGGAAGCGCCAACCCCTCGGCACGCGCGAGTTCGATGATTGTCGCGGGGCGCAGCCCGCCATCGAGATGGTCGTGGAGCGAGATCTTGGGCAGCGCCGCGATGCTCGTTCCACCCCCCGGCATCAGAAAGTCGTCGGCAGCAGTCATGTCTCTAAGGCTATCGATTCCGGGGCTGTGAAGAACCCGGTGTCAGCGATCGGCCGCCATCGCACGCAGCATTCGTCGCGCAATCGTGCGGTCGATGTCATCGGGCACGGGTTGGGCACCCGGAGCAAGCGTGCTGGCGGCCGTCGCAACCCGCTCGAGCGAGAGGGACTGCAGAAGAAAGCCCAGGTCCATCGACTCGAGCGAGTTGCCTTTGGGCTCGCGACCGGCGAGATTAAACATGCGCCCGTCTGCGATGAGGATCACGTGGCGCCCGTCAGCAAAGTCGATCCGGTCGATCGCGTCATCCAATCGCGTCTCGCTCACAGCGCCCGCCCGCAGCGCAGCAACGTCGATCTCCCAAGGGAAGTGTCCGCAGTTCGCGAGCACCGCCCCCGACGCGACCCGCTCGAAGAACGGCTCGGTCAGGATGCCCGGCTGACCCGTCGCCGTGATGAACACCTCGCCCCACTCGGCAAGGTCGAGCAGCTCCCCCACGCGGAAGCCATCCATCGCCGCTTCAAACGCCTTGATCTCGTCGACTTCGACGACGGCGACTTTGCCGCCGAGCGCGCGCAGGTAGTGAGCCACACCGCGGCCGCACCACCCGTAACCGGCGACCACGAACCGGCGCCCCGGAATCATGAGGTTCGTGATTCGCATGAAGCTTTCGACGACCGACTGGCCGACCGCGTGCTTGTTCTCGCCAATCGCCTTCAACAGCGAGTCATTGATCACGATGACAGGGAAGGGGATCTGGCCCGCCAGCTTCCCGCGGAGGCGATTGCCTCCCGACGTCGTCTCCTCGGTCCCGCCGATGATCGAGCCCGCTGTGCCGTGAGCGACCACGAGCGCGGCGAGGTCAGCGCCGTTGTCGAGCAGGATGTCAGGGCTCGCCTCCGCGACGGATGAAACATTTGCGTGGTGCTCGTCGAGGGTGTCATCGCGGGCCCCAAAGACCGTCATCCCTTGGGTTCGCAAGAATGCGACGATGTCGTCCTGTGTCGAGCCGTGATTGCCCGTCGCGATGAGTTCGGCCCCGCCCGCGGCGAGCGTCTCGAGCAACACGGCAGTCTTGGGTTCGAGGTGCAGCGACATCCCAATCCGGCGGCCGGCAAACGGGCGGGATGCCGCGAAGTCGGCCCTCGCGGCCTCGAGCAGCGGCATCCTCGAGCGAATCCACGTGACGCGGGCGGCACCTCGGGCGGCAAGTTCGTCTGTCATCATCCAAGCCTACGGCGACGCTAGGCTCGGCGCATGAGCCGCAAGATCATCCTCGACTGTGATCCGGGCCACGACGATGCGATCGCGATGATCCTCGCGTGGGGAAACCCCGAGATTGACCTCGTCGGGGTCACGACCGTCATGGGAAATCAGACCATCGAGAAGGTCACCCGCAATGCGCTCGCCGTCGCCCGAGTCGCGGGAATCACGGGTGTGCCCTTCGCCCGCGGCGCCCATCGTCCGCTCGTGCGCGCGATCGAGGTGGCCGAATCGATCCACGGCGAGTCCGGCCTCGACGGTCCGGTGCTCCCCGAGCCCACTCTCGCGCTCGACCCCAGGCACGCGGTCGACTTCATCATCGACACCGTCATGGCTTCGGAGCAGGGCGAGATCACACTCGTGCCCACTGGAGCCCTCACCAACATCGCACTTGCCGTTCGCAAGGAGCCGCGCATCGCGTCCAGAGTTCGTGAAGTCGTGCTCATGGGCGGCGGGGTCAACGTGGGTAACTGGTCGGCGACGAGCGAGTTCAACATCGTGATCGACCCCGAGGCGGCTCACATCGTCTTCACCGAATCCTGGCCGCTCACGATGGTTGGTCTCGATCTCACCCATGAAGCGCTCGCGACGCCCGAGGTCACTGCGGCGATTGCAGCGGTGGGCACGGGTCCCTCGCGTTTCGTCGGCGAGTTACTGGAGTTCTTCGCGCACACATACAAAGACCAGCAAGGCTTCGATTTCCCGCCCGTCCACGACCCGTGCGCGGTCGCGTTCGTGATCGACCCGAGCGTTATGGACGTCGTGCGCGTACCGATCGACATTGAGCTCACGGGCACACTCACGCTCGGGATGACCGTCGCCGACTTCCGCGCGCCGGCACCCGTCGACTGCACAACCCACGTCGCGCGCAACCTCGACCATGCCAAGTTTTGGGCGCTTATCGTTGACGCGCTCGAGCGTATCGGCGCGGTAGAGCTATGAGCGAAGGCCATTTCTGACCTTCGCCGCGACCCCAGCGCTGAGCGCCGTCAGTCAACCCGGCCAGCGATGAGCGCACCACCGTTGTCGATCGGCTCACCGGTGTCGCCGACCCGATACGAACCCTCAAGCGCCTCTAGGGCCCGCTCGAAGCGGCCTGGTTCGTCGGTGTGTAAGGTGAACAACGGCTGACCCGCGACAACGGCGTCGCCCGGCTTCGCGTGCAGATCGATCCCGGCGGCGTGATGCACGGGGTCCTCCTTGCGGGCGCGACCCGCACCCAGACGCCAGGCCGCGATGCCGAAGGGAAGGGCGTGTTGCGTCGTGAGCACACCGTCGCGTTCGGCTAGGACGACGTGGTGCTCCTTCGCGGTCGGGAGCGCCGCATCTGGGTCACCGCCCTGCGCCGAAATCATGGCCCGCCACGTGTCCATTGCTCGGCCGTCGCTGAGCGCCGCCTCGACGTCCGCGTCGGGCTTGCCCGCGAGCGCGAGCATCTCGCGTGCGAGCGCAACGGTGAGTTCGACGACATCCGCGGGTCCCCCGCCCGCGAGTACCTCCACGGATTCGCGCACCTCGTTGGCATTGCCGATGGCAAGTCCGAGCGGCACGTTCATGTTGGTCAGAAGCGCGACGGTCTTGACGCCCGCGTCATTGCCGAGCTGCACCATGGTCTCCGCGAGTTCACGGCTGCGTGCCGGGTCCTGCATGAACGCGCCCGAACCGAACTTCACGTCGAGCACGAGCGCGGCTGTGCCCTCGGCGATCTTCTTGGACATGATGGATGACGCGATGAGCGGTATCGCTTCGACAGTCCCCGTGATGTCCCGAAGGCTATAGAGCTTCCCGTCCGCGGGTGCGAGGCCCGACCCCGCGGCACACACGACCGCGCCGACGCTGCGCAATTGCGCATAGAACTCGTCGTTGCTCAAGTGGGCGCGCCATCCGGGGATACTCTCCAACTTGTCGAGCGTGCCTCCCGTGTGGCCCAGACCACGGCCCGAGAGCTGCGGCACGGCGACCCCGAACGACGCGACGAGCGGAGCGAGCGGGAGGGTGATTTTGTCGCCAACGCCGCCCGTCGAGTGCTTGTCTGTCGTCGGTTTGCCCAGGCCATCAAACGACAGAGTTTCGCCGCTCGCGATCATCGCGAGAGTCAGATCGCGAATCTCTTCGCGCTTCATCCCATTGAGAAAAATCGCCATCGTCATGGCGGCCATCTGTTCGTCGGCCACATAGCCGCGCGTGTACGCGTCGATGAGCCACGAGATCTGCGCTGTGCTCAGAGAACCCTTATCGCGTTTCGTGCGGATGAGATCGACCACGTCGAACGGTTCGATTGCCACAGTCACAGCCCCCCTGCACGATAGGCCTCGAGGGTGCGAGGCCCGAAGGCATCCGGGATCACTTCGTCGATCGTCTTGATGCCAGAGACCGTCTCGAGCAGCATCCCCTCGGCGGAGTGTTCGTAGAGCAATTGACGGCAACGGCCGCACGGCATGAGGGCGTTGCCGTTGCCGTCGACACACGTGAACGCCACGAGCTTTCCGCCGCCGGTCATGTGCAAGCTCGACACGAGCGCGCACTCCGCGCACAGGGTGAGACCGTACGACGCGTTCTCGACGTTCGCGCCGGAAATCACGCGGCCGTCATCGACAATCGCGGCGACCCCGACCGGGAAGTTCGAGTAAGGAACGTAGGCGTGCGCGAGCGCGCCCTTAGCGACGTCGCGCAGCGCATCCCAGTCGATCGGTGCACTCATGACTTGATGTACGGTTTGCCGGATGCCGCTGGCCCACGGACCTGACCGACGAGTCCCGCAACGGCGAAGATCGTGACGAGGTACGGCAGCATGAGCAGGAATTCGCTGGGTACAGGCGAACCGACGATGCTCAACACGCTCTGGAGGTTCGACGCGAAGCCGAAGAGCAGTGCGGCAAGCGTTGCCCGGATCGGATCCCACCGCCCGAAGATCACCGCCGCTAGCGCAATGAATCCTGCGCCCGCTGTCATCTCTTTGTTGAATCCGCCAACCGATCCAAGGGTGAAGTACGCGCCACCGAATCCGGCGATCGCACCGGCTAGGCACACGTTCCAGAAGCGCGATCGGTTCACATTGATGCCGACAGTATCTGCGGCTTGCGGGTGCTCGCCGACCGCACGGAGCCTCAGCCCCCACTTCGTCTTGAACAACGCAAACCACACCACCGCGACCGCGACATACATGACGTAAACGATTACCGTCTGGCGGAAGAAGACCGGCCCGATGAGAGGGATTTCGCTTAAGAGCGGGATCGGGAATTGCGGGAATCGGGGCGGCGTGTTGAGCAATGCTTCGTTAGGACTCAGCAGAGTCGAGAAAAAAAAGCTCGTAAGACCGACCACGAGCACGTTGAGCACGACCCCGACAATCACCTGATCGACGAGATATCGGATCGAGAATGTCGCGAGAACGAGGGAGACAAGCACTCCCGCGATTGTTGCTGCGAACAGGCCGAGGACGGGCTGACGAGTGATCGACGCAACGACCGCCGATGCGAATGCTCCCGCAAGCAACTGCCCCTCGAT
>Ga0209724_1004102_pt1 | contig 11569 bp, 9 predicted proteins | sample grotaG_FD_184143 | JGI IMG/M metagenome (GOLD analysis project Ga0209724, IMG submission 184143) | Glacier valley bacterial and archeal communities from Borup Fiord, Nunavut, Canada, to study Microbial Dark Matter (Phase II) -... | ecosystem: Environmental > Aquatic > Freshwater > Ice > Glacier ... | reverse complement strand
TTGCCGGCCACCCCACGCTAGGCACTGCCTACATCATCGCCACCGAACTGAGCGACAGCGCAGTAGACACCGTGACGCTGGACCTCAACGCCGGGCGCATCCCGGTGGCGCTGGAGCGCGACGCGGCGGGGGCGATCCGTCGCCTGACGATGCGCCAACTGCCGCCGACCTTCGGGCCGCCGCTCGATCCGGCCCGCATTGCCGCCGTATTGGACGTGCCGGTGGAAGCGCTGGACCCACGTTACCCGGTGCAAGAGGTCTCAACCGGGCTGCCGTTCCTGATTGTGCCGCTGCAACGCCTGAGCGATGTGCGCGCCATCCGCAGCGGCAGGGTGGCGGCGGCGGCCCTGGCGCAAGGGCTGGCCGATCACGCCGTCCTCGTCTTTTGCCCCGAAACCTACGACCCAGCCCATCAGTTGAATGTGCGCGTCTTTGTGCCGCACATGGGCATCCCCGAAGACCCAGCCACCGGCAGCGCGGGCGGCTGTCTCACCGGCTATCTGGTGCAACACGGCTACTTCGGTCCTGACCCGTTTCAGATCCAGGCCGAACAGGGCTACGAAGTCCAGCGCCCGTCGCTGCTCTACTTGGCCGGAGAGCGCACAGGCGACGCGATCACCATCCAGGTCGGCGGCACCGTGCAACTGATCGCCGAGGGCCATTTGCGCTAACGGCGACTGCCCATGCTGCGGGGCACAGAGGATCGTCTGCGTAACAAGCGGGCGGTCCGGTCGCTGCAATAGCAGCAACACTGCTGCCGCTATCTTGCCGGCGTAGCTGACTGCGAAGGGGAACAACATGAACTACTGGTGGAGCGCGGCGTGGCACGAGGCTAAGAGTTGTGCCTAAGTCGGCTCCGGCGCTGATCATCGTCACCGGCCCGCCGGCCACGGGCAAGACCCTGCTGGCGACCCGCTTGGCGGCCGATCTGCGCCTGCCCCTGCTGACCAAAGATCGGATCAAAGAGATCCTATTCGACACGTTGGGCTGGAGCGACCGCGCTTGGTCGCGGCAGCTGGGTGGCGCGAGCATGGAACTGCTGTACGCGGGAATCGAGGCGCAACTCATGGCGGGCTGCGCCTGTGTGGCCGAGAGCAACTTTCGCGCTGAGTGGGCGGTGCCGCGCTTCCAAGCATTGCAGGCGCGCTACGGCTGCCGGCCCATCGAGATCAACTGCCACGCTGACGGGCCGACGCTGTTGGCGCGCTTCCAAGCCCGCGCCGCCGACCCAACCCGCCACCCCGGCCACGCCGAAACCGGCGACTTGGGCGCGTGGACTGCTGAATTGCTGCGCGGCAGCTATCCCGATCTGGCGCTGGGTGGACCGATCCTGACCGTGGACACCACCGATTTTGCCGCCGTGGACTACCCCTCCATCCTGAACGCGGTCCGGTGCGGAATGGGATAATGTAGCGGCGCTGCTTGCTGTGCCCAGCAAACTGTCTTGGGCAGCCACTGTAGTAGCGCACGGCGTGCGCGGGGCAGGGATCATGCAGCAGATGCGGGTAGGAGGGGGCGGTGTCCCCCGAAAAGGTAGCAGGGGGTGCCACCCGACGCACCGGCTTGCGGGTCCATTGCAGCCCCTGCCCCGCGCACGCCGTGCGCTACTACAGCCTGCCACCAGGCATGGGCGGTTTACTGAGCGCAGAACGCAACTTATACCAACCGATCACAACCCTAACAAATCTCCGTGTCTCCGTGTCTCCGTGTTGAAATCGCAAGGAGGATACCAAATGGAAGTGGAAGCAGAAGAATCCGCCGCCCAAGCACCCGAAGAACCCACCCCGCCTGAATCGCCACGCGCCGCCATCCGCGCCGAATTAGACGCGACTCACGCCGCCTTTCACCGGCTGCTCGACAGCCTTGACGAAAGCGAGTGGCGGCAGCCTAGCGGCGACCCCGCTTGGACGGTGGGCGAACAGTTGGCCCAGGCCGCCGCCGAATTAGCCCTGGTGCCACGCACGGTGGCCGCCGCTCGCACCGGGCGCGACTTCAGCCCACCGCAGGCGCGGGGCGTGACCCGCGCGATCAACACGCGCACCACGCGCCAAATGGTCCGCCACGCCACGCCGCAATCGGTGCGCGCTAAATATGACGCGGGCTATGCCGCCGTCTGCGCCGCCCTGGACGCGATGGGCGACGCAGACTGGGAGCGCGGGGCGACCTTTTTCGGCGCGTACCAGACGGTGGCCGATGTGTTCCGCCGCGTCCCCACCGATTTCGCCGGCCATGCCGCTGCCGTCGCGCAGGGGCTGGGTCGGGCGCAGCTACCGGGCTGACGCGCGCACTGGCACGTCTCTTGCTCACAGCAGGAGGCATAGTTATCGGTGTGGGGTATGTGGCTCCGACCGATACGTTTCTATTGCCTGATGGCTGGGCCGGCAAGGGCCGGGTGATAATAAATAAAGGAGATTGTTGTAATGGCTGACAAAGAGTTAGGCAAGACGCAAAAAGCGTTGCAAGAACTGATCAAGGTCGAATACATGGCGATTGCTGCCTATGATAGCGGCATTGACGAGACCGACGACAGCCGCTTGCGCCGCCAGTATAACCGCTTCCGCAGCGCGCACGAAAAGCAAGCGCGCGACCTGAATAACCGCTTGGTCGAATTAGGCGGTGAGCCGATGGAATACGGCGTGGGCAGCGGCAAGGTGAAGGCCGGGCTGTGGGGCAAGCTCACCGGGCTGTTCGGTGATGCGGCCAGCATCGGCGGCATGGCGACCGGAGCCGAACAAGGCATCCGCATCTATTTGGACCATCTGGACGAGATCCACGACAGCAAAGCCCTGGCGATTATCCGCCGCAACCTGGAATCCAAGCAGCAGGAAACGCGCTGGCTGGAAGAGGAAGCGCAAAAGGGCAAGAGCGACCTGGGCGACAAGGCGCAGAAAGTCGGCAAAGACCTGAGCAAGCGCGAAGCCAAGATGCTCAAAGACGTGCAGGGCAAAGTCGAAGACGTGACTCAGCCGAAGACCAAGAAAACCGGCTTCCTGGGCCTGCCGGTCTGGTTGCTGTTGGCGGCGGGCGCGGGCGCGGCCTTTTTCTTCATGCGCCGCCAGGAAGAGCCGGATTTCAGCGACGAAGCCTTCGAGTATGAGACCACCGATTTCGCCGCCGGCAGCGACACTGCCGACAGCAGCACTAGTAGCGGCAGCAGTGACAGCAGCAGCCCCAGCGGCGACGGCTACCACGGCATCAGCGAAAGCAACGGCCACAACGCTTAACGGGTCGTCAGTCGTCGGTCGTCGGTCGTCAGTCGTCAGTCGTCAGTAGAGACGGGCGATTGTGTAGCAGTCCATAAGCGCCGCCTACGGGCGGCGTTTATCATAGCCGACAAACCGCTTACTGACGACTGACGACTGACGACCGACGACCGACGACTGACGACCGACGACCGACGACTGACGACCGACGACCGGAGGCACCTATGCCCGCCAAACCGAAACACGACCTGCGCCCGCCGCCTGATCTGGAGCCGGCCCCCGGCGTGGACAACGCGCGGATCGCACAAACGATGCAAGACATCGCGGCCATGTTGGAGTTTCAGGGGGACAACCGTTTCAAGATCCAGTCCTATCGGCGGGCCGCCGACACGCTACTCAATATGCCGGAAGACATCCGTGCGCCCTGGCGCGAGGGGCGGCTGGAAGCGTTGCCCAACGTCGGCGAAGCGATTGCCGCCAAGATTGACGAACTGCTCCGCACCGGCAGCCTCGGCTTCTACGAGCGGTTGCGCGCCGCAGTGCCGCCTGGCCTGCTGGAACTGACCGCCATCCCCGATATTGGCCCCAAGACGGCGCTCATGCTGCACGCCAACCTGGGCATCAACAGCGTGGCCGAGCTAGAGCAGGCGTTGGCCGACGGGCGGGTTGCCACGGTGCCCGGCTTTGGCCCCAAATCGGTGCAGAAGTTGCGCGAAGGGCTGGCCGCCGCGCAAAAACACAGCAGCGATCAGCGGATGTTGCTGGCCGTGGCCCGCCCGCTGATCCGAGGGCTGGTGGATCAACTGCGCGAGAGCGGCCTGCCGATTGATCAGATCGAGATCGCCGGGTCCATCCGGCGCGGGCGCAGCACCATCGGCGACGGGGACATCCTCTGCACCAGCCCAGCGCCGTTGCGCGTGATCGAGCGCTTCATCGGCTTGCCCCAAGTGGGCCAAGTGGTGGGCCACGGCGACCACAAGGCCACGGTGCGGCTCCGTAACGGCCTGCAAGTGGACCTGATGGTGCTGCCGCCGGAGCATTTCGGCTCCCTGTTGCACCATTTTACCGGCTCGCGCGAACATAACATCCAGATGCGCGACCGCGCCCTCAGCCAGGGGTTGAAGTTGAACGAATACGGCTTTGTCCACGCCGACGGCAGCCAGGTGCCCTGCGCGACCGAAGAGGCCGTGTTCGCCATGCTGGGCCTGCCCTGGATCGCGCCCGAATTGCGCGAGGGCGTAGGCGAGATCGAAGCCGCCGCTGCCGGCCGCTTGCCGGCCCTGATCACCGTGAGCGATATGCGCGGCGACCTGCACAACCATAGCAAATGGAGCGACGGCACGGCCACAATTGAACAGATGGCCCGCGCCGCCCGCGACCGCGGCTATGCCTACATGGCGATCACCGACCACAGCCAGAGCCTGACCATCGCCCACGGCCTGACGGTGGAGCAGATCCGCGAACAAGCCGCCGAGGTGGCCGAGGTCAACCGTCTGCTGACCCCCTTCCGTGTGCTGCATGGGGTCGAACTGGAAATCAAGACCGACGGCACGCTAGACTACCCCGATGGGGTGCTGGCAAGCCTCGACATCGTGATCGCTTCGGTCCATCAGGGCTTGCGCCACGAGGGTGAGAGGGTGACGGCGCGCGTACTGGATGCCTGCCGCAACCCGCACGTAGACATTATCGCCCACCCCACCGGCCAGATCCTGGGCAGTCGCGACCCCAGCGCGCTGGACGTGGATGCCATGATTGCCACGGCGCGCACCACCGGCACGGTGCTGGAAATCAACGCCTCGCCCGAACGCCTCGACCTGAACGAAGTCTACACCCGCCGCGCCGTGGATGCAGGCGTGCTGTTAAGCATTGATACCGACTCGCACCACCCCGACGGCTTCGTCAACATCGAATACGGCATCACCGTCGCCCGGCGCGGCTGGGCCAGCGCCGCGAACGTGCTGAACACTTGGCCGCTGGATCGTCTGCTGGCTTGGTTGCAAGCGCGTGGTTAGTAGCAAGAAAGGCACCCAATCGCTATGAGTTCTCCAGCCCCGCCGGTCGCTATGCCACCGATCACGCCGCTTATCGCCGCGCCGGCTCCGCGTGTCGCGCTCAATCGCTGGCTCCAGATTTTCCTGACCCTGATCGCCGGAGCCGTGGTCGCGGTCATCGCCTGGACGATCCTAGAGCGGTTCCAGCATATTATCGTGCTGCTGCTGGCGAGTTTCATCCTGTCGCTGCTGTTGGGGCCGCTCGTAGATCGCTTGGAACAGCGCCACGTCCCCCGGCTGCTGGGTACGCTGATCGCGTTTCTGTTGCTGATCGGCGTGCTGGGGCTGTTCGGCACGCTCATGCTCGGCCCATTGATCAGCCAGCTACAGGATGTGCTGAACAAGGTGCCCACCCTGGTCAGCAATCGTAGCAGTTGGCTGGCCGACGTGGACCGCTTCTTCCGCGCCAACGGCATCCCGCTGCAAACCGGTGCCTTACAGGACCAGATCGGCACCTCCATTAGCTCCACCAGCACGGCCCTGCTGGGTGGCACGTTGAGTGTCGTGACCGGAGTGGTCGGCCTCGTGACCGATCTGTTCCTGATCCTGGCGATCACCTTCTACATGATCGTGGACGGCGGCTCGATCCGCGGCAATGTCTTGCGCTTGCTGCCGGAGCGCGCCCGCGAACGCTGGTTTTTCGTCGAAGCGACGGTCAACAGCGTGCTGGGCGGTTACATTCGCGGGCAGGTGGTGGTGGCGCTGACGGTGGGGGCGGCGGCGGGGCTGGGCAGCGCACTGCTGGGGGTCCACTATCCATTGGTGATCGGGCTGCTGGCCTTCCTGTTTGAGTTCATCCCGCTGCTCGGCCCGGTGCTGGGCATGATCCCTGCCGTGCTGATCGCCCTGTTCCAGCCGTTCCCACTGGTGCTGTGGGTCATCCTGTATTTCATCGTCCTGCAACAGGTGGAGTCGAACCTGATCGTGCCACGGGTCAGCGGTCATGCGGTCGGCCTGCATCCATTGGGCGCGATGCTGGCCTTGATCGCCGGGGTGGAAATCGGCGGGCTGGGCGGCGCGTTGATCTCGGTGCCGTTGGTCGGCGTACTCTATGTCCTCGGCCTCGCCATCTACAGCGACATGACGCACCAAACGAGCATCTTCCGCACGCCACCGCGCCGCGCCGTGGTCACTTCGCTGCAAGCGATGTTAGTGCGCCGGGGCGCGCCGGTGGCCCCCGCACCGGTCGAAGGCACGCCGCAGGCCGCCATCGGCGAACGGCTGAACACGCTGGCCCAGGACCAAGCCGCCCGCATTGAGCAATTTGCGGCGCAGGAAACCGTCGCCGAGCCGGGGACGACCACCGTTACACCCGCCGGTGCCGAGCCTGCCACCAAGTCCGCCCCTCCCGTGCCACAGCCCTGAGCGATGTTCCAAAAATTAGGACAGGTGTAAGGACTGGGCAAAGGACTGGGGGCGGGACGGGGGGTTGGTATAGTGATGGCAACAGGGGCGCAGATGCCGCCCCGCAACCCCCGCCGGTCGTGGTGGGGCGACCAGCGCATCTTGGGAGGAACAGAATGAGACTAACGGGTTTACATCATGTGTCTGCGCTCACCGCGCAAGCGCCGCGCAACTTGGATTTTTACACCCGCGTGTTGGGGCTACGCTTGGTCAAAAAGACCGTCAATCAGGACGATCCCACCTCGTATCACCTGTTTTATGCCGATGAATGCGGCACCCCCGGCACCGATTTGACCTTTTTCGACATTCCCAGCGCCGCGCCCACGCAGCCCGGTCGCAGCAGCATCTCGCGTATCGCCTTGCGCGTGCCCGGCCTAGCGGCGCTGGACTACTGGCGCGCCCGCTTGGCCGAGTACGGCATCGCGCACGATCCGCTAACCGAAGAAGACGGGCGCGCCGTGCTGGCCTTCCGCGATTTCGAGGGCCAACGGCTGGCCTTGCTGGATGATACGGCTGCCACAGTGCCGGGCGGGGTGCCCTGGGCACAGAGCAGCACCCCGTCGGCGGTCGGCATTCGCGGCCTGGGCACGGTGACGCTCACGGTGCGTGATTTGGCGCGGTCGGCGCGGGTACTCACCGACATCATGGGCTTCCACGAACAGGGCAGCTATGCCGCTGCCGCAGGCCCGCCCCACCGCATCAGCGTGTTTGCTACCGGCGCGGGCGGCCCCGGCGCAGAGGTCCATATAGACGAGCGACCCGATCTGCCGCTGGAGCAATTGGGCCACGGCGGAGTCCACCATGTCGCCTTCCGCGTGCCGACCACGCAAGACCACGCTGCCTGGCTGGATCGGCTCCGCACCGCCGGCGTGCCCAACTCCGGGGTGATTGATCGCTACTACTTCCAATCGATCTACTTCCGCGAACCGAACAGCATCCTGTTTGAACTCGCCACTGACGGCCCCGGCTTCACCGCCGACGAAGATGCGGCCCACCTCGGCGAAGGGCTGGCCCTACCGCCCTTCTTGGAGCCGCGCCGGGCACAAATCGAGGCCCAACTTGAGCCGTTGGAGTTAGCCGTCCGCTAAAACCCGCCCCACCGGTTGAAATCTGCAACCCATTAAGTGTAGTCGCGCGCGGCGTGCGCCATAGTTGAAATCTGCAACCCATTAAGTGTAGTCGCGCACGGCCTACGCCGTAGTTGAAATCTGCAACCCATTAAGTGTAGTCGCGCACGGCCTACGCCGTAGTTGAAATCTGCAACCCATTAAGCGTAGTCGCGCACGGCGTGCGCCGTACCTGTTGTCACTAGGCGCGACTACACCCCATTGGGTGATCAACCACCACTGTAGCGCTCCACCTGAACAATCATACGCTGTGAGTGTGCAGTCTAGCCCCCCGCCTCAGCCTGCGAAGGCAGGCGGCAGAGCGGTAGACGCGGCTTGCGCCGCCCGGCCCCTAAACAGTTACCCGACGATCAGCCCTTGACAGTGCCCCATTTTCATAGTACAATTGTTCTAATCGAAAGGGGGGGGGCAGGGGGCGATGAGCATCGAAGCACACGACCGACGGCAAATCGAAGGGCTGTTGAGCCAAGTGCATACCGAATGGCAGAGCGCGCGCAGCTTGCGCGGCGTGCCCGACGGCGGCATGGTCATCCTCAGCAACGGCCTGCAAGTGACCATCGGCCTGGAAGCGGGTCGCCACGCCGGCGAGGGCGACGGCAGCGAGTTGCGCCTCTGGCTGGGGGTCAGCCGCGCCGACCGCCTACCGACCTTTGCCGAGATCCAGGCGCTGATCGCGCTGGTGTTCAGCGCCAGCCAGCAGGGGGCAGCCAACCCGCTCTCCATCTCCACCGCCGGCCATCTGCCCAACCTCGTGCTATGCAGCAGCCGCCTGCGCCACGACCCGCGCGCCGCCTGACACAGGGGTCAGGGGTCAGGGGTCAGGGGTCAGGGGTCAGCATTCGGCTTTCGGCTTTCGGCTTTCGTCTCCTGACACCTGATGCCTGATACCTCGTTGACTGGTGTCTTAGCAGGGCAGCAGGGATAAACCCTAAATATCGGGCGCTTGCAGGCCGTGCATACCGAGGATGAGCGAGATTTCGCCGCCATGGTGCAAGTCATGTTCCAGCAGGTGCCAGATCACCCAACCGCGCGAAAACTCATGATGCTGCCCGTGTTCCGCATCCACGAAAGTCTGCGCCATGGCCGCTGTATCCCAGCGATCCAGCGCCGCACGCAGCAAGTCCCGACTACGATCCAGTCCGCCCACCAAGTCTGCCGCCGTGAGGGCCGGCGCGCCCGGTTCATCCCAGTGCGCCAGCGGCGTGGCAGCGCCCCAATCCTCGCCCAAATCCCCCGTGAACCAGCCCACCCGCGCGGCGATAATGTGGGCCGCGATCTCACCCAACGGGCGCAGATGGGGCGCGGCGCGCAGGGTCAACTGCTCGGCGGTCAGCGGGGCCAGCGCCGCGCGTAATAAGGCCAGATATGCGTCCCAGGACTGGTAAAAGGTTGCCAGTGTCGCGTTGTCTTCCGCCATCTATTAGCTCCTTCCGCTGTCGGTCCATAGGTTGCTGTATCAATTATATAGGATCCGCCGCTAGGGCGCAGGCAGTGCGGCCAGGAACGGGCGCACCGCCGCAGCCCAGTGCCGGGAGTCGGCGGCGTAGAGCGATTCGTGCCCCGCCTCGGCAAAGCGGACCAGCGTTTTCGATCCGCCTAACGCCGCGTAAATCGCGTCGGTCTGGGCCACAGTCACGCGCGGGTCGCGGGTGCCGTGCAGCAGCAGGGTCGGGCCGGTGACGGCGGCGGCATCGTCCACCGGGTTGTCGGCAAAGCCGTCCATGCCCTGCTGCACGCTGCCCCAAAACACCAGCGTCTGCGCGGCAGGAAAGGCAGGCAGGCCCATGGCCTGAAAGCGGTTGCCCACCGTGTCCACCAAGCGGTTGAACGGCGCTTCCAGCAGGAGCGCGGTAGGCCGCACCCCCTCATGGGCGACCGCCCGCAGGATCGCCGCCGCGCCCAGCGATTCGCCGTAGAGCAGGATCGGCCCGTTCGGCTGCGCCTGCCGCACATAGGCCACGACCGCCGCCACATCTGCCCCTTCGCGCACGCCCAGCGTGGTGTCCGCGCCGCTCGATCCACCCACGCCACGATAGTCGGTCAGGATCACGCTGTAGCCCAACCGGTAAAACGCCGCTGCCGGGCCAAGCAAACTCCTTTTGCTCATCGCATAGCCAGGAAACAGCAACACCGTGCCGCGTGCCGCCGGGTGATCCTGTTGCCATACTTCAAGCCATTCACCACCGGGCAGGGGAAGGCGGGCGGGCGCATAAGGCACCGGCCCCGCCGCCGGCACCCCAGCAGCCGGCGGCACAGTATTCTCCGGGCGCGGCACCTGCACCCCCGTCAGGATCGTCCAGGCCCGCTCCGGCAGCGACAGTTGCTCCGGTGGGCGTGTGCGTGCCCCGGCCGGCGCGTAATGCGTCAGGCTCCACGCCTGCATCCAGGCCACGCCGTTGAAGGCCAGCAGCCCCATCACCACCCAGCCTGTCGCCAGTCGCCATCGTCGTCCCATCCGCACGCCTCCCCGCCGTAAGTTGCTCTAGCATAGCATAACCAGGGCAACCCGGCCTCAGCAAAATACCGAGTCTCATCCCCCGCGCAGCCGGCAACGCTGCTACATTCCCCACCCCCGCGCAGCAAGCAGCGCTGCTACAGCATTATCGCGTATTCCGCATTCCGCATTCCGCATTCCGCATTACGGCGCACGCCGCTCGTCCCGGTAGCCCGCGATGCTCAGGCCCGCCGCGATGCCGGTGAACACATCTTGCCGGCGGATCTTGGTGGCCCCGAAGCGGCTTTCCAGTAGGCGCACAAAGGCCGGGATAGAGGAGGAGCCGCCGGTCCGCAGCACCGTGTCAATCTGGGCCGGCGCGAGACCCGAAGCCGCCACGACCCGATCCACGCACACCCCAATCGCCACCAACTCGTCCGCGATCAGCCGCTCGAACTCGGCGCGGGTGATACGCTCGTTGATGGCGATGTCACGGTTAAACATCCGCAGCGTCGTCTCCTCGTGGCTCGACAGGTCAATCTTGGCCCGCTCGATCTCCTCGTAGAGCGGCAAGGACAGGTCGTGGGCGATCAGCGTTCGCAGGGCACGGATAGCGCGCGGGCTGCTGGCACCGGCTTCTTGTTCGCGCAGGAAGTCCAGCGTCTTGGGGTTATCCAGTTCGCGGATCGTTTGCCAGCGTGTGATGCGTTCCAGCATATGGCGCGGAAACTCCTGGCGGTGCGGCCCCAGCGTCACGCCCTCACCGAAATACTTGAGCAGCTTGCCCTGCATGATGCGGCTGTCCAGGTCGTCACCGCCAATCGCCACCCCGTCAAGGCTGAGGATGACCGGCGCGCTGCCCCCGCCCAGGCGCATCACCGTCACATCCAGCGTGCCGCCGCCGAAATCGAACACCAGCACCGTTTGCGGCTCCGTCAGCCGCTGCTCATAGTCGAATGCGGCGGCTACCGGCTCATACTCAAAGGTCACGTCACGAAACCCGGCGGACGCGGCCGCCCGTTCCAGGTGGGCCACCGCCGCCGCGTCAATCGCCGGGTCGCTGGAGAAATGCACCGGGCGGCCCAGATAGATGCTGTCAATACGCCGGCCCAGCGTGGCCTCGGCGCGCTGCTTCACCTCGGCCAAGAACTCGCCGATCAGATCCTCCACGCTGTACATGACCCCCGACGGCGGGCTGCCGTGCGCCGGACTGGGGTCCAGCAGCAACGTGTTGACCGTCATCGTACTCCGCAGGCCCGTTTTGAGCGACTCGAAAAAGCGGCCCGGCTCGGCTTCGTCCACATCCAAGTAGAAATTGCCGGTTTTGATCGACTCCGACACATACTCGTG
>Ga0209724_1004093_pt1 | contig 11582 bp, 9 predicted proteins | sample grotaG_FD_184143 | JGI IMG/M metagenome (GOLD analysis project Ga0209724, IMG submission 184143) | Glacier valley bacterial and archeal communities from Borup Fiord, Nunavut, Canada, to study Microbial Dark Matter (Phase II) -... | ecosystem: Environmental > Aquatic > Freshwater > Ice > Glacier ... | reverse complement strand
AACTTTCCTAGTACACTCTACTCAGGGTGACAAGCGGAGTGAAATAAGTGGAGATACATAGGAGTCGAACCTATGGACGAATGCTTAGAAGGCATCTGTATTAGCCCCTATACTACATCCCCATATTAGAATTATTTGTCCTGCCAGATTAGCGGCTCAATCCCGCTCATAATAATCTCGCCCTCCGCCGTCAGGACGATTTCGCCGAGTGGGACGGCCTCCATATCGCTGGCGGTATAGCGGTTAGTCAGGAAGTGCAAGGTTTTGTTAGAAGAGCCGCGCAAGTCACGCGCCAGATGAAATTGCTGCACATAGCGCCCAGCAATGAGCACATCTACGTTTTTTAGCAGGGGCAGGGGGTAATCAGGGCTATTAACCTGCTGAGATTGCCCCATTCGAGTCAGTTCTTCCCAGCTAAAGCCGCTAAATAAAACCACCGAAAGGCGGGTTTCAGCTTTGACGCGCTCAATCAACCGCGCCACCGCCGCCATTTGCTGCAAAGGCTCACCGCCGCTAATGGTGATACCCTCAATCGTACCTTGTGTGGTCAGGATTCGCTCAAAAAGGCTATCAACACTAATAACCTCGCCGCCTTTGGTGGGGTGGGTGGGCGCGTTAAAACAGCCGGGACAACCCAGCGTGCAACCCTGAACCCAGATTACCACCCGCGCCCCCGGCCCATTAGCATAACTAAGCGGCAAGAAATGATGCAACCTTAATGACAGTTCGCCGTTCATAGTGCGTCCTTAAAACTTGTTGCGTTGTTGTTCCGATTGGGTCTGTTCGGCCAACTCGTAGGCTTCCGGGCGCATCTCGCGGGAAGTCACGTCCCCACCCAACGCCGTTTCCAGAGCTTTGGTTAAATCTAGACAGCCGAGGCCCTTCACACCACGCACTTCCAGGTGAACCTGCCCGTCTTTATCAATAAAAATATCTATTTCCTGTACATCCATTGTTGCAACCTCCGATTGTTTTCTGCTATTTTGCTGTTAGACCACGCGCCGTACCAGAAGGTGAATCCGCCCATCCTGCTGGTTTTCCTCAGTGACGAGGGTAAAGCCCTGTGATGCGAGTTTGGCGCGGGTGGTATGGTAGGCGTAACGCTGGGTCAGCCGCTCCATAAATTTAGGGTCGCCAATCATAGACCAGTCGGCGACCATCTCGTAGTTATCGGCGGTCTTTACAAAACCGATGTCGTAACCGGGCCGATTAGAGGTTACTTTGAACTCGGCTTGCACCGTGTTGCCGCGCCAGCCCCCCACCTTGCCGCCATCCTGGTAGGGATAGCCCAGGTCGTCCAGAGCGTTAAGAATATATTCCTTTTCCGCCATTTTGGTTCTTATGCGGGTAAAATGTGACATGATAGTGCTCCTTTCATAAGCCTAAAATTGACTAATCGCCTGGCTGTATAAAGTTTGTTAGTTTTTTCTACCAGGGCAAGGGCTTGCGGTCTCTAAAAAAGCCACCATTTGGGCCGTTTGCGGGTAAAGTAGCGGCCCAGACTATTCCGGCGGCCTCAATCACCACTGGTCTACCGCCCGCCCCGCGCATATCGGTAGCAACCCAGCCCGGACAAACCGAATTAACCAAAATGCCTGTGCTGGCTAGTTCCGCCGCTAACATTCGAGTAAGGGCATTCAAAGCGACCTTTGAGACATTATAGGCAGGTGTTCCCCCACCCATACTTGTCAGCGAACCAGCCTCACTTGAGACATTTACAATCCGGCCATTCTGGCTACGCCGCAAGAGTGGCAAAACCGCCTGGCACATTTGCCAGGGCCCTAAAGTATTGGTCTGAAAAGCCTCCGATACCGTTTTCAAATCGGCATTGGTGGCTTGTTGCCAGCTATCATAGAGAATTGCGGCGTTATTAACTAAAATGTTTAACCGCCCGAAACGGCTCTCAATAAAAGTAATACAACTTTTAATGCTTTCGGGGTCGGTAATATCAAGCTGGCAAGCGACAACTTTCAAGTTTTGACCTATCAGAGCGTTTGCGACGGCTTCCCCTTTGCCTAAAACTCGGCTACCCAGAATAACTTGTATCCCTAAATCGGCTAACTGTCTTGCTACTTCCAGGCCAATACCCCGATTCGCCCCAGTTACAAGGGCCACTATCGCCTGTTCTTCCATTTCTTATCCTATTTCAGTTGCTAAGTAAGTTTTACCACCGGGTAATCCCGATGGGTCATCCGGCCCGTTTTAAGGTCAGTGGCGGTAATTAACAGCCGCTTGTTAGTATCAATGTTAAATTCCACCTGAAAGCGGCCTTCACCCTGTTGGGCGGGTGGGTCAGCCACCAGAAAAGTCGGGCTATGCTCATTCATCCAGAAGTGCGAACGGCGGTTGGCCTCGTCTGGCAATACCTCGACCATTCGAGCCGCCCCCGAAGGGTCAAACACCAGTTCCAGCAAACCGTCATTCTGACGAGCGCGCCCCTCGCTCACCTCGAAAATCGCCAGACCAAGCTGGGTTTGCCCAGTATAGGCCGCTTTAACCGTCAGGCGGGCTAACGGCTCTTTGGTGGGGTAAGGCGTGCCGTGCTGTACCACCGTCTTGTAATCATAGCCACCCTTCTCGCGGTTCAGGAAGCGAATAGCATAGTTGTGCTGAATGTGGTCGTAAAAATCCACCCCCGCCACAAAAGCCGCCGCCCCTCGCGCTACTGCATCCAACGGGCGATTGAGCAGCACCCGCTCACGCCCAAAAATCCGTTGCAAAGTACGTTGCACCGCCGGAATCTGGCTACTCCCACCCACCAACAGTACCGAATGAATGGCCTCCTCGTGATAGCCGCGCTCACGGGCAGCATTAAGGGCGCGGCGCACGGTATGGTCTAGCTGATTGAAAATCTCTCGCCTGTCCAGCAAATCCTCAAACTGGGAACGGCTGAACTCCGCCGCCAGCACCGCCCCACTAAAAGGGTTAACCACGCTGACCTCGGCCCGTTCGTAGGCTGAAAGCCGCTCTTTGGCCCGTTCGCATTCTGCCAGCAAAGCCTTGCTGACCTGCCGCACATCCTCATCAGCATCCTGGCGTTTATTGCGCTTTAACACTTCCTGAAAAAGTAACTGGTCGAGGGTTGCCCCGCCTATCTCCACTCCGGCTTTGCCCAAAACCCGGCAACGTCGCCCGGACTGGCTGGCACTGTTGACTTCCTGCTCAATCAGCACCACCGCCACATCCAAAGTGCCGCCCCCAAAGTCAAAAATCAGGTAAACGTTACCGGGCTGGACGTGCGCCCCATAACCCAGAGCGGCAGCAGATGCCTCATCAATCAGCCGAAAGCGTGGCAACCCGGCGTTTTCGGCGACTTCCGCCAACCAGTTTTCGTAATGCTCAAAGGCTTCTACCGGGACGGTCAGGGCTACTTCTTCATCTGCCAGATTTAACTCTTGAGCCGCAAAAAGCAACACACTGGATAAAAAGTCCCGTCCAGCCTCTTGATGCGAAATTTCCTGCCCGTCCACCCGCAATTTAACCGGGCTACGATTGCTGATGTAGCGTTTCATCCAGCGAAAAGTGCGCTCGGAGTGATAAAGTTTATGCTCAAGCACCTGGCTACCGACCCAACGGCGATGGTCGGCGGTGTAATGCACCAGCGAAGGCACTACCGAAATCTGCTCGTCGCCCTGCTGGAAATATCGCCCGTAGTCCGGCACATGCAGGGGAATCCCCTCCTGACGGGCTTCGTCCCACATCGCCACCACCGTATTTGAAGTGCCAAAATCTATTCCCAATCTACCAGGCATCTGATACTCCCAAGACTCCCGCTTTGCGTAATAACTTCCCCTGGAAAGAAATTCCCACCAGCCGAATAACTACCTGCGCCCCCGGCCCAAGCGCGTCATCTCCGCTCAAAGGTTCGTGGCGGTTTGGGTCGAAAATTGCGCTCTCCCCCACGTTTCCCTCAGCCACCAGCCCATGGTCTTCCAGAGCGCGAACCAGCCGCAAAGCTACCGCCAGTATATCACCCGCCTGTACTGGTCTTTCCTCGACTCTTAACAGATGGGCTTGCATCAATAATTGGCTGGCAGGAGTCGCCGCGTCCCCCAACAGCTTCTCAAGCTGGGCTGAGACTAACCGGGCACTTTCCCCGCCCCGTTGTCGCTCCAATTCCAGCTTTAACCGCTCGGTGGTACGTTTTCGCTCGGCTAATTCCAGCCGCAAACTTTGTAATTCACGCTCTAACTCAATTACGCGCTCGTCGGGCATACTAGCTCCTTAAAACTCAATGTCGAATTGGGCCGCTCGGATGTCGCTGAAATCCTCAATTTCGATTTCGTGCTGCCACTGCCAGCCCAATAGAGCCTCGATAAAAGCCAGCCATTGCCGCTCGACTTTGGGCAAAGCCGGGTCGCGCTGAGACTGGCGGGCGAACAGCAAATCCTTGATATTCGCCTGGGGTAAGGGCGTATGTGCCAGTTTCGCCGGACGGCTTGACCAGATAAGCACCTGCCCATCCTCCCCGGCAGTCACCAATTGTTGTCCATCGGGCGTAAAGGCCATTGCATTAACCGTACTACGATGCCCTTTAGCGGTTTTTACGGGTGAAACCGGGCTATTTGCAGTTGGGGCGGTTTTCCCCGCATTCTCAAAATTAGGCAACCCCCACAACCGCACCACCTCCCGATGGCCCGTCGCCAGGCGCAAACCATCGGGACTAAAGGCCAGGGTTTTAATTTCCTGATGATGACCTTGCATAGTTGATAACAACCAACCTTCGGGGATGCTCCAGATTTTTATATGCTGATAATTATTGGCACTTGCCAGCGTTTTACCGTCAGGGTTAAAGGCCAGATTCTTGAAAACAATCGAGTAGCCCCCTGCGTTAATCGTAGTTGATAAATAACGCCCATCCTGCAAGTTCCATAGCTCAATGCGACCATTGGTGCTACCACTTGCCAGCCAGTCTCCCTCCGGGCTAAAAGCCAGCGAGTCAACCTTAAACGGCGGATGACCATACCAGGGACTAAAACCTTGCCCGATAGCTTTTAACTTTTTGAAAATTTCCCCGGTAGCCAGATTCCACAGTAGGATAAACTCCCCACCGCAACTTGCCAGAATCTGTTTATCCGGGTGAAAGGCCACACTACCATGTTTTGTCACTTCAGCATGGTGATGCAGGGTTGAAACCGTAGGAGTCTGGGCCAGCTTTAGCAGCCGCAACCGCCCCTCCCATTTGCCCTTTGAGTTCCACCAACCATCCTCGTAAGCCAAAATCTGCCCATCCGGGCTAAAGGCCAGACTTTTTACGATGTGCTTGGGGGGATGGCTAAAAGTTACGCCCGCCTGAATATCACTAACATCTACCATCTCCTGAATAGTGGAGAGTAACTTACCGCCCGGCAGTTGCCATAGGCGCAAATTGCCATCCTGCCCGGCGGTAGCCAGGATTTGACCATCGGGGCTAATCGCCAGAGTATTGACCGCTTTGGTGTGCCCTTCCAGTTTTTGCTGAATTTTTAGCTGACGGCCTAACGGTGGATACTCGGTCTCGCAATCGCCCGCCAGAATAGTCAAAGTGTTATAAATATCGCGCTCGGCGGGGAGTTGGGGCTGCCAGTTAGCCTGGAATAATTCCTGCAATAATTTTCTGCTCCAAACGGGCGGGGCATATTGGGCTAATTCCCAGGCTTCCGCCCAGCGTTGCCCTTTTTGAAGCAACTCTAACGCTACGGCCCATTCCGCGTTGGTCATATTGCGCTGGCGTAACCCCTGCCGACCTCCCGCCATAATCTTGACCAGTTCGGCCCGACCCGCCGCCCGCGAACTATCGGCAATCCGTTGGCGCAATTTATCGTCACCCACCTCATATACAAACCCTAACAGCCGTTGGTCAAAATCAAGCTGTTCGTATTTCCCCCATTGCTCGGTCAGGAAATAAAACAGGGCGCGTTGGTGCTGGTCGCGGGGGTGATAGCCCGTTTCCAGTACCAGCACCAGTGCCAGTTGGCGGGCTAAATCATTCCCCGACTCCAGAGCCAGACGACATAACAACTCCTGGGCTTTAGCATTTTCTAACTTACGCAGGGCTATCCCGGCCTGCTCCGCTATATTTTGGTCAGGGTCGCGGTAAGCCTCCAACAACGGCAAGACGATACTTTCCCCCGCCGTGAATAACAGTTCAGGGCGACGCGACACTAAGGCCGTAATAATTCGCAAACCCGCCGAATGGGTCAGAATAAAACCCTTCCAGTGGGCTATGTTTTCTATAACTGGCGGGGTTAGATTAGCCCACTTATTACAGAGAGCGTGGTATAAATCGGGCTCATAAAAAGTTTCCAGCCCTTCCCCGGCATAGCGGGCGAGGGCTAAGTCCTGCTCCTGTTGGTGTAGCCGCGCCAATGTCAGCAGCACCTCATCCCAGCTCAGAGTTTGTAGTTTCCCCGCCTGTAAAGCCGTTAACACCCGCAGTTTGCTGGGGGCAGAAGCTATCCAACCGCGCTCGACGATTAACGTGGCTAAGTCCGGGTGACGGGTAGCCTCCCAGACCGCACATAACGAGTCAATGGCGGATTGGTCACGAAGCTGTTTCAGGCGGCGGGTCGCTAATACTCGCAATCGCTCATACTTAACTCTGGTCAGGCTTTCGGCAACCTGCCGGGTGTCGGCGGGGGTAGTTGGCAATTCCCACAAAATTTTGCCGACTTTGAAATAGTCCTGTATTAAGCTGGAATAATCTTTTAACTTAAAATTCAATATCAAATTCACCTGCCATAATAGCCGGAGCCTCAACCAGTTCTACGTCGTAGCGGAAACGTTGCCGCAAAATAATTTCCATAAAATGCAAGGCAGCTTTTTTAGATGGATTTAATTCCAGAGAATTATCAGCCAGGGCCGCCGCCAGAGCCGTCATATGCACAATTTTTGCCTGACTTAACGAGTTTTTCAGTAAATCCCGCAGTTGCAGAATGCGTAAATCCCACAGCGTAAAGGAAGTATCAGCATTGCCCACCGCCATAAAAGCCCCGTCTGGCGAGATTTTCAGGGAGGTCAGGCGTTCGCCCGGTGCTTTCAGCTTGCCCAACGATTTGCCACCCGCCCAATCCCAAAACTCAATCTTACCATTAGGCTTACCCCATAAAACTACGGGCGACCCCGGCAAGCTTGCCAGCCCTTGCACCGCACTCAAACGTGCTTCCTCATCGCCCACAGTTCCCGGCAAGTCACTTTTTCGAGCTTGGCTGGTCATACAGACCGTCATTCCCGCGCTGGCATTAGCCGCTACCAACATTTTGCCGTCCGGCGAATAGGTAGCATATTTGGAAATCCCCAGATTTCGCGGCGGAATCATCCCGTTTGGTTGGAGGGCGGGCAAGCTCAGGTAAGTAATACCCTTGTTTAGAACCGCCAACTGTTGTCCATCGGGCGAAACCGCCAGGCCCCGCGCCCAGCTATCATAACGGCTTTCGCTGCGGCTTCCCAAAAGCGTGCGGCTTTCCAAATCCCAGAGTTTAACCTCGCTATCCCGCCCTGCGCTGACAACCTGGGTAGTTCCCACCGTCACCAGCCCCGTCACCGACCCGCTATGCTGCCCTAATCTGAAAAGCTGGTTTGCCTGCCAGCCATAAACCGTGCAAGGGTCGTCTTCCGTCCCGGTGCGCTCGGCAATCAGCAAAATATTAGCCGGGCTATAGGCAAGTTTCCCGATAGAATGCTGAAACCCCTCCAAAAGCTGCTCCCGTTTGCCCTCCTGAATATTCCACAATACTACTTTACCCTTGCCAGTAGCGATGGCGATTACCGGGCTGGTGGGCGAGAAGGCCACATCGTTAACCCGTCCCGGCACTCGCGCGATAGCCCGTAAAATCGCCGGGGGTAGCCATTGCCCCGCCAACAACTCCTCGTCCACCGTAATCTGCTCGGTTAAGGGTTTGAGCTGGGAAAACATTTCCAGAGCTTCGGCTTTATCCGGCTGCCAACCCGCCCTCAGCAGATATTTCATTGCCGCCACGCTCCAGGCCAGCGGGATTTCCGACACTAAGCCCCAGAGTTTGGCCCATTCGCGGTTTGCCGCTAGAATTTGCACCAGCAGTTCGGCCTCTTCCCCATTTATAGCCGAATTTCGCACCAGTGATTCCCCGCCCGAAATCGCGCTCAGGTAAGCCACCCGCCCCGCCGCCCGCACTTTCCCTGCTACTCTCCGGCGGAATTCGGGCGTGCCCGCCTCATAGGCCGCCCTTAATATCCGATGGTCGAAATCCAGCCCTTCGTATTTGTCCCATTGCTCGGTTACAAAATAAAACAGAGCCTTGAAATTATTATCGGCTGGCAAGAAGCCCATTTCCAGAGCAGCGGCCTGGGCCAGGGGAATATCCTGCTCAACTACCAGGTTACACAAAGTCGCTTGAGAGTCGGGCCTTTTTAATTTTCTAAGAGCCAGCCCCGCCCGCTCCCGGATTAGCGGGTCATAATCCCTGATGGCCTTTACCAGCGAGTAAACTATGGCTTTGCCTTGCTGCAAAATATCCCACTTTTCCAGATACAGGGCCATTAACACCCGCCCTTCACCCCTTTCTGGCAAATAGGTTTTACTAATCAATATTTCCTGTAAAAGCGGGTGGCGACCTCTAGCCCAAATTCCCGCGAGCGCATCCAACTGGCTGCCCTGAGCGTGCCGCAAGATACTTTCGGCGCGTTCCCGAATATCGGGGTCAGCATCTAACAGGGCTTCTAGCAGGGCTTTGATGTCGCCGCGCTCAAAATGGTATATCTGGTCAGTTAAAAGCATAGTTAAAACCCTTAATTTGGTGGGGGCGGTTGCTACCCAACCTTTTTGTCGCAATAACTCGGTAAGTTCGGGATAGCGGGTGTTGTACCAGATCGAACAAACCCCGTTTATAGCCGTCTGGTCGGTAATATTTTGCAGCCGTTTTAGGGCTTCCTGTTTAAATTTTTTAGGATAATAATCTCCTGCTACAACAGCCGCCAGGTATTGCCCGTTATAGCTGTTATTCTCAAGAAGTACCTCTAGCTGGCTATTCAAAGGGGACAACCGATGTTGGGCGGTCATATTCTGTATAGCATTCATTAACTCTACTAAAGGATTATTAAACATTTACCGACTATTCTCCCTTAACTTCCGTCCCAACCTTAAACCACCCGCCGCACCAGCAAATGAATCCGCCCGTCCGCCTGACTTTCCTCGCTAATCAGGGTAAAATTTTGCTCGGCTAGTTGGCTTTTGGTCAGGTGATAGGCGTAACGCTGGCTGAGTTTGTTGAGCCACTCCCCATTAAAACGCTGGCGGTCATAGGCCGAGATTATGGCGTTATAGCTGCCATTTTCCTGCCGCTTAAAACCAATATCGTTGCTACCAGCCCCAATAAATTGTCGCCGAATAACAACCTCCACCGTTTGAGGGCGTATATCTCCCAAAACCCCATAAAGCGGGGTAGCGATTTCGTGCCGCTCCAACTGCTTAAAGCCGAGGTCGCTCAACCCCGCTAACAAAGCCTCATCATCTATAATTTGGGTCTGGATTACCGTAAAATGCGACATAGTTACCTCTCTTAAAACTCAATATCAAAATCCCCAACCTGAATATAAGGCGCGTCAACCAGTTCCACATCATAGCGAAAGCGGTGACGGAGGGCGGTTTCAAGGTAACACAGGGTCGCTTGCATGGCGGTGGGCAGTGCTAACCCACTTTCCTGCACCTGACTCAAGGCCACCATATGCACCGATTTAGCCTGCGCTAGTGGCAACCGAAATAGCCGCCGCAGTTCCAGTACCCGCAAATCCCACAGCGAGAAAGAAGCATCCCGGTCACCAATAGCTATAAAGTTTCCGTCTGGCGATAGCTTGAGGGAGGTCAGCCGTTCGCCGGGAGCATGTATCTGCCCCACTGTCTGGCGTTTGTCCCACTCGATAAATTCCACAATCCCGTCCGCCGTCGCCATCGCCACCAAACCCAACCCTGGCAAAGTAATCAGCCCTTGCACCGTCCCGGTCTGATCACCAGCCAGATTATAATTTTCCCGCACCTGACCCTTATTTGGGCTAAACTCAAATCTGCCGTTCGCGTCTAAGGGAAACACCAAGAGGCGGGCGGTGCTCTGTCCAAGAATCAGGGCGTTACCCGCTGGGGCAATCGTGGCACATTGGGCCAGATTTGGTAGCTTGATGGAGCTACTAAACGAACTTAGCTCCGGCAAACTTACCAAAAGTATATAATCTGATAGCAGGGCAATTTTCTGTCTATCAGGAAAAAGACAGACAGAACGCGCCCAAAAGCTTCTGCCAATAGTAGTCATAGAATAATTGTAACTATAGGCTGATTGGCTATAATCCTGAACATGCTGCCCGGTTATCGGATTCCACAACGAAACCCGCTCGTCACTGCCACTGCTTATCACCTGCGTATCGCTTATTGCTTCTAAAACCGTGATGTTAGAGCCATGTTGCCCCAACTGAAAAAGGCTACCGTCGCGCCAGTGATAAATCGTGCAAGGCTCTTTTTTAGTGGTACGTTCAGCGCAAACCAACTCCCCTTGCGGCGTAAAGGCCACCCGCCCAATCGCCTTTGGAAAGCCCTCAATAACCTCCACCTGTCTGGCCTGTTGCATGTCCCACAATACCACTTTGCCCGTCCCTGTCCCAATCGCAATCACCGGGCGCACAGGGAAAAAGGCCACATCATTTACCCGCCCCGATACCTGGGCCTTCGCCCGTAACAAAGCCGGGGGCAACACTTTATTAACCTCATCCTCCAGCGTCACAAGCTCAGTCGCCACCAGCGATTTCAGCTTTTCATAAACAGCCCGGTCATCTTCTTTTTGCGGTTGCCACTCACTCCCGGCTAATTTCCTGACCGCCTCCACGCTCCAATGTAAGGGCAAGTCAAAAACCAACGCCCATAACTTTTCCCACTCCCGGTTGCTATCCAGGATTTGCACCAACACTTCGGCTTCTTCCAGATTTACTTCGGTGCTGCGGCTCTGCAAATCGCCCCCGGCAATTGCCGAAAGATAATCAACCTTGCCCGCCTTCCGCACCTTCCCCGCCAGTCTGCGCCGCCCTTCGGGTTTAGCCGCCTGATAAGCTGCCCGTAGCATCCGATGGTCAAAGTCAATCGCCTCGTATTTGGCCCACTGCTCGGTAACAAAATAAAATAGAGCCTTTTGGGTATTATCGCTGGGAAGATAGCCCGCCTCCACCGCTGCGGCCTGAGCCTGGGGCAATTCCTGGGCGATTATCATCTGACAAAGAGCCTGTATAGGGTATTTTTTATTAAGCTTTCGTAGTACGATTCTGGCCCGTTCACCAATAATAGGGTTTGTATCTTCGGCGGCTGGAACCAGATAATTTATTTCTTTGGACCAGGATGCTGCTATTTCAGCCCAATCATCTAAAAGGAGGCCCAAATAAACCCTTACTTTAAGGTATTTTTTAGACTTGTAATTTTTTAAAGCTAAAATTTCCAAAAGTAAGGGGATTTGTTTCTCAACCCAAAGCCTTGCTAAGGTTTCAAGGGTAGGGCCCTCCGCTTGCCATAAAAGGGCTTCAGCCATTTGGGAAATAACCTGGTCTTTATCTTGATAAGCCTCTATTAACGGCACCGCCTCAAAAGTTCTAAG
>Ga0209724_1004091_pt1 | contig 11585 bp, 5 predicted proteins | sample grotaG_FD_184143 | JGI IMG/M metagenome (GOLD analysis project Ga0209724, IMG submission 184143) | Glacier valley bacterial and archeal communities from Borup Fiord, Nunavut, Canada, to study Microbial Dark Matter (Phase II) -... | ecosystem: Environmental > Aquatic > Freshwater > Ice > Glacier ... | reverse complement strand
ATCTTCTTGCAAACGAAGGAACGCAGACCATTATTAATTGTGATGCAAATGATTACTTCGGGGATGCTGTTTTTAATGGTTCTTACGTTACCATAAATGGTACATCATCACATTTTATATCAGCTGACATTAACTGCTCTGCAAGTATCAACGGGACAAATACTTTTGACGATATAACACTGCATTCCGGAAATATCTATTTATTTGAAAGTAATTTAACACAGAATATCGGGAATCAACTCAACGTTCGTGGGAATAACTGCTACCCCATACAAATTCGATCTACGATTCAGGGACAGCAAGCAATACTCTCGAAACACGACGGAATTGTCTCCGGTGATTTTCTTGAAATACGTGATATCAATGCTATAGGAGGAGCTTCTTTTAATGCCGGAAGTTACAGTACGGATCTTGGAAACAACAACGGATGGAACTTTAATAATGCACCTGGTTATATCTATGGACTTGGTCCTGATAGAAGTCTTTGCGTGGGAGATACGTTAAAGACCACCAACTTTAATGGCGCCCTCTCCTATCTCTGGCAGGATGGCAGTACATTACCCTACTATATCATCACTGAACCAGGCATATACTGGGTGAAGGCAACTTACGCCGCCAACTGTACTTATACCGATGAAATCGTCATTTCCACCAAACCGACTCCAGTGGCTGGAATCATTATTGCAGAACCTTCGATCTGTGCGGGAAAATCTGTACAATTGGTCGCTAACGTTTCCGGTGGCGCACTTCCTTATGACTATTTATGGTTACCATCAACAGGTCTGGACAATTCTTCCATTCTCAATCCTATAGCATCACCAATTACTACCACCGACTACATTTTCAAAGCTACCGGGGCCAACGGTTGTTCATCGCGAGATAAGATTCGCGTAAATGTATCATCACCGATAGAGATCACTCTCACAAATACTGTCCCAACTGCCTGTAATTCATTAACGGGAACAACATCTGCGACAGTTGTGGGTGGACGGCCATTCGCAAATACAACTGCCTATATTTATTCTTGGAATACCAATCCTATCAAAAATACGGCTACGATGTCAGGCTTATCGGCTGGCAGTTATATGGTGACGGTATCAGATTCGTGGGGATGCTCAGGTCAGGCGGTCGCGATACTAAACGATCCAGATGCACCGGTCGTTTCCTTATCACTAAATACCAATACTATTTGTGGTAGTAATGCAGCCATAGCTACAGCAGCCGGTGCAGCTCTATATGAGTTTTTTATTGATGGCATCTCAAAGGGAATTGCTTCTTCTGACGCTACACTTCAACTATCAGGAATGACTCCCGGAGTTTATATGGTTTCCGTTAAGGGAACCCAGTCTGGATGTATTGGTGCATCATCAGTTCTTTCTTTAACTGTGTTAGATGTTTTGTCTATTGGTGGCAGTATTACTGGCGGGTCCTCGATCTGTTCTGGCAGTACCAGTGGTTTACTTACACTTTCAGGTCACACTGGAACAGTGGTTAAATGGCAAAGTTCAGTTTCGCCGTTCAGCGCCTGGACAGATATTAACAATCTGACAACGACATATACTTCCGGAGCATTGACCGAAACCACCCAATTCCGGGCTGTGGTTCAAAGTACAAGTTGCGGAATAGTGAATTCAGCAGCTTCAGAGGTAAAAGTTGATCCTTCTTCTGTAGGTGGAAGTGTCACGGGTAGTACTTCTATCTGTAACGGCAGTAACAGCGGTTTACTTACGCTTTCAGGACAAACCGGAACAATAGTTAAATGGCAGAGTTCGGTTTTGCCATTCGGTACATGGACAGATATTGCAAATACAACTACCACCTATACTTCCGGAGCATTAACTGAAACGACCAAATTCAGAGCAATAGTTCAAAGCGGAAGTTGTGCAACAGCAAACTCATCTTCAACAACAATAACAGTTGATCCTTTTTCTGTAGGTGGAAGTGTCACGGGTGGTACTTCAATCTGTAACGGCAGTACAAGTGGTTTGCTTGTTCTTTCAGGACAAACCGGAACCATCGTTAAATGGCAGAGTTCAGTTTCACCCTTCAATTTCTGGACAGATATTGCAAACACAGCAACTTCTTATACTTCCGAAGCTTTGGTCGAAGCTACACAATTCAGAGCCATAATTCAGAGCGGAAGTTGTACCTCGGCCAACTCTGGTTCAACAACGGTAACAGTTGATCCTCCTTCTGTAGGTGGAAGTGTCATGGGTGGTACTTCAACCTGTAATGGCAGCACCAGCGGTTTACTTACACTTTCAGGTCATACGGGAACTGTTTTGAAATGGCAAAGTTCAGTTTCACCATTCAGCGTTTGGGATGACATTAATAATCAGATAACGACTTATACTTCCGGAGCATTAACTGAAACGACCAAATTCAGGGCCATAGTTCAAAGCGGAAGTTGTACCTCGGCCAGTTCAGGTTCAACAACTGTAACAGTTGATCCTCCTTCGGTTGCCGGAAACGTTACAGGTGGGACAATGATTTGCTCAGGAAGTACCAGTGGATTACTGTCCCTTTCAGGTCATACGGGATCCATCGTTAAATGGCAGCGTTCAGTTTCACCTTTCAGTTCATGGACAGATATAGCAAACAGTGCAGATACCTATACTTCCGGAGCTTTAACAGAAACTACACAATTCAGAGCCATCGTTAAAAGCGGAAGTTGTGCATTGGCAAACTCTGGTTCAACAATAGTAACAGTTAATCCTTCTTCTGTTGGTGGACGTGTTACAGGTGGTACTTCAACCTGTAACGGCAGTACCAGTAGTTTACTCTCACTTACAGCACAAACCGGAACTGTAATTAAGTGGCAAAGTTCAGTTTCCCCCTTCAATTTATGGACCGATATTGCAAACACTGCAACCACCTATACTTCAGGTACATTGGCCGAATCCACCCAATTCCGAGCAGTAGTTCAAAGCGGAAATTGTGGAATAGTAAATTCAGCAGTTTTAGAGGTAACAGTTGATTCGCCTTCTGTTGGTGGAAATATTACAGGTGGGACAACGATTTGCTCAGGAAGTACCAGTGGATTACTGTCCCTTTCAGGTCATACGGGATCCATTGTTAAATGGCAGCGTTCAGTTTCACCTTTCAGTTCATGGACAGATATAGCAAACACTGCAGATACTTATACTTCAAGAGCTTTAACCGAAACTACACAGTTCAGAGCCATCGTTCAGAGTGGAAGTTGTGCATCGGCAAACTCAGGAGTAACAACAGTAATAGTTGATCCTCTTTCTATAGGTGGAAGTGTCGCTGGTGGTACTTCCATCTGCAATGGCAGTACAAGTGGTTTGCTTGTTCTTTCAGGACACACCGAAACCATCGTTAAATGGCAGAATTCAGTTTCACCTTTTAGCTCATGGACAGATATTGCAAATACAGCAACTTCTTATACTTCCGAAGCTTTGGCCGAAACTACACAATTCAGAGCTATCGTTCAGAGCGGAAGTTGTACCTCTGTAAGTTCTGGTTCAACAACAGTAACAGTTGATCCTCCTTCTGTTGGAGGAAGTGTCATGGGTGGTACATCAACCTGTAATGGCAGCACCAGCGGTTTACTTACACTTTCAGGTCATACGGGAACTGTTTTGAAATGGCAAAGTTCAATTTCACCATTCAGTTCATGGACAAATATTGATAACCAGGCAACCACGTATATTTCAGAAGCGCTGACTGAGACTGCCCAATTCAGGGCCATCGTTCAGAGCGGAAGTTGTGCCTCGGCCAGCTCTGGCTCAACAACTGTAACAGTTGATCCTCCTTCTGTTGGCGGAAATTCCACAGGTGGCACAACGATTTGCTCAGGAAGTACCAGTGGGTTACTTGACCTTACAGGACAAACCGGAACCATCATAAAATGGCAGAGTTCAGTTACACCGTTCAGTTCATGGACAGATATTGCAAATACAGCAACTTCTTATACTTCCGGGGCTTTGTCTGAAACTACCCAATTCAGGGCCATCGTTCAGAGCGGAAGTTGTGCATCGACAAACTCTGGTTCAACAACAGTAACAGTTAATCCTTCTTCTGTTGGTGGACATGTCACAGGCGGCACTTCAACCTGTAACGGCAGTGCCAGTGGTTTACTCTCACTTACAGGACAAACCGGAACTGTAGTTAAGTGGCAAAGTTCAGTTTCACCCTTCAATGTATGGACCGATATTGCAAACACTTCAACCACGTATGCTTCGGGTACATTGGCTAAATCCACCCAATTCCGAGCAGTAGTTCAAAGTGGAAATTGTGTAATAGTGAATTCAGCAGTTTTAGAGGTAACAGTTGATTCGCCTTCTGTTGGTGGAAACGTTACAGGTGGGACAACGATTTGTTCAGGAAGTACCAGTGGAATACTGTCCCTTTCAGGCCATACGGGGTCCATCATTAAATGGCAGAGTTCTGTTTCACCCTTTAATTTTTGGACAGATATTTCAAACACAGCAACCACTAATACTTCCGGGGCTTTGACTGAAACTACTCAATTCAGAGCCATCGTTCAGAGCGGAAGTTGTGCATCTGCCAGTTCCGGGTCAACAACAGTAACCATTGATCCTCTTTCTGTAGGTGGTAGCGTAACGGGTGGCACTTCAATTTGCACGGGCGGCACAAGTGGATTACTTACACTTTCTGGTTACACTGGAACGGTTGTTAAATGGCAAAGATCGGTTTCACCTTTCAGCGCATGGACAGACATTTCGAATATGACAACTACTTATACACCTGGGGTGTTGACTCAATCCACACAATTCAGAGCTGTTGTGCAGAACGGAAGCTGTGCAACAGCCAACTCAAATACGACAACTGTTCAAGTTAACTCTTTGCCGATACCAACCATTACTGGTCCAGTCACCACCTGTATGGGTGGAAGTTATACTTATACCACAGAAGCAAATATGACCGGATATGCCTGGACTGTTTCATCCGGTGGGACTATCACTGCCGGAGCTACTATGAATGCCATCACAGTAACCTGGAACGCAACTGGTACACAACAGGTGAATGTCAACTATATCAATGCAAACAGCTGTACGGCTAAAGTCGCTACTGTGCAGAGTATTATCGTGAATCAGTTGCCAGTGCCACCAACCATTACTGGGCTGTCCGCGGTTTGTGAAGGTACTGCCAACGTTACCTATACCACGGAGGCTGGAATGACCGGTTATACATGGATCGCTTCAGCAGCTGGTGATATTACATCGGGTGCTACAACCAATGTTATTAATGTTACCTGGAACACTCCAGGTACCCAAACAGTAACTGTGAACTATACCAGTGCCAGTGGCTGTACCGCTAAAGCCGTCACTGTTAATAATTTAATAGTGAATCCGTTGCCAGTGCCAATCATCACAGGTCCGGTCAACATCTGTATTGGGGTAAGCTATTCCTATACAACAGAAGCAGCTATGAATGGATATACTTGGACCCTTTCAGCTGGTGGAACCATCACCTCAGGAGCCAACACCAATTCCATTAACGTGACATGGAATACTTTAGGAACACAAACAGTAAGCGTTAACTATTTAAATGCAAGCGGTTGTACAGCCAAATCCGCTATTGCAAAGAATATCAAGGTGAATCCGTTACCGGTTCCAATAATCACAGGTTTAACCACAGTTTGCGCAGAAGCTACTGATGTTAAATATACAACAGAATCAAGCATGAGCGGTTATGCCTGGAGTGTTTCGACCGGAGGTATTATAACAGCAGGAGCTAATACCAATGTCATCACAGTAGTATGGAATACTCCCGGTACTCAAACAGTGACTGTTAACTATATCAATGCAAATGGTTGTACTGCCATATCCGCAACCGATAAGGCAATTACCGTTAATCCACGACCGATACCGATAATCACCGGACCAGTGTCTGTTTGTGTTGGAAACTCTGGTATAACCTATACAACGGAAGCAGCTATGACTGATTATACATGGATCGTTTCGTCTGGTGGAACCATCACTGCAGGTGCAACAACCAATGCCATTAGCGTTCTATGGAATTCTGCCGGCGATCAAAAAATATCTGTAAACTATCTCAATACTATGGGATGTAAATCAATAGCCGCTACAGTGCAGAATGTGAAAGTGAATTCATTACCTGTTCCAACAATCTCCATTTCGGACACCACCTGGATTGGGTCAAGTTATATTTGTACTACGGAACCAAATATGACAAACTACGATTGGATAGTTTCGTCCGGCGGAACCGTTTCACCAGGCACAATATCCAATTCGGCCACAGTTAAGTGGATTGCACTTGGGTGGCAGACCTTAAGTGTCAATTATATCGACGAGAATGGATGTGCTGCAGTAGCAGCCACAGTGAGAAAAATGAAAGTGATAAACCCTCCATTAACAAAAACTGAAGGAATTTCCCCGAATGGTGATGGGATAAACGATTTATTGTCATTCGAAGGTTTGGAACACTACCCTGTATCTAAACTTAAAGTTTTCACACGGGAAGGGTTGATCATATACGAAAGTGGAGATTATCAGAATGATTGGGATGGTAAACGCATAAGCCAGGGATCTAAGGATCAGATTTCAGTCAGTACCGGAACTTACTATTATATACTTCAATTAGGGGGGACAAACCGCACAATCAAAGGATTTATATACATTGGTTATTAGCAATATTCAGTTTAAATACATTGTAAAAATGCAAAGAGTTTTTCACCAAATATGAATATTTGGGGGATTTTTATATTAACATAATTATCAAATCTCTTTAATATGTCCTACCAAGCCAAAATTAAACGATACCTTCAGATTCTTCAATTAATTGAAAAATCGAAATTTCCTACAAGTGTGGAAATGATTGACAGCATGAAAGATACGGGAATTAAAGTCTCGGACAGGCAATTGAAACGCGATATCGAGAGCTTACGCGCTGAATTCGGCCTCGACATTCATTATTCCGTTTCCCAAAAGGGATACTACCTTGAAAATGAAGAACAGACCTTTCCCTATTTTCTGAAGCTGCTTGAGTTTTCGCAAAATATGGAGCTTTTGACAAGCTATCTGAAAGAGGGTTCTAATATTGCTGAAATCATTGAATTCGAAGATTATAATTCGTTTAAAGGGGTGCAATACATTCGTGACATTGCGTTTTTTATCAGGGATGGTGCGGAGATCTGTTTGAAATATAAGCGTTTTGATGCCACCGAGGAGAAGGAATACTGCTTTCAGCCTTACCTTTTGCGCGAATACCTGAACAGGTGGTATGTGATCGGATTGTTGTCTGGTACCGATAAAATCAGGACATTTGGCCTTGACCGGATTGTTGGAGTTAAGGAAACTGGTCAAAAATTCAAAAAGTGTAAATCTGATGAAATTGTTTGTTTATTCCGGAACGTGATTGGAATCAATGCTGCGAAGCAGGACATCGCCGAAGATATTGAACTTGTTTGCATGCCTTTCCAGGGAAACTTACTCAAAACACTGCCAATGCACACATCACAAAAGGTGATCAGCGAAACCCCTGATGAAATCACATTCTCATACAAACTGGTGGTTAACTTTGAATTAAAGCATCGACTGCTGATGATGTCCACTCAGGCAAAGATTGTAAAACCTTTAAGTTTGAAGGAGGAGATGGAAAAATTACTGACTGAAGCACAAAATTTTTATAAAGGTTAGTGGTATAACACGTTTTGGCATACCCAACCATTAACTTTGTCTTTTTAAAAAACACCTTAACCGTAAGAAAAAAAACCATGGTTTTCAGAGCAATTAAATTCGTGGCCGAAGCACACCAGGGACAATATAGAAAAGGTACCAACATTCCCTATATTTCGCACCTCATGAATGTTATGAAGATTCTTTGCGAGAACGGTTGCGACAAAGAAATCATTACTGCCGGAATCCTGCATGATGTTGTGGAAGATACTTCGGTTACCATTGAAAAGGTAGAGCGGTTATTTGGAAAACGCGTGGCCACAATGGTAACAGGATCCTCAGAGCCAGAACATATGCGCAATGGGAAGGATGGGAAAACAAGTTGGCGGTTGCGAAAACAACACACCATTGAGTTTGTCACACGTGAAGCCATGCTTGAACAGTTGCTCGTCTCCTGCGCCGACAAACTCGACAATGCCGAAGCGATCAAACAGGATTTTGACAAGATAGGAGAAAAATTATGGGAGCGGTTTAACGCTCCAAAATCGGACCAACAATGGTATTACATATCTTTAGCTGCTGCCTTTGAACAACGATCCACCGAATTTGGTGAACCGCTAAGCAAACTTTCACAAAAGCTTACCAATACAATAAATGAGGTCTTTGAAAGGAAGGAATAAATTCCCCTTTTGTTTAGGATGAAATAGTCAGGCGTGAATAATGCCTTGGTTATATTCAATAACTGCCATGATCTCATGTGAAGAAGATCAAATAAGGATGATTGCATCGGGAAATTAAAATTTCAAAATAAAGATCCCTACGACACGTTTTGGCATAGGTCGGCTTTACATTTGTATTGTCATTCAAAAATCAAATCAATATTATGTACGATAAAGTTTATCAGAAGATGTACTTCGAAGCCATATTCAACTATGTATTATATGCTCCGGTTCTTGAGCATCATCCCGGCTATTGCAATCGTCAATTTGCTGATTTGATTCCTTATATCGCTTTCGATGACGTGATGAAAAGTAAGTACATCATTCGTGGACGTCCACATGGTGAAAATGACCGATATGATTCTGAGGCAAGAGAAATCATCGTTGAATATGAAAATCTTGACGAACTAGTAAATGCCGGTTGGAGGCTTAATTAGTATTTTTCAAAGGCATCATTAAATGCATTCATAATAAATAACTTAAATTTATAAATCATGGAAACGAAGCATCAGGTACACAACTTAATTATTCTGGACGAGAGTGGTTCAATGGAGTCGATCAAGAAAACAATTATCGAAGGATTCAACGAGATTGTTCAGACTGTAAAAGGTATTGAAAAAGAATTCCCTGAACAGAAACATTTTATTTCTCTGGTCACTTTCAATGGTTATGGACAAAAAATACTGCATTTTATTGATCCGGTGAGCAAGCTTGAGCAAATTGACGAAAAGAGATATCAGCCTAATGCTTCAACACCTTTATACGATGCAATAGGTTTTAGTTTTGCAAAGTTGCGCCAGGTTGTAGAAAACGCCACCGACTACAATGTTTTGGTAACGATCCTGACTGATGGTGAAGAAAATGCATCAAAAGAGTATACCGGAATTGCCATCAAAAAACTAATTGAGGAATTGAAATTGAACCGGTGGACCTTTACTTATATAGGAGCTGACCATGATGTGGAAAAATTTGCTGCATCAATTTCGATTACCAACACAATCCATTTTCAAAAGAACGAGGCAAATATGAAGGCAATGTTTGCAAGAGAAAGTAATTCGAGAGCCAACTACAGTCAGAAAATAAGGGAGAAAAAAGATACGAGTGATGATTTTTACAAAGACGATGATTCTAAAAAATAAAAATTCACTTGTACCGTTTTGAACCAAATTTCTGCATATTTTGTTGTTTTTCGTCTCAATATAAGGGGCAATAATTACCCGTTATCCTTAAACAAAAAACAATGTCAAGAATTTATCAGTTGCATAATATTTCAGAAGAACGACAACGATTTATTTAGATTATGAAACAGTTAAGAGTGATCCTTTAACATTGTTCGAACAAATATTGAATTAATACGCCCCTACCCTATTTCTAAAATATTAAACTAATAACTTATGAAGGTTTGCATTCATCGTGGAAGTAAAGAAATTGGTGGAAGCTGTGTCGAAGTTATTTCCCATGGAAAGAGACTAATCATTGACCTTGGTCTACCGCTTGATGCCGAAAAAAATGACAAGAAGTATCTTCCAAACATTTCTGGTTTAGATGGTAGTGATGATTCACTACTGGCTATCCTTATTTCACACCCTCATTTGGATCATTTTGGGTTACTTGGTCATATATCAGGTAAGATACCTGTCATCATGGGGGCTGATGCACGCCGGATATTAACCCAGGTATCACCATTTTTACCGGACTGTTGGCCTATTCCTGCCAACGGAATGAATCTGCAATCCGGAAGATCCTTTGATCTTGGTCCATTTAAAATCACCCCTTATCTGATTGATCATTCTGCATACGATGCTTATGCAATCCTGATTGAAGCTGATGGAAAACGATTATTCTACAGTGGCGATTTCAGAATGCATGGTCGAAAGGGGAAACTGACTGAAAAATTAATGGCCAATCCTCCTGAAAACATTGATGTTCTTTTGATGGAGGGGTCAACGCTAGGAAGGCTCGAAAACGATGAGTCGTTCCCCTGCGAAGCTGAAATTGAGGAACAGCTTGTAGCTGCTTTTTCAAAATCAGCGGGCCTTAGTCTCGTGCATACATCAGCACAAAACATCGATCGTATTGTCACCATTTTCAGGGCTTGTAAGAAAACAGGAAAAACCCTGGTTATCGATCTTTACACTTCCGTAGTTCTTAAGGCTACCGGCAACAAGCATATTCCGCAGTCTGACTGGCCAAATATTGCCCTATTTATTCCTCATAAACAACGAATTCAAATAAAAAACAACAATTGGATTGATCTTTTAAAAAGCCATTCCAAAAATCGTATCTTTATTGAAAACCTGCAGGCAATTTCAGATCAGAGTGTTCTTCTTTTTCGCCCAATTCATATACGAGATCTTGAAAAGGCAGATTTGCTCAATGATGCAGTATATATTTATTCACAATGGGAAGGTTATTGGGAACAGGATTCAAACGCTTATCTAAGGGAATGTCTGGGAAAACATAAGATCACAAAAGAAAGCATTCACACATCTGGTCATGCGAGTCCTTTGGATTTAAAGCGGTTTGCTGATGCATTGGCTCCATCCAGAATAATTCCAATCCATACATTTATGCCTGAAAAATACGGTGAATTATTTGATAATGTTGAATTAAACGCCGATGGCGAATACTGGGAGGTTTAACTATGAGAGAATTATCTAAAGAATTTCTAAATTCATTGAAAAATGGTTTATTACAACCAGTACTCGAGAGAGTGAAAAAAGATGATACGTTAATGTTGGCAATCCGGGATGGATATATCAACATTTACTATCGGGGAGGCAATCTCCTCAAAATTTCTGAAATGCCAAATTTTCATGAATTTTTCTTTGACAAAAAGTATGATTTATCATTAAACCATAAAGCTTACGTCGAATTGAACTTGTGCGAAAGAATAACTGAATCTGCTCAAATAGAAAAATGGGTAACATCAATTGCCAGTCTCAAAGAACTAATGGATTTTTGGCTTAATCAACATCCCAAAACAGAGCGGGAATTTCAGCAACTTGTTGAAAGAGAAAATAACCGATCGTCAATTTCAAATGAAACTGAATATTTCATTATAGATATTGAAATGGCGGATTCGGACATTAGTGCACGTTTTGATATACTGGCAATAAAATGGCTTGCATCAGGAAGACAAGATGGCAGAAATTGCAAAGCCACATTTATTGAGATGAAATATGGAGATGATGCACTTGATGGCAAATCGGGATTGATTAAACATCTGGAAGGAATAAGT
>Ga0209724_1004089_pt1 | contig 11589 bp, 12 predicted proteins | sample grotaG_FD_184143 | JGI IMG/M metagenome (GOLD analysis project Ga0209724, IMG submission 184143) | Glacier valley bacterial and archeal communities from Borup Fiord, Nunavut, Canada, to study Microbial Dark Matter (Phase II) -... | ecosystem: Environmental > Aquatic > Freshwater > Ice > Glacier ... | reverse complement strand
GGGCGTGCTGGCGCGCATCGTCGGGCTGTTCTCGGCGCGCGGGTATAATATCGAGAGCCTGACGGTGGCCGACGTGTCGGACGATCACGCGGTAAGCCGGATCACCGTCGTCACGTCGGGGCCGCCCGCGGTGATCGAGCAGATCATGGCGCAGCTCGACCGGCTGGTGCCCGTCCACCGCGTGCTCGATTTGACGGCGCTCGGCCCGCACGTCGAGCGCGAGATGGCGCTGGTCAAGGTGGCGGGCAGCGGCGACAAGCGCGTCGAGGCGCTGCGGCTGGCCGATGTGTTCCGCGCCCGCGTCGTCGATACCACCACCAAAAGCTTCGTGTTCGAGATCAGCGGCTCGACCGAGAAAGTCGACAGCTTCGTCGCGCTGATGCGCGAAGTCGGGCTGGTCGAGGTGGCGCGTACCGGCGTCGCGGCGATCGCGCGGGGTTTCGAGGCGGTTTAATCACACACACCCCGTCACCCCCGCGAAGGCGGGGGCCCATACCCGTCGAACGCTTGACCAGTATGGGCCACCGCCTTCGCGGGGGTGACGGAAACGGAAGGAACACACATGCGCGTTTACTACGACTCCGATGCCGATCTCGGCCTGATCAAGGCGAAGAAGATCGCCATCATCGGCTATGGCAGCCAGGGCCACGCGCATGCGCAGAACCTGCGCGACTCGGGCGTCGCCGAGGTCGCGGTCGCGCTCCGTCCCGGCTCGGCGACCGCCGCCAAGGCCGAGGGCGCGAGCTTCAAGGTCATGTCGAACGCCGACGCCGCGCGCTGGGCCGACGTCATCATGGTGCTCGCCCCCGACGAGCATCAGGCGGCGATCTATGCCGATGACTTGGCCGCAAACATGAAGCCCGGTGCGGCGCTCGCCTTTGCGCATGGCCTCAACATCCATTTCCAGCTGATCGAGCCGCGCGCCGATATCGACGTGTTCATGATCGCGCCCAAGGGCCCCGGCCACACCGTCCGCTCCGAATATGTCCGCGGCGGCGGCGTGCCGTGCCTGATCGCGGTGCATCAGGACGCGAGCGGCAACGCGCACGACCTCGGCCTCAGCTATGCCAGCGCCGTCGGCGGCGGGCGTTCCGGCATCATCGAGACGACGTTCCGCGAGGAATGCGAGACCGACCTGTTCGGCGAGCAGGCGGTGCTGTGCGGCGGCCTCACCCACCTGATCCAGGCCGGGTTCGAGACACTGACCGAGGCGGGCTACGCGCCCGAAATGGCGTATTTCGAGTGCCTGCACGAGGTCAAGCTGATCGTCGACCTGATGTATGAGGGCGGCATCGCCAACATGCGCTATTCGATCTCGAACACTGCCGAGTACGGCGACATCACCACCGGCCCGCGCATCATCACCGCTGAAACCAAGGCCGAGATGAAGCGCGTGCTCGCCGACATCCAGGGAGGTCGCTTCGTCAAGGACTTCATCCTCGACAACCGCGCCGGGCAGCCCGAACTGAAAGCCGCGCGCAAGGCCGCCGCCGCGCATCCGATCGAGGAAGTCGGTGCCAAGCTGCGCGCGATGATGCCGTGGATCGGCAAGAATGCGCTGGTCGATAAGGCGAGGAATTAATTTCTAGTCGTCATCCCGGCGAAAGCCGGGACCCACGGTTGTGGCAGTCCGGATGCTGCCGAGCTTGCCACAACCGTGGGTCCCGGCTTTCGCCGGGATGACGAACTGAATATGATTTACTTCCGCCGCCGCCGCCGCCCGACCAGCAGTTCGCCCTGCACCCGCACCGACTTCGTCGCGATCGACACTTCGATCAGGAACAGCACCAGCCCGCCCGACAGCAAGACCATCGCGCCGACGAACAGCGTGGCGACGACGGCGGAACCGCGGAACGGAAACAGATCGCCGACGAACAGCAGCGCGACGACGACGCAGACGAACAGCGCGGCAAGCGTGCACATCGCCACCGCATATTGGACGACGACCATCCGCCGGTCGAGCACCACGAGCAGGTCGAGCGCCCGCTCGCGCGCGGTGGCTTCATAGTTCGCGATATCGGCCTCGATCTTGCGCGCCCGGTCGACGACACGCCCGAGCCGCGCGGTCAGCACGTTCAGGATTGCGCCGATGCCTGACAGCAGGAACACCGGCGCCACCGCCAGCTGGATATTATGCGCGATCGCATCGACAGGCGTGGGGACCATCATCGCGCGACCCTGTCGCGAAGCGTCGCGCGACGCAACTGCAGCACGTAAATCTTAATGACCGCGTCATGTTGGCGTGGCATAAGGTGCCGTCGCCCCAGTGGTCGCTTGGGCAGAGGGCGAAGCAATCGCCTCCGCGTGACGAAGTTGGCTTGCCGCAGCACGCGCTGCGGGTTCCATTTTCATCGCAGGAGACATTGATGGCCACGCCTCCCACACCAGCCCGGCTGAGTGCGATTCCGCAATCGCTGCACGGCCTCGACAACCGCGGCATCGAAGCCGGCGCGATCCCCGGCAACGGCTATGGCCGGTTCGGGCGGATGTTCGACTTTTTCGCGCGCCCGATTCCCGACGACTGTTTGCGTGACATCGCCGCCGCGATGATCAAGGTCGACACCAGCAAGCCGATCGACGAGCCCGAGCCGACCGACGAAAACCCGTCGATCCCGGCCGGCTATACCTATTTCGGGCAGTTCGTCGACCACGACATCTCGCTCGATCCGACGCCGCTTTCGACCAAATCGAACGACCTTGCCGCGCTCGAGGATTTTCGCACCCCGGCGCTCGATCTCGATTGCCTGTACGGCCGCGGTCCCGACGACCAGCCGTACATGTACGACGGGCTGAAGCTCCGGCTGGGCGAGGCGCTGACCGCGGCCGGAGCGCCGCACGGCTCGTCGCGCGACGTGCTTCGGCTCGATACCGGGACCGGCGCATTTCCGGCGATCCTTGGCGACAAGCGCAACGATGAAAACCGCATCGTCGTGCAGATCCAGGCGCTGTTCATCGCGTTCCACAACAAGGTCGTCGACGACCAGGCGCTGATCGCCGCCGCCGGTGGCGATTTCAGCAACGGGCAGAGCCGCTTCCGGACGGCGGCGCAGATCGTGCGCTGGCACTATCAGTGGTTGGTGCTGAACGACTATCTGCCGCGGATCCTTGAAACCGGGATGATCGAGCAGGTGATGGGCACATCGGGCACGCCCAGCCTGCCGCTGTATGACCGGGCCAATCCGACCTATGCCTATATGCCTGTCGAGTTCGCCGGTGCCTGCTACCGTTTCGGCCATTCGCAGGTGCGCCCGGGCTATTCGATCAACAACGACGTTGGCACCGAAACCGGCGACGGCACATCACGCATCCCGATCTTTTCGACTGCCGCTGCGGCGACCGCCAACCTCAACGGCTTTGGCCAGATGCAGCCGCCGACATGGGGCATCGACTGGGCGTTCTACCTCGATGGGATGGCGACCGGCCATGTCACGCACGGCTTTGTCGTGCCGCAAATGTCGTACCGGATCGACGCCAACCTCGTCGATCCGCTCGCCGACCTGCCCGAGTTCCATGCCAGCGGCTCGCCGTTCAAGAACCTTGCGTATCGCAACCTCGCGCGCGGGGCGAACAACCTGCGGCTGCCGTCGGGCGAACAGGTGGCGAAATCGCTCGGCATCGTGCCGCTGACCCCCGATATCCTGTGGGGCGCAGGGTCGAAGGTCATCGATCCCAGCAAGTTCCCGCAGGACAAAAAGGACGACCTTGCCGAAGTGCTGGGGCGCCGCACGCCGATCCTGAAGAAATGGGCAGGACCGGGCAAGCCGCTCAACGGCAACACGCCGCTATGGTATTACATCCTGCGCGAGGCCGAATATTACGGTTTCGACCGCGTTGCCGAGGGCGTTACGGCGGGGTTCGGCGGCCACCACCTCGGCCCCGTCGGCAGCCGCATCGTCGCCGAGACGTTCATCGGGCTGTTGTGGCGTGACAGCCAGTCCTACCTGCGCCGCTGGCCGGGCTTCACGCCGCTGATCCCGCAGGCGGGCGCGAAGTTCATACTGAGCGACGTGGTCCGCTACGCACTGTGACGGCAGCGCGCGGGCGCGGCACCGATGCCGGGTCCGCGCGTTCGTCAAACATGTCGCCGCTATTCCTCACGCTCGGGCTGATGCTCGGGATCGGCGTTGCGGTTCCGGCGGTCGCGTCGCCGCATGCGCGGCGGCAGCTGTTGATCTTCGTGCCCGACGCGCCGTCGCCCGCCGTGACCGAACAGCGTCGGCTGCTCGCTGGCGAACGCGCGGCGTTGCGCGAGCGGGATCTCGACGTGATCGAAGTCGGAGGCGCCGCGCCGCTGCGCCGCCGCTACGCGGTCGCGGCGGCGCGTTCGCGGTGCTGCTGATCGGCAAGGACGGCGGCGTCAAGCTGCGCTCGAAGGCGCCGATCGCGCCGCGCACGCTCGTCGAGACGATCGACGCGATGCCGATGCGACAGGACGAGCTGCAGCGATCCCCGCGCGGGCGCTGAACCAGCACCGGTTCGGGCTGGACATGGCGGCGCGGCGCGGCGATAACGATGTGGTGAACCGGTCCGCCCTTCTGTTGCGACTTACGCGCCCTTAGGCGCGTGACTTTGCTCGCCCCCATGGGTTCGAGCCGCCGCGCCTGAGGGAGATTTCCGAGACTGCCCCGGAACCCAGACCAGCGAGCCCGATCATGACCGACCATATCCGCATTTTCGACACCACGCTGCGCGACGGCGAACAGTCGCCCGGCTGCTCGATGAACCTCGAGGAGAAGCTGCGCGTCGCCGCCCAGCTCGAGGCGCTCGGCGTCGACATCATCGAGGCCGGGTTCGCGATCGCCAGCGACGGCGACTTCGAAGCGATCCGCGAAGTCGCGCGCCAGTGCGAAACCGCGACTGTCGCCAGCCTGGCGCGCGCGGCGACCGGCGACATCGACCGGGCATGGGCAGCCGTGCGCGAGGCGAAGTCGCCGCGTATCCACACGTTCATCGCCACCTCGCCGCTGCACATGCGCGTCAAGCTCAACATGGAGCCGCATGCGGTGCTCGAGGCGATTGCGCGATCGGTCGGGCATGCGCGCAACCTGTGTCCCGATGTCGAATGGTCGGCGGAGGATGCCACGCGGACAGACCCCGACTTCCTGTGCCGCGCGATCGAAGCGGCGATCGCGGCGGGCGCGCGCACTATCAACCTGCCCGACACCGTCGGCTATGCCACGCCCGAAAGCTATGGCGCGATGTTCCGCGACATGCTGAACCGCGTTCCCAATGCCGACCTCGCGGTGTTTTCGACGCACTGCCACAACGACCTCGGGCTTGCCGTGGCGAACACGCTGGCGGCCGTCATGGCAGGCGCGCGGCAGGTCGAGGCGACCGTCAACGGCATCGGCGAGCGCGCCGGCAATGCCGCGGTCGAAGAAATCGCGATGGCGCTCAAGGTGCGCCACGACGTCATGCCGTACAGGACCGGCATCGTCTCGACCGAGATCACCCGCGCCAGCCGCCTGATCAGCGGCATCACCGGCATGGCGGTGCAGGCGAACAAGGCGATCGTCGGCGCGAACGCCTTTGCGCACGAAAGCGGCATCCATCAGGACGGCATGATCAAGGACGCCGGCACCTATGAGATCATGACCCCCGAAAGTGTCGGGCAGGGCGCGTCGAACCTCGTTCTCGGCAAGCATTCGGGCCGTGCGGCATTCAAGCAAAAGCTTGGCGAACTGGGCTATGTGCTGACCGACAATGAATTCGGCGATGCGTTCAAGCGCTTCAAGGACCTCGCCGACGCCAAGAAGGCGGTGTGGGACGAGGACATCGTCGCGCTGGTCGATGACGAGGTGCTGCGCGGCCACGACGCGATCCAGGTTGTCGAAGTCGAAGTCTATTGCGGCAGCCACGGGCCGCAGCGCGCGATCCTGACGCTGTCGGTCGACGGCGTCGAACAGACCGCCGCCGTGCGCGGCAACGGCCCCGTCGATGCGCTATTCGCCGCGATCCGCAAGCTGGTCCCGCACGACGGCGCCTCGCTGCAGTTGTACCAGGTCCATGCGGTCACGCAGGGCACCGACGCGCAGGCCGAAGTCAGCGTGCTCCTGGCTGAAGACGGCCGCACGGTGCGCGGCACCGGCGCGCATGTCGACACGCTGGTCGCCAGCGCACGCGCTTATGTGAACGCGCTCAACAAGCTGATGGTCAAGCGCGGACGGAGTGCGCTTGGCGGGCTGGAGGCGGCGGGTTAAAGCGCCGCGTCGAGCGCGGTCATCAGCGCGTCGAGGTCGCGCAGTCGGTCAAGGGCGTCCGCGCCGAGCAGCATCTCGAACCCGCCGTCGCCACGATCGAGCGCGATCAGCGGCAGCAGTCGGCCAGCCTCCGCCGGAAACGCCGCGCGAAAGTCCGGCCGGTGGTAGAAGGCCACCGGATAGGGCAGCGCCCTGAGGTACGCCCGCCACCGCGGCTGCATCGTCAGCGCGCCATAGGTCGTTGCGCACAGGCTGCACGGGTAGGTGCCGGGAGACACCATCTTGTGGACCGAGTCCGTCAGCCCCGCCAGCAGACCGGCGTCGGCATTGTAGACGAGCAGCAGCCGCGTCATCCGAACGCCACGCCAAGCCGGGTTGCCGCCGCCGCCAGCCGCTTGTCACGCGTCCAAAGCTTGCCGTTCGGTGCCAGCAAGGCCGAGGCCAGCAGATGCGCATCGACATAGCCGATCCCGGTCCCGGACAGGCTGGCGCTTTGGATCAGGCCTAAAACTTCATCGCTGTCGGCAATCGGCGGCACCGGGAGGTCGCGGGCCGCGATGAGAATGCGGTCCCGGCCGCGCAAGCTGCCGAGCGCCAGTTCGCCGAGTGCGAACGGGTGGAGCAAGGCCGCGCGCAACGCCATAAGGTCGGCAAGCCGGTCGATGCGATGGTGGAAGTGGTCGATCCAGATCGCGCTGTCGACGACAATCATTCAGGGTTGGTGAAACGCGGCGGACGCCGCCGGGGTGCCGCCCATGCCGTTGGGTCGCTGCCACCGAGCGCCGCCAGCCGCCTTCCGGCTTCGACCTGGACAAGCGTTTCCAGCGCGCGCCGGACAATGGCAGAGCGGTCGGTCAGCCCAGTATATTCGGCAGCTTTGTCGAACAGGTCATCATCAAGCGTGACGGTGGTGCGCATGATCGCGGCTCCTTCATCATCATATCTAGCATCATCTGATGCACTTTCCCATGCCTCACCGCCGCCCGAACAGCTTTTCGAGGTCGCCCTTTGCCAGTTTCACCCATGTCGGCCGCCCATGGTTGCACTGCCCCGAATGCGGCGTCACCTCCATCTCGCGGAGCAGCGCGTTCATTTCGGGAACCGACAGCATGCGCCCGGCGCGGACGCTGCCGTGGCACGCCATCGTGCCCGCGACCGCGTCGAGGCGTTCCTTCAGGCTCAGCCCGCTGTCGAACGCGGCGAGGTCGTCGGCAAGGTCGCGGACCAGCGCGACCGCGTCGGTGGCCCCCAGCATCGCGGGCGTCGCGCGCACCAGCACCGCCTTGGGGCCGAAGCGTTCGACCTCGAGCCCGAGTTCGGCAAGTTCGGCGGCGCGCTCGGCGATGTGTCCGGCGGCGATCTCGTCGAGCTCGACCACCTGCGGCAACAGCAGCGCCTGCGCCGGGACCGCCCCCGCCCCCAGCGCGCGCTTCATGCGTTCGAGCGTCAGGCGTTCATGCGCGGCATGCTGATCGACGAGGATGAGCCCGTCGGCGGCCTCGGCAACGATATACGTCGCCGCGATCTGCCCGCGCGCGACGCCCATCGGGTACGCGTTCATCGGCGCGGGGGGTTCGAGCCGTGCGGCGAGCGGCGCGTCGAACATCGGCGCGGCATCGGCGACATGCCGCGGCGCTTCGAAAAAGCTCGGCGCGGGCTCGGCGGTAAATGCGGCGAGCGTGCTGACCGCCACGGTCGTCGAGGCGCGGTGCCCGGCGGCGTCTAGCGCGCGGCGCAATCCGCTGACGATCATGCCGCGCACCAGGGCGGCATCGCGAAAGCGCACTTCGGTTTTGGCCGGATGGACGTTGACGTCGATGAAATCCGCCGGGCAATCGAGGAACAGCGCCACCACCGGGTGCCGGTCGCGCGCCAGCAGATCCTGATACGCACCCCGCACAGCGCCGACGAGCAGCCGGTCGCGGACCGGGCGGCGGTTGACGAACAGGAACTGATGGTCGGCGACACCGCGATTATAGGTTGGCAGCCCGGCCAGCCCGCCGAGGCTGATCCCTTCGCGGTCGAAATCGAGCGGGACGGCGTTATCGGCAAAATCGCTGCCAAGCAGCGCACCGAGCCGCCGGGGCAGCGTCGCGTCGCCGATATCGGCGCTGAGCAGTCGCCGCGTATCGTGCGTCACGTCGAACGCCACGTCGGGCCGCGCCATCGCGAGGCGGCGAACGACGTCGATACACGCGGCGAGCTCGCTGCGTTCGGACTTCAGGAATTTGCGCCGCGCCGGGACTGCTTCGAACAGTCCGTCGACGGTGACGCGCGTGCCCGGCGGCAGGCCTGCGGGGCCATCGGCCAGCACGCGGCCATGGTCGATCGTCACCGCCCACCCCTGCCCGCGTGCGGTGCGGCTGGCGAGCGTCAGCCGAGCGACGCTGGCGATCGACGGCAGCGCCTCGCCGCGAAAGCCCAGCGTGGCGATCGCCGACAGGTCGCCATCGGGCAATTTCGACGTGGCATGGCGTTCGAGGCTGAGCCGCAGTTCGGCGGCGTCCATGCCGTGCCCATTGTCGGTGACGCCGATATGCGCGGTGCCGCCGGCCAGCAAGGTCACCGCGATCCGGGTCGCCCCGGCGTCGAGGGCGTTTTCGACGAGTTCCTTCAACGCGCTGGCAGGGCGTTCGACGACTTCGCCAGCGGCAATCTGGTTGACGAGCTGGTCGGGCAGGCGGCGGATCGGCATGGCCGCTCCGCTATCGCACTGCTGCCGCTCGCTGTCATGCAGTTCAGGCGCCTAGCGTCTGCGCGGCGAACATGGCGACCGGCGTCGCGGTCGACAGTGCCGGTGCGAGCGCTGCGGTCAGGCAGAGGACGGCGGCGAAAGTCCCGGTGAAACCGGCGGCGGCGCGTTTGAAGTTGGTGAACATGGCGTTGGCTCCTGCGATGCAGCCGGTGGACTATCCACTGGCTCATCTGACGTTAAGCAAAGCCCGTGCCAACCGCTAAGTCATTGATTTATAGGCTAACGAGTTCGCGACGGTCGTCCTGAAGTATCAGTTTTACGAAAAAGTGGCGTATCACGCCAAAGACCGGGAACTTTTCCCGTAACTCCAAATCGCCAAGCTCGAGTTGGCGATCAAAACACGATCACAAGGGCGCGGTTTGGCGGGTTCAGGAAATTTCCGTCCGAGTTGAACGACATAGTCTATTTGGCACATTGCAGCAATTTTACTGGCGCATGACTTTACCGATTTACTCTCGGTAAATCGCCATTCTTCACACCATATTAATGCTGTTTCGCCATCGTCAGACCGTCCGCCGTATTCTCACGTCCAACCGATATTTTGCGATAGCAACTGTCTTGCCAGTGCGCCGCTCGACCGCCTACACGCCATCATCCTTTCCTCAGTGCGCCAGACCGGGAACCTCATGTCGATCTTCAGCCGGATGTTCAGCTTCCTCAGCCAGGATATGGCAATCGACCTCGGCACCGCAAATACGCTGGTTTACGTCAGGGGCCGCGGCATCGTGCTCAACGAGCCTTCGGTGGTCGCGATCGAGACGATCAACGGCCGCAAGACGGTCAAGGCGGTCGGCAACGACGCGCGCATGATGATGGGCAAGACGCCCGGCAACGTCGAAGCGATCCGACCGTTGCGCGACGGTGTCATCGCCGACATTTATGTCGCCGAGCAGATGATCAACTATTTCATCCGCAAGGTGCACACTTCGCGCTTCCCGCGCTTTCCCGAAATCGTCATCTGCGTTCCGTCGGGGTCGACGTCGGTCGAACGCCGCGCGATCCGCGACGCGGCCAACAACGCCGGTGCGAGCCAGGTCTATCTGATCGAGGAGCCGATGGCAGCGGCGATCGGTGCGGGCATGCCGGTGACCGAGCCAATCGGCAGCATGGTCGTCGACATCGGCGGCGGCACCACCGAAGTCGCGGTGCTGTCGCTGCGCGGTCTTGCCTACACCACCAGTGTGCGCGTCGGTGGCGACAAGATGGACGAGGCGATCGTCAGCTATGTCCGGCGCAATCACAACCTGCTGATCGGCGAAATGACCGCCGAGCGCATCAAGAAGGAAATCGGCACCGCGAAAGCGCCCGCCGACGGCATCGGCCTGACGATGGAGATCAAGGGCCGCGACCTGATGAACGGCGTGCCGAAGGAAATCACGATCAACCAGGCGCAGATCGCCGATGCGCTCGCCGAACCGGTGTCGACGATCGTCGAGGGCGTCCGCCTCGCGCTCGAGAACACGCAGCCCGAGCTTGCCGCCGACATCGTCGACCAGGGCATCGTACTGACCGGCGGCGGCGCGCTGCTCGGCGGCATCGACCAGGTGCTGCGCGAGGCGACCGGGCTGCCGGTGACGGTGGCGGAGGATCCGCTGACCTGCGTGGCGCTCGGCACCGGGCGTGCGCTCGAAGATCCGATGTACCGTGGCGTGTTGACCACGGCTTGATGGGCTAAGGCGGGGGAGACGGGGCGATGGACTGGCCGCCCCAATCACGGCGATCCGGAAACGCACGGCGCGAGCAGAATCTCGCGTTGATCGGTGCCGTCGTGTCCGGCGTCGTGGTGACCGTGGGGCTGGTGCTGCTGTTCCTCGCCCGCGCCGATCCGGTGCTCGGCGCGCGGGCGCGGGGCACCGCGCTCGATATCGTGACGCCGGTATGGGGCGTGGTGCGCGCCCCGTTCGACTGGCTGGGCGATGTTACCGACACCATCGGCGACTATATCGGCACCGTGCCGCGCAACCGCGAGCTGACCGCCGAACTTGCCGCCGCGCGCCGCGCGCTCGAGACCGACGGTGCGCTGCGGGCGGAAAACACTTCGCTCAAGCGCCTGCTCAAGGTCGTCGAGCCACGCGCCGGGCTGATCGCGGTGGCGCGCATCGCGGGCAGTTCGACAGGCAGCTACACCCGTACCGCGATGATTTCCGCCGGCCGTGACGAGGGTGTGATGCCGGGCCAGCCGGTCCGCGCCGATGCCGGGCTGGTCGGGCGCACGGTTGAGGCCGGCAACCATGCCGCGCGCGTGCTGCTGTTGACCGATCCGAACAGCCGGGTGCCGGTGCTGATCGTCCGCACCGGGCAACCGGCGCTGGCGGTCGGGGCAAACGGCCGCCTGCTCGAGATTCGCGACCGGCTGGGTGCCGAGGTCGCGCTCAAGGTCGGCGACCGACTGGTGACGTCGGGCGCGGGCGGCGTCTATGCACCGCAGATTCCGGTCGCGGTGATCGTCGATGCCGGGCGCGAGCCGCCGCTCGCCGAACCCTATGCCAACCCCGGCGCGCTGAGCCATGTCGCGGTGTTCGCGCCGTACCTGCCGGTGCCGCAGATCGCCGATCCCGACGCGGCGGCAAACGCCATCCCGGTACCGCGCGAGGCGAACAAGCGCATCAAGACGAAGCCGCCAGCCGTCAACAA
>Ga0209724_1004081_pt1 | contig 11603 bp, 8 predicted proteins | sample grotaG_FD_184143 | JGI IMG/M metagenome (GOLD analysis project Ga0209724, IMG submission 184143) | Glacier valley bacterial and archeal communities from Borup Fiord, Nunavut, Canada, to study Microbial Dark Matter (Phase II) -... | ecosystem: Environmental > Aquatic > Freshwater > Ice > Glacier ... | reverse complement strand
TTCAAGAGGATAAATAGGATGAATAAATAACTTTTAATCTGTTTCACTATTATGATTTTAAAGTGTTATAATAAATGTTGTTTCTTCTCCCTCCCTTGTCTCCAACTTCAACTCTCCGCCATGCGCCCTCACAATATCATATGCCAATGATAATCCCAACCCGGTTCCCTGCCCGGTAGGCTTTGTTGTAAAGAAGGGTTGAAATATTTTATCTACAATGTTTTGAGGGATGCCGTTGCCATTGTCACTGACATGAATCGAAATTTTGCCCCCATCCCCTAACGGGGAGCCGAGTTTTCGGGTTGTTACAGTTACAAGAGGTTCGTATTTTTCACTTTCCTGAAGGTCTTTCTGCTTTTGATTGGTGGCATAAAAAGCATTGTTAAATAAGTTTAAAAGAACCCTTCCAATATCCTGCGGAATGATGTTGATGTTGCCGATGCTATCATCAAAATTGGTTTTCAATGTTGCATTGAAAGTATTGTCTTTTGCACGAAGGCCGTGATAGGAGAGGCGTAAATATTCATCTGCCAATTTGTTGATGTCTGTTGGTTCTTTAATACCGCTACTGCTTTGGCTGTGCTGCAGCATTCCTTTTACAATGGCATCTGCCCGCTTACCATGGTGATTTATTTTTTCTGAATTGCCAATAACATCTTCTATAATTTCAGATTCAGTCTACTCGTCTCTTTCAGCTTTCGGCTTTAAGCGTTCAGCTTTTAGCTCTTCCAGCATTTCTTTATTTACTTCACTAAAGTTATTTACAAAGTTTAACGGGTTTTGTATCTCATGTGCAATGCCCGCCGTAAGTTCTCCAAGGCTTGCCATTTTTTCCGACTGGATGAGTTGGGATTGGGTTGACCTCAGGTCTGTCAATGTTTTTTCCAACACTTTATTTACCTTATTTTTCTGCCGGTTATTTCTATAAAGGATAAACCCAATCACTAATAAAATCAACAGGCCGGACAGCATAGAATAGGTGCGAATTTTATTTTGTAATTGTATTTTATCCTGTTCGATTTCCTGCTGACGGATTTGCTCGCGGAAATTAATTGCCTGAATGTCTTTTACTTTCTGGGCAGTAAAAAGTGAATCTTTTGTATCAGCAGAAAGCCTGAAATATTTATAAACACTGTCTTTATTACCAGATATTTCATAGGACTGGTACAAGTACTTGTAAGCCCTTAAGAGCTGATTTTTGAAACCTTTTTTATAAGACATTGCAACTGCCTGCTGTGCGTAATGCCTGGCACTGTCAAGCTGATTGGTCTCCAGGAAAATCTGCGCAAGATCATTAAGATCATAAAAAAGGGCAGTATAATTATTTATTGAAGTTGCAATGGAGGCGGATGCCTTGATATGATTAATCGCCTTATCATAATTCTTTTTTGCAATATAACTTTCCCCTAAAGTGCCTTCGGAAAAACTAAGGTTTATTGAATCGTTTGCAGCGTAATCTAAATTAACTGCCTTTTGTGCATATATCAAACCAGAATCAGGTTCATGCAAATCGTTATACCCAGCGCCAATATCATTATAATTCATGGAAAGCAATTTTTTATCTCCAATAGTGAGCGCAATAGCCAATGCCTTTTTGGAATATCCAAGCGCCTGTTCAATTTCTTCAGAAATAAACAAGGCGTAACTAATTATCATATTAGCACTTAAAATCCCGTAATTATCGCCTCTTATTTCAAATACGGATAACAGTTTATGCGCTTCCTTTAAAGCAATATCAAACTGGCCTGTTCGTGCAAGATTAGAATTGGTAAATAGCAAAACATAATCTTCTCCTGCTGCATCATTGTTTTTTTTAAAATAGGCAATCAATGCCAATACATTTTTCGTTTCGGAAGAATCACCATTGAAGTTATTAAGGTATTTGCGCAGGCATCTTCCCTTTTCAGCACTGCTGCGTGCAGCATTATACAAGGATTTTAAACTGTCAGGCAAGGGCTGTGCAACAGCAAGTGACGTGAAAAAACAAATCAAGATCAGAGTTGTAATGTATTTCATTTTAAAAATTAAATATTTGGCAATTGAATGATGAACTCACATCCTTCATTTTCTTTTGTCTCCACTTTTAACTCGCCGCCATGCGCTTTTACAATATCATAAGCCAAGCTCAAACCCAATCCTGTTCCTTGTCCCGTGGGCTTGGTGGTAAAGAAGGGCTGAAAAATTTTATCGATTATCTTTTGAGGAATGCCGTTGCCGTTATCGGTAACTTTTATTTCCACTTTATCGCCCATTTTTTTTGAGCTGACTGTAATTGTTGGGTCATAATTATTGCTTTGAGCTTTCGGCTTTAAGCTTTCAGCTTTCTGCTTTTGGCTTACCGCATAAAATGCATTGTTGTATAAATTGAGTAATACCCTTCCAATATCCTGCGGAATAATATTGATGTTACTAATGGTTTCATCAAAATCTATTTTCAAAGTTGCATTGAAAGACTTGTCTTTTGCTAGCAGGCCATGGTAGGAGAGGCGTAAATATTCATCAGCCAATTTGTTGATGTTGGTTGGTTCTTTTTGTCCCTTGCTTTTTTGTGAATGCTGCAGCATCCCTTTTACAATGGCATCGGCTCTTTTGCCGTGGTGAAGAATTTTTTGTTGATTTTCTATCGCATCATTAGCAATGGCTTTGGCATCATCAATGTTTCCTTTATCTAATTCTTCTTTTATTTCAACAAGCAACTCTTCATTTACTTCCGAAAAATTATTTATAAAATTTAACGGGTTTTGTATCTCATGGGCAATGCCTGCGGTGAGTTCTCCAAGGCTGGCCATTTTCTCAGATTGAATGAGTTGGGATTGGGTTAATTTAAGTTCTTGCAATGTATTTTCAACCGTCTCTTTTTGCGCTTGCAAACTCGAATTGGCTTTATGTTTTTGCCGGTTATTCCTGTATAGCAGAAAAGCAATTATACCCAACGTAACCAACCCCATAATTAAACCATAAACCTTTATTTTATTTTTAAAATCAAGTTTCTCTTTCTCCAATTGCTGTAAGCGTAATTGCTCCCTGGCCATTACCCCTTGCACCTGCTTTATTTTATCACTACTGTAAAGATCATCCTTGACGTTTAGTGCCAACTTAAGGTAGTTGTAGGCACTATCCGGTTGTTGTGTTTTATAGTACGATAGTGAAAGAGTTTCATATGCACTTTGTAATTGATCTTTAAACCCTAATTCCGCAGCAATCTCGATTGCCTTATGAGCATAATAATTTGCACTGTCGCAATAATTTTTTTTTAAAAAAACCTGGGAGATGGCATTTAGTGTCCAGACGTTCCCCAAAACATTTTTAGCATCACCGTAGCCAAGGGATTCCCTGGCGTATATAAGCGCCGAGTCGTACTGGTTATCAGCTATAAAAACTTCTGCGATAGTACCAGTTATCATAGAAAGTGATCTAATATCACCTGATCGCCTTGCATAATCTAACCCCATACGGCCATACATCAATGCAGAATCAGGAGATTTTTGTTCCGCATATGATGCGGAAATATTATTAGCAATACCGGAAAGTGAGACTACATCATTTATCTCTTTTGCAATCAGCATTGCTTTTATATTGTATACATGTTCATTTACTTTGTCACCTGCATAATAGTAAGCGTTACCTAGTTTTCGGTAGGCAGCAAGAATCTTAGTTGTGTCTTTTTGTTGTTCAGCCCGATTGGTAATTTCCAACGTTGAAGCAAGGGAGGTAACATAATTTCCCCTTTTCGCCAATTGATCATTTATGATTAGTTGAATGAAGTCCCGGTTGCGATCATCATTTACCGATTTCAGGAAACTGACAAGGACTGCTGATTTTTGAACAAAAGATGTATCGCCGTTGAGGTTATCCAAATAATCGGTAAGCTGGTATAATTTGTCCTTGTCGGTTTTGGCTGATGCGTACCTCCGCATAACACTATCGGGGATAGCTTGCCCCGCAGCCATCCCATACATACCAACAGTTAACATCCATAAAAACAAATACTTTAATAAATTATACATGAGTTATAGGCAGGTTAATGATGAAAGTTGTTCCTTCAGAGTTTTTGGTTTCCACTTTTATTTCACCGCCATGTGCTTTAATAACATCATAGCTTAAAGACAAACCCAAACCAGTTCCTTGTCCTGTTGGTTTGGTGGTAAAAAATGGCTGAAAGACTTTACCCAACACTTTTTGGGGAATGCCGTTGCCGTTGTCTTGTACAAATATAAAAACTTTGTCGCCAACTCTTTTTGTACTTACCGAAACGGTGGGTTTGTACGTTTTGCCTTCAGTGGCAGCGTTTAAATTTGCCGCTTTCATCTTTTCATTCACCGCATAAAAAGCATTGTTGTATAAGTTTAGCAAAACCCTGCCAATATCCTGCGGAATGATGTCGATCTTTTGAATGCTTTCATCAAAATCTGTTTTCAATGTAGCATTAAATGTGTTGTCTTTTGCACGAAGGCCGTGGTAGGAGAGACGAAGATATTCATCAACCAGCTTGTTGATGTCCGTTGGTTCTTTTTGCCCTGTGCTTGTCTGCGAATGTTGCAGCATTCCTTTTACAATAGCATCTGCCCGCTTACCATGGTGATTTATTTTTTCTGAATTAGCAATAACATCTTGTATAATTTCAGACTCAGTCTGCTCGTCTCTTTCAGCTTTCGGTTTTAAGCGTTCAGCTTTCAGCTCTTCCAGCATTTCTTTGTTTACCTCACTAAAATTATTCACGAAGTTTAATGGGTTTTGTATTTCATGCGCAATGCCTGCTGTGAGTTCACCAAGGCTCGCCATCTTTTCTGACTGGATGAGTTTTGATTGGGTGGATTTTAAATTGGCAAGTGTTGTTTCTAAAACTTTATTGGCCTTTTGTTTTTGTTTATTATTTCTATAAAGAATAAATGCAATCAGCAGCAGAATTCCTAATCCGGCTAAGAAAAAATATTGCTTCAGTTGCGTTTGATACGCCATCCTTTCAGCTTCAACTTTGCGCTGGCGTTCCTGTTCGTCTGTAATCGTTTTTTGAAGTTCCAGTTTTTTTGCAGGCCCGTTTACTTCATCATTTGTTATTTTGGCCAATTTTAAATAGTAGTAAGCAGAGTCGATATTTATTGACTCGTATAACTTTGTCAGCAGCGTACTTGCGTCTAATATTTGTTGCTTAAAATTAATTTTATTGGCTTCGGCAAGACTTTGTTTTATAAACCAGATACACGAATCTTCCTGTTTCATGGCTTGAAAAACTTCAGCAATGCGATAAAAAGCAATCGAACTATAGAAAATGTTATCTTGTTCCTGGCTTATATGTAAGCCTTTATGTAAATATTCCAAAGCAAGCGGATAGTTATTTAAACCAAATTGTGTTGCACCCATTTGTAAAAACAATAGCGGGATATGTTCCGCAGTGTCCAGTTTTTTAAAAGTAGCATATGCTTTTTGGTCGTAAAAAAATGCCGAATCAAATTGTTTATTTCTCCGGTAAGCACTGGCTATGTTCAATACCATGTAGGCATTCCATTCCTCATCATGGAGTTCATCAGATATTTGGTTTGATTGCCGAAAAAATTGTATCGCTTTTGAATAGTCCTGCAAGGATATCATATAGATGGTTCCAAGTTGATTTAAACAATGTGCTGTATTATGGCCATCCTTCTTTTCTTCTGCTATTTGCAAACCTTTAAATGCTGCTTCCATGGCTTTTCCCACATCACCCAGCACCCTGAATTCGACAGATAAATTCAATAACGCAGGTACCTGGTTTGGAAAATATTTTGTATTCTGTAACAAAGTCAAGGCTTGTCGGCCGTAATAAATGGAAGAATCAGGTTTTGTATTTTGATAAATATTTGACAAGTCTATTAGTCTAAACGCCCGGATGCTATCCTGTTTAGCATTTGCCAATTCATATTTCAGGCTATCTGCCTTGAGTTGGTTTTGTGCATAGCCGGGGCCGTACATCACTGCAAGAATAATGGCTATTTTGATTGTCTTTATCATGAATTGTTTTTAATGGGTAATTGAATAATAAACTCACTTCCTTCGCCTTCTTTTGTTTCCACTTTTAATTCTCCTCCATGCGCTTTTACAATATCATAACTCAATGATAAACCCAGGCCTGTTCCCTGACCTGTGGGTTTGGTGGTGAAGAAAGGTTGAAATATTTTATCTAATATCTTTTTAGGAATGCCCGGACCATTGTCTTTTACACTAATAAAAACGGTATCCCCCATTTTTTTTGTACTCACCCAAACAGTAGGATTGTGTGTATAATCTGGGTCCAAGAACCCCCCTTTGGGGGGCAGGGGGGCTGCATAAAATGCATTCGTAATTAAATTCAAAATAACTCTTCCAATATCCTGCGGAATGATATTGATGTTACCAATGGTTTCATCAAAATCTGTTTTCAACGTTGCATTGAATGATTTGTCTTTTGCTCTTAACCCATGATAAGCCAATCGTAAATATTCGTCAGCCAGTTTATTGATATCCGTTGGCTCTTTTGTTGAGCTTGTTGTGCGGCTGTGTTGCAGCATTCCTTTTACGATGGCATCGGCACGTTTGCCGTGATGATTTATTTTTTCTTCGTTTTCAATTACATCTTTTGCAATTGCCTTAACCTCACTGTAATTTTCTTTCTCAATTTCTTCATTCATTTCGGTGAGCAGTTCTTTATTTACTTCCGAAAAATTATTGACGAAGTTTAGCGGGTTTTGAATTTCATGCGCAATGCCTGCGGTGAGCTCACCGAGTGAAGCCATTTTTTCTGATTGAATCAATTGGGCTTGTGTAGATTTTAATTCTGACAGCGTTGATTGCAGTTCTTCTTTTTGTTTTTGCAAAAGCGCATTTGCTTTTTGCCGGTTGCGGTTGTTTCTGTAAAGAAGAAATGCTATCAGCATAAAAACACAAATGCCAGCAAGCATTCCGTAGGTTCTTATTTTATTTCGATTCTCTATTTTCTCCTTTTCCAATTGCTGCACCTTAAGCTGTTCATCAAAGCCAATATTCTGAAACTGGTTTAATTTTTCTACACTATTGATGCTGTCTTTTTCCGCCATCGCCAGGCCCTGGTAAAAGAAAGCACTATCCATATTGTTTCGTAATTTATAAATGGATGAGAGGGAAGCATATGCCTTCGCCAATAAATCCGGAGTTTGTGAAATCTCTGAAATGGCTAATCCCCTTTTTGCATACCAGAGACTTGAATCTAAATCTCCCATAAAACTAAGGGCTTCACCTATCCCCAAGTATGCCAGTGCCAACGAGGCGGAATTATTTGGTTGCTGACTTTCCTGGATGGCATCAGTAAAATATTGCTTTGCCAATGGATATTTCGCTTTCTTTAAATAGATCTGTCCAAAGAGGTTTAAAAGTTGCCCATCGAATTTTTTTAAACCAGAAGTTTTGGCATAAACCAATGCTTTTTTTTCGAATGTTAAAGCGGAATCCGGTCGATTCAACCTGATAAATATTAAACCTATATTCTCATTGATGTTGGCTAAGTTTGCCGGATCACCCACACGTTCTGCAATTTTTAGTGCTTCAAAAGAATTGGACAATTCTTCTTTTACATTGCCTGTGTAACCATATAAACGTCCCAGGTCCAACCGGCTGAAGGCTAACACTACTAATCGGGCAAAGGTTGGGTTTCCTGCTTTTGAAAACCTGAATACCTGCCAGATATTTTTTTCCGTTTCTTTGTCTTCTGCTATTTTTATGGCCGCAAAAAAAGCTTTCAGCGACTGGGGATATTTTTTTTGAATCGATAATATATAGCCCATGTTTTCGAGTCCATCCGCTTCCCATAGTTTTGCTTTTAGTTGCCCGGCCAATGCTGCCTGTTTTTGATGAAAATAAAGTGCGCTGTCGGTGTTTAGTTCCTGGTAGTAAAACCCTAAGCTTCTGGCCACACTCATTCGTATGGTATCATTGGCTGAATTATAGAAGATCAACTGCAAACTATCTGCCTGTTTTTTATTCCATTCTTCCCAAAAAAGATTTTGCTGTGCAATAGAAAAAGCAGGCAAGAATAAAAGGAAAATTATTTTTATAAATACTTTCATACAATTTATTTATGTAGTAGGTAATTTGATTGTAAATTCTGTTTGGTCATTTTCAATTGTATTCAGTTTTATTTCTCCGCCATGCGCTTTTACAATATCAAAACTTGTCTGAATCACGGATTTGCACGGATGGAAGGATTGCACGGATTTTTGATTTCGTTTTATCTTTTTAATGTAATTTCATCTGTGTAATCTTTTAATCTTTTTAATCCGTGATTCAGACAATTGGTAAATGAATGATAAACTCCGTTTCTTCTCCCTCCCTTGTCTCCACCTTCAACTCTCCACCATGCGCTTTTACAATATCATAACTCAATGATAAACCCAGTCCTGTGCCCTGTCCTGTTGGTTTGGTAGAAAAAATGGTTGAAAGATTTTATCACCTACTTTTTGTGGATAATCACTACCGTTATCAGCAACCCTGATTTTAATAGTATCGCCAACTTTTTTTGTACTTACAAAAATTCTTGGCTTGTATAAGGTTGCCCACCTTTTAAAGGGTAACAACTCTTGATCAGCATCTTTCTGCTTTTCACGAAGATTCGATATACTTTGAAGATGCCGGTTCATTTTTTTTATGAAATTGATTTTAAAAGACGATCCTGTAATTGTATTGATATACCCTGTGATGAAGTTTCCTTTGGGGGTATGATCAAATACTCGTTGTAGTTTTTAGAGGCTCCGGAACAGACTTGAATCACTTCTTCATCATATTAATTTATATCAAAATCATTTAAAAGTGTTTCCCCGACTACAATTGAAATTGCTAACGCAGCAATTGGTTTTTAAATCTGTAGCCAGCGTGCAGGCAGGTGTAGGTATTGGGTTTTATGCATTGATCGTTATATAACTGGAAGGTAATATAAAAATGCTTTATTACGCAGTTGTTTAACAGGTAAAAACGACTGCCTGCTTATTAGTTTTATACAACTTATCAAGATACAAATAACGAGGATAGGTTTTTGTAATCACTGCACAATGAAATGTAGTGCCGGTTACGATTGAAGGTTCTGCCAGAAAGGGTTTTACGGGGGCCAGTTTTATAAATTTTTCCGATTGGATTGTTACTGCCGATGAAATTGGATAGATTATTATTTACTTAACATTTCTTCAGTACCCGTCCAGTTTTCAGGAACGCCATTTTGTAAATATTTCAATGCATTTGCCATAAAATAATTTGCTGTATGGTCATCAATATCCGTTGCAACGATAGCCTGGAAACCCTGTACTGCATTTTCAAAATGCTGATCAAAATAATAGTTCATACACTCATTAAACTGTGCCAGGGAATTTGCTTTTTTATTGAGTTCGGTATCGGGGTAACCATTTATGCATTCAACAATGTTAAGTAATTTATGTTTGCCCTTTAACTGTACATTACCCAAATGCCGTAAATGATATTTACCTGCATCAGTTATGTAGCGAAGTGTTTCGCCACTTAGCAACAGGGGAGACCTGTAGTACTTTGTAAGGCTTTCTATTCGTGCAGCAGTATTAACGGTGTCTAAAATAGTGGCTGCATCCAGCCTATGTTCATCGCCGGTGATACCTATAATCAACGGCCCGGTATGCCTTGCGGTATGCGTTTGCAATTCAATTCTTTATCCGCTGATTGTTTATTTCCAATTTTTAAATTTAAATAAAAATTTCATAAAAGAGTAAATCAATTAGGGCGCATTTAAAATTGTCCCGAACTTAAGGGTTACCAACCTTTCTAAATCTGCTGATAGGATAATCCTCCAAAAGGTTCGCAACCTTTTACAGTAATTCAAATTCACCCATCAATTATATATGCTAAAGCACTATTGTCCGGTAGATTTTTTATAAAAAGGTGAAAACGTAGTGAGGTTATACTTAGAAGCGATTTTAAATATTTGGCGATTTGAACTAAAAGGCTATTTTTTGCTATTAGATTTAGCAATGAATCAAGGCAAATATATTTTCGCACAGTTGTTTGAAACAGTTTACTGGTATGATTTTGATTTATGTGTCAAGCCCTACCGAGGTAATTTAGGTGTAAAGACTTTTACTTGTTGGGAGCAATTTTTAGTAATGTGCTTTGCTCAATTCTGTTATCGGGAAAGTCTGAGAGACATTGAATATTGCCTGGAAAGTGTAGGGTCTAAATTATATCATTGTGGAATTAAAAGTCGTATTACAAAGAGTACTTTGGCAGATGCCAACAGAGATAGAGACTGGAGGATATATGCTGACTATGCACAGATTTTAATTAAAAAGGCATTGCCTCTTTATAAAGATGACAATAAGTTGTGTGAAGAATTGGAAACAATAATTTATGCATTTGATAGTACAACAATCGATTTATGCCTGCAGCTTTTTCAATGGGCGAAATTCCGAACTACAAAGAGTGCAGTTAAAATGCATGTGCTTTTAAATATAGACGGTTCTATACCTGAGTTTATAAGCATAACAGATGGCAGTGTGCATGATGTTAAGATTCTGGATCAACTCAATTACAAGCCAGGTGCATACTATCTCTTAGACAAAGGATATGTATCATACAAAAGGTTGTATAGAATTGAAATGGAAAAAGCTTTTTTTGTAACAAGGGCTAAGGTAAATATGGCCTATGTTGTAATTAAAATAAAAAAAGGAGCTATCAAAAGCGGGATTATAAAAGATGAACTGGTTGAATTAACAGGATACTATACAGCGAAAGGTTATCCTAAAATAATTAGAAGAGTTGAGTATGTTGATAAAGAGACCGGAAAGAAATTAATATTTCTAACCAACAATCTTGTTGTCAAATCTTTAACGATAGCCAGATTGTATAAAGAAAGGTGGAATGTTGAGTTATTTTTTAAATGGATTAAGCAGAATTTGCGGATTAAAAAGTTTTATGGTAATAATGAAAATACAGTTAAGGTGCAAATATGGATTGCAGTATGTGACTACTTAATAATCGCTATTCTCAAAAAGGAATTAAATCTCAAACCAAGTATGAATCAGATATTGCAAATACTAAGCATCAGTTTATTCGAAAAAACAGCAATCAAAAAATTGTTTGAAAAAGATGATACTATAATTATTAGTAATCAGCAATCATTATTTTAAAAAACTACCGGACAGTAGTGATGCTAAAGCGGTATAAAAAATAAAGCCATAAAGAAAAGTTGTATTGATTTTTCTTTATGGCTTTTTGCAAAATAAAATAGACCTATTAATTGTTCTTATACAATTTATCCAATTTCAAATACCGGGCATCATTTGTTGCTTTTATAGCTCCGGATACTGTGTTGATGATCATTATATCAGGTTCAGATGCATTTGCTTCTGCAGCTGGCCAGTTAGGTAAATCTTTTCCATTAGGATTTCCGCTAATGATAAAATTGGCAAAATAGTTTTGCATAGTTGCTGATACTTTGTAATCATCTTCTGTCCATACATGATCTTTATTAAGCGATAAATTGCCCATACAATATTCTATTTCGCAGGCATGTGGCGCTCCAGCAGGCTCTGGCATTTTTAAAGCAGGTTGTGTATTTTTATTGGTGCCCCCAGCTAATCCTGCGGTAAGCGAAGCATCAATCA
>Ga0209724_1004079_pt1 | contig 11604 bp, 15 predicted proteins | sample grotaG_FD_184143 | JGI IMG/M metagenome (GOLD analysis project Ga0209724, IMG submission 184143) | Glacier valley bacterial and archeal communities from Borup Fiord, Nunavut, Canada, to study Microbial Dark Matter (Phase II) -... | ecosystem: Environmental > Aquatic > Freshwater > Ice > Glacier ... | reverse complement strand
AAGATGTGGCGAACTCGTCTGATTACCCACCTACTGCGGTGCGGATCTGAATGCAAGCCCCCGTGCATTCCGTGAATTACGGCCACGCAACCCGACACGGGTCATCATCCTCGAACATCGTGAGCAGGATTCCTCTATCGACACGTCCGAGCGCAGAATTCGTCACCAAACGGCGGGTTCCCGGAGCGCCAGAAGGGGAACCTCCTGCGGGCGGTGCTGGTTGTCGAAACAGCGCTCAGGTGAGGCGGCGATCGAGGTGGATGGTAACGTCGTCGCCGTCGGTCTTGCCGATTCGCTTGCGGATTGCGGCGGCGATCGGGAGCTTGTGGGTCCCGTCGCCCAGAGCCATGAACGCTCCTTGGAATGGTTCGCCGTCGACGGTTCCCTCGACCTTTACGATCCCCCGGGTATTGAATAATTCCGCCGAGTTGGGCAGTTGCACACAGGTCCAGGTGTCTCCCTCGCGGACTTTGCCGAGCACCGCCGTGAAGGTGATGTCGAGCGGGCTCGACTGGTTGTTCATAGTGATCTCCGTTTCAGAGCAAGAGGCCGACGGCCGCGCCGATGATGATGAGCTTCACGATCCAGTCGGTTGAGTGGATCGCCGCCACAGGAATCGCGGTGCCTTCATGGATCACCGACCCGAACACCAGGACGGCCGGCAGAATCGCCAGGGACAGCCCGAGCAGGGCGCCGAGCACGGTGCCGTGCCAATTGGCCGCGACCATTAGTCCGGCGAGCAGACCCGCCGTGAGAAGGCTGCGCAGCACGACCGAGCCGATCTGCGTCGGCACGGGCACTCCCGGGCGGGGCCTGCTTTCCTGCGCGATCAATGTCGACACCGGCGGGAGAGCATAAATGACCGCGGTGGCGATGAAAGAGGCAATGGTGGCGAGAACAATTCCAATGATGATCATGACGACCTTTTTAGTACTGATCCGTACTGAAATAACTTTATCCGATACATTTAGTTCTGACAAGTACTAAAATAATCCGATGAGTGAGGAGCAGAGGCGGCGTGGTCGGCCAGCGGGACTGACCGAGGGAGATCTCTTGGCGGTCGCGCGCACACTGTTCCTTGAGTGCGGCTACGCGGCAACCACGATGGATGAGATTGCGGCGCGTGCGCGCATATCCAAGGCGTCCCTCTACCGCGAACACCCGTCGAAGGCTGCGCTCTTCTCTGCTGTCGTCAGTGATTGGGCCGCGGCCGGTCGCGACGCAATGCGACCGGCGCTTGCGCAACTGGTGGCCAGCACAGACCTTAGTGCCGACCTTGTCGACCTGGCACGCACCATCCGGGCCGGTGTGCTCAGTCCAGAAGTGCTGGGAATGCGACGACTGGTCACGAGCGAGGCCGCAAGGCATCCTGCTATTGCCGCCATCTACCTCGCTGAGAGCTGGGAGAGGAACATCGACGCCCTAGCCGATGCGTTCCGAGCTCTCGACCGCCAAGGTCGCCTCAGGATTCTCGACGCGCGGCTGGCAGCAGATCAATTCACCTGGCTGACCATCGGAGCGCCACTGAACGCCCAGCTACTTACTCCCATCGCGGGTCACGAGACTGCGCCGACGGCCCCATCGGCAGTCCAGCTATTCCTGTCCGGATACGCCGTGCTTGGCGACGGTCCCTCACGCTGACTCCACGCCGCGCCGCCCGCCGACACGGGAACGTGCGCCCGCAAGCGGGACCTCCACCGACGCAGGTTTTGGGCTGATACGCTCGCGGCCCGAATACTGCGGGCTTGTGTCACAAGGGAACCTCCTGCGCTTGTTCAGGGCTGTGGGGACGTCTGCTGCTGTCAATCGAGTCCGCCGCGGTGCCTGGTGTACGAATCAATCCATTTCAGTTCTTCGTCGGACACGGGTTGGAATAGGTGCCAGGCGGCGAGGAGCTGTTCTTGGTTGATCGGCGCGGCCCCTAGTGCCGACTGCTTGTTCCGCTCTCGGAGTCGTTCCCAGAGTGTGTCGAAATCCACCTCGAATACGTGCAGATCGATGAGTGCACCATAGGATCGAGCGTCGGCGAACTTCTTTGCTCGTTCGCTTTTCATCCACAGCCCGTCTTCGAGGATCACGTCAACGCCTCGCCGCAGCAGCACGAGGGCGTGGCGGTACATCGTCGCTTGGAGCCGCTCGTGGTGTTCAGCGTCGGAATACGGGATACCGATGCAGTCTTGCCACTCGTCTGTCGCAAGGCGCACCCCGATGGCCCTCAGCTTCGAGACGCCGCGCAAGCGTGGTCTTCCCCGAACCAGGGAGACCACAGAAAAGCGTGAGTGTCGGACGCGAATGTCCCACTGCGTATTTCCCGTTCGGTGATCTCAGAGCTGCTTGTAATAGTGCACCAGGGGTAGGCCGACGAAGCCGGCGCGTTCGTAGGCGCGTCTCGCGGCGGCGTGCCCTGGATCGCCACCGGTACCCAGCTCAGCGTGCGTCACACCATGTGCTCGCATGAAGTCCAGGGCAGTGTCGATGAGTTTTTGCCCGATGCCGGTGCGTTGCCGGTCCGGGTCAACGGCGAGCATGTCAATTTCCCCTCGATCGGCGTCGTGGAGGACAACGGTCACGAAGCCGATAGGGGCACCGTTTTCGGTAGCAACCCAGGCGTGGTTCGCGTGAGTGGAGTGTTGGATTGCAGCCGTCTGTGAGGCTCGCCAGTCCGGGTACTCATGTTTGTAGAGCGAATCGCCCAGGATGATCCGCCAGGCGTCGTAGGCGGGCGCCCAGGCCCGGAGGCCAAACTGAACAACCGCATGCTCGTCTGATGCCTCGTATTCACGCAATGCGACCGTGTTCTCATTTTCGGGGTCCACAATTTGAGGCTACGCGCTGCTGGACAGTGGGGAGGCCCGACTGTGCCATTTCGAACGCTCAAGAGCCGTCCGCCAAGGAAACTCGCAGGAGGCGCTTATGGGAAGAAGAGCGAGGACGCAGTGCGCGTCGGGGTCTTGCCCGCGCGTTGGCGCCCAGAGTGTGCTCTCAATTGGATGGACAGGCCCCGCTCGGAGTGGGTCTGGTCCATCCGGAGATCGAGAGGAGTTTGGCGGCGATGTCGGAGACTGTGCGGTGGTCGGTGGGAACTCTGTGCACTGCGGCCGACGCGTCAACGTGCAGTGTCACCGCTGCCGCTTTGCTGCGCTCGATAGCGTCCTCCAATCCCGACCCGATCTCACGCTGCGCCAGGCGTTCGGCGGCGACCGAATCACCAGCTGTAAGGAGCACCCCTACGGCGTGAACATCCGCTCCGAGCGCGGCGGTCAGAGCGGGGGTTTGCAGCACGCTGACGGTGTTGGTGAAGATCAGGCGGGAGTAGCCGGCTGCTTGGTAGTTTCGCCACATGGCGGCAAGATTCTGCTCGGCAAGGTCGATCCCGTTTCTCCAGGAATCTGGGTGCGCTTGGTCGAGGTTGTCTCCTTCGATGAGGGCGTGGGGAATGGATTCAAGCGCGAGGAGCCGCGATAATTCGGCGGCCGCAGTGGTCTTGCCAACGCCAGAACGGCCTCCGATGAAGATCACTTCAGTGTGGGTCGTGGGCTGCATTCACCCAGCCTGACACGGTAAATCGCGCCTCGCCCGTCCCGAGCTGATCTGACCATCGGAGGCGGGCAATGCTGTCCGCTCACCGGACGATGACCGCGACAGATTGGGGCTAATCCACCCACGGCCGAGCGCGCCGATTTCGTGTCAGTTGGGAACCTTGACTGCACCAGAAGGTCCTTTTAGGATCTCACCGTGTGTCTTGAATGGGAGCAAGTGGTCGTTCACTCCAAGGACCCGGTTTCGCTCGCAATGTGGTGGGTAAAGGCTCTTGGCTGGGTTGTCGTTGATTCTTCCGAGGAAGAAGTTGAGATCCGACGCGAAGCTGATCTGACACCTGGGCTGATATTTGTTCATCTCGACGAGCGAAAGGACCACAAAAATCGGTTGCATTTAGATTTTCGTCCTGACGATCAACGGGAAGAGGTAGCCCGGCTGCTGGTTCTCGGAGCGCGGCATGTAGACGTCGGCCAAGGAGAGCAATCATGGGTTGTCTTGTGCGATCCAGAAGGCAATGAATTTTGTGTCCTCAGCTCCCGTCACAATTAGCGGGACTATCAGCGGAACAGATCATGGTCTGATCAACCCGATCCGGACGTCGCCGCATCTGTGTCAGCAGGGAACCCGCAGCGGGCGGTTGAGCCGCAAGACCTGCTGCAAAGTTGCAGCGCGTAGGAGTTAGCTCAACCCGAGCGCTTCTTTGCATTGCTCCACCCCGCGCAACTCAATGTCGGTACGACGGTGGCCAAGCCAGACCTCACGAGTGAGCCGCCAGCCTTGCAACAGGCCGGGCTCACCGCGCCGCGTCGCCCAAGCAACGCCGTTGTCCTGATATCCGAGCGCACGGGAGACACCGTTGGACCCGGGATTATCGAGGAATGCCTCTGTTGTGGCCTCCGTAGCGTTGAACCCCTCGAATGCAAGATGCAGGATGGCGTGACGCATCTCTTTACCAATTCCCCGGTGACGCAGATCGCTAGAGAGCCACGAGAACGAAACCACCGTGCCGTAGGCGTGGAACCCGTCGCCGATGAGATCCTGCATGCCCACCGGCTCCCCATCGAGCAGGACCACGAAATGCAGGCGCCAGGAGTCGGGAGTGACCGACCCACGGCCGCGCCAAACTCCCTGTAGCCACTTGCGCACGCGAACATCCGGATCTTCCTCATATAGCGACATCGGGTCGTCATACGGTGCAGGCTGAGCGGTCGCTTTTCCGTCCCACACAATACGCTGCAACTGTCCGAGTAGCTCGTCAGTCGCACCGGCCAACTCGATCCGTGGCGTGGACACTCGGACCTGGAGCGGGCTGTAGTTCAACAGGTGTTCGACTTCACTATTCTGGAGGAAAGTGTCTTAGGACAAGGCCCGCAAGCGGGACCTCGCACGGACACTCCCCGGTAACGGGCGGTTCTGATCGTACCGGATTGCGACGGTCCCTGTTTGACTGTCCCGACATTAGGCCCGATGGCGGGGCGTTATACGCGCGGGCTCAGTGTCTCGTATCTACAAGGATCCGAGACACTGAGCCCGTGAAGATCCGAGCCAGTTAGAAACTGGGTCAGGGTTTCGCTAGAAAATGGTTGGCGTGTCGACGACTTTCCGTCGGCTCCGCCAACGTGCCCGCGGTGTTGGCAATCTATGTCATTTGCACGCCTGGTAACCTTCACCAGGCGTTTTCTAGTGGCGTTGCAACGCACGTAATGGTTTCGGTCAAGTCGCCGGAGTGCGATCCTGGGCGGTACCGCTTATCTGCCGAAGAGTGTGAACCAAATCCCGTAGCCACCTGCTACGCACATGATGATTGTGGCGGTCCAGCCAAGGGTAGCGGCGATTTTGCCGTTACGGTGCTTGCCCATAATTTTTCGGTCGCGCGAGATCAACATCATCACGATCAGAAATGGTCCAGCGGCAATGCCGTTGACGATCGCGCTGAGGACTAGCAGCCCGATCGGGTCGGAACTCACTACGCTCAGGATGGTTCCCAGGACAATCCCGACCCCGAGGAGCCCATAGAACACGGGTGCTTTCTTCGGGCTGCGCTCGAACCCCCACGGTTTGTTGAGCAGTCCAGCCATCCCGGCAGCGCCGGAGGCGGCGAGCACCGGCACAGCGAGCACCCCCGAGCCGATGAACCCCGCAGCGAAAAGATACCCCGATGCAGCCCCAGCGATCGGTTCGAGGGCCTGGGCGGCGCCCGCGGCGTCCGTGACGACTTTGCCATGCGCACCTAAGGTCGCCGCTGTAGCGGCCATGATCGCGAACATGATCAGCACGGAGAAAATCATGCCGGTAAAAACATCAATTCGCCCGTTCAGGAGGGTGCGTTTGGCCGCGAATTCTGTCCGATCACCCAGTGGTGGCGGCCTGTTCCCGTCGAGCTTCTCGGCGCGAAGCTCCTCAATCCGTTGAGCGGATTGCCAGAAAAACATGTATGGCGAAATGGTTGTGCCAAGCACCGCAACAACCAAGCCAAGGTACGCCGGCGAGAACTGAATCTGCAGCCCCAGCAAACCGTGCACTACATCGGCCCAATCGACGTTCGCGACGAACAGAACAGCGACGTACACCAGAAGGACAAGACACAACCATTTGAAAATTTTGGCGATGATATGGAACGAGCCGGCAACAAGGGCGACAACAATCCCCAGCCCGGCCAGGGCACTCCACACCGGCGCAGGCCCGGCATGAAACAACTGCATACCCTGCCCGATCGCCATCAAATCCGCCGCCAGGTTGAGACAGTTAGCGGCAATGAGCGCCATGACGAGCACACCAACAACCGCTCGCGCCCCTCGAGAAAATTTCCGGCGGGCAAGAAACCCAAGGCTCTCCCCGGTCACCAACGCCATACGGTCGCATATCTCCTGCACCGCCATCATCAGCGGAAGAGTAAGAGGTACCGTCCAGAGGAGCCCGTTCGAATAGGTTGCACCGGCCTGGGAATAGGTCGCAATACCAGACGGGTCATCATCGGCAGCGCCGGTAACCAGTCCGGGACCCAGAACGCTGAAGAAACGAGCAATCGGCGAACGCTTTTGACCAACGAGAGCTGCCGCACGATGCGAAGCAGTTGCGGCCTCGACCTCGTCGGGAACCGCAAACGCTTCTTCTTCCAAGTCGTCCATAAGTATCTCGCTCCGTTGACCTTGCCCGGATGTACTGAGGCAGCCGATCTTTGACGATCTTGGCAGAAAATAACAACGGAGAGGGAACAATTCCCCGGACCCATCAGGTGGCAGCCCGAGGTCACAGATTTGTACGCCTAGCCGAAGCCCCCACGAGTCGCTGGCCCCGCTGACCACTTACATCTGAAGAAAGGCCGTCGATTAGCGTCGAACTCCACACGCTGCAGGACACGCGATTCGAGAGCTGCGTGCGAACTTCGCCGATGAATGGCGGTGTTTTCCGATCGCTCGCTGTCGGAACGGCGGCATAAGCCGGTCTTGGATCCCATGGGCAGGTTCGCCGCTTGCGGCGCCACCCTCCTCTTTCAATGTCCTGGCCATGGTCGCAGAGTTCGAAGCCGACCTCATCCGCGCGCAAACTTGGGAGGGGATGGCCGTTGCTGCGACCAAGGGCCGCCTGGGAGGGAGACAACCCAAGCTCTCCAAAGCACAGGAGACTCACCTCGTCGCCGCTCATTGGGCGGGGACGCGCACGACATTGGAACTAGCCGAGCTGTTCGAGGTTGCCCGCTGACCATCTACCGGTTCATCAAACGCGCTGGGGATGTCATCGTCTAGAGCCGCGCGATTCCATCATCCAAGCCCGGATCCGCGCCGGCGCCCCTAAACGGGAATTTCCGTACCGATCCTCATCCGGCAAGTTCAGGTGGTGAAAGTAACACCCGGATCGACCATTGCCAGGTGGATCATCCCGGCACCGATTGCGGCGAAGCCGAGCCAAGTGCGGGTGATCTGTGACATGGTCGGTGTCGTATTCCGTGATGTGATCGCGGTGCGCGTGTTGGTGCGGCTTATGCGGCCGAGGTGCGCACGTGCTTGTCGGCACCGAAACCGACAGCAAGCAGAATGGCGGCGCTTGCAAAGTGCAGCACGTTGTCAGCGGCGTTGATAGCGAGGATGTTCGCAGGGGATCCGATGAGGAACAGTCCGACGATGCCGAGCAGTAGGTATGCCGTACCGACAGTGATGTTGGCAGCTTTCGCCGCCCGCACATTGGACAGACCCGAGATCAGCAGGGCGGCACCAATGAGAAGGTGAGCGATGTTGTGGAAAATATTCACTTCGAACAGGCAGACAACGGTCACGTCCCGTGGAGTGGTGCAATTTCCGGCTGGTGAGCGTCGCGTTGTCGACGTTGTGAGCCATCGTGCGATGGTCAGTGAGAACCGTTCAAAGTCACTCACAGAAAGACACAACACACGATGGCTCTTGACCAGTCTGCCCTGCTTGACCTTCTTGCCGAGTTGAAACTCACCGATGTTCCCGATCGGATTCGGGTCGCAACCGAGACGCTTTACCAGCAGCTCATCGATGCGGAGGCGGCGGCGTTCATCGGCGCGGCCCCGTTCGGGCGCAGCGCGGAACGCACCACGCACCGCAACGGCTCGGGGGGGAGGACGTTGTCGACTACGGCTGGGGATCTGGAGTTGACGATCCCGAAGCTGCGGCAAGGGACATTCTTTCCGGCGCTGCTTGAGCGTCGCCGCCCGGTCGATCAGGCCCTGTTCGCGGTGGTGATGGAGGCCCACCTGCACGGGGTCTCCACCCGCAAGGTCGATGATCTGGTCAAGGCGCTCGGCGCCGACACTGGTATCTCCAAGTCTGAGGTGTCGCGCATCTGCGCAGGACTTGACGAGCAGATCGCCCAGTTCCGGGACCGCGACTTGGCTGCGGTCGATTACCCGTATGTGTTCCTCGACGCGACCTACTGCAAAGCCAGAGTGAACCGTCGCATCGTCTCCCAGGCGGTTGTTGTCGCGGTCGGGGTTGCTGCTGATGGGCGCCGGGAAGTGCTCGGCTTCGATGTCGGCGACACCGAGAACGAAGGGTTCTGGACTGGGTTCCTGCGCTCCCCCAAGACCCGCGGGCTCGGCGGGGTGGCGCTGGTGATGTCGGACGCGCACTCGGGGTTGAAGAAGGCGATCAGCACCGTCTTTCAGGGATCGAGTTGGCAGCGCTGCCGGGTCCATTTCATGCGCAACGTGCTCTCCGCGATCCCGAAGGGTTCCCAGGACATGGTCGCCTCGATCATCCGAACGATCTTCGCCCAACCCGACGCCGAGCACGTGAAGGCCCAGTTCGCCGAAGTGACCCGCATGCTCGACCGATCGCACCCCAAGGTCGCCATCATGCTCGACGAGGCCGAACACGACCTCCTCGCGTTCACTGGGTTCCCGCAACGACATTGGCGCCAGATCTGGTCCACGAACCCGCTCGAGCGCGTCAATAAGGAGGTCAAGCGCCGCACCGATGTCGTCGGCGTCTTCCCCAACCCCGCCGCCCTGCTACGGCTGGTCGGCGCGGTGCTGATCGAACAACACGACGAATGGGAGGCCGGCGACCGCCGCTATTTCTCCGAAGCCTCCATGCTCGAACTGACGGCCATGAACAGCCCCACCGACCCGATCGAGGAGGTGAACCTCATCCCCGAACTCACCGCCGCCTAGACTAAAATCACTGCCCTGCACGGAGACCGGAAATTACACCACTCAGCCGGACGTGACCCTCAGCCGGTGGGATTTGAACTCTAAAATCCCCTCAGGCACCGCCTTCCAGCCCGTCTGTTAACACCGTCGAAAGTCAGTCATTTAGTGCGATCTCGAATCAATAGCGCTTACTAGAACCCAGCGTCATCTCGCAGACTTGTGGGGTTTCAGCGGGGGGCTGGCCCGAATTGTGATCACCCTATGGGTGCTCTTTGGGGTGCACACGCGGGCGGAGTCGAGATTACGGGGCGGCGAGCTGAGCCATGCTCGGTCTTGTGTCACTTCAGGAGTGATTGCACCCGGTCGGCTGCTGTCTGGGTCCCGTTAGTTGCGAGGATCGACGCGCCGAGTCGCTCAGCCTGTCGCTGATAGGCCTCGTCGTCGAGCACTCTCACGATCGCCGCCCCGATCTCGGTTGCCGAGGAAGATCGCGCGATCGCGACGCCCGCGCCTTTTTCATGGATTCGACGGCCAATAAGCGGTTGGTCGAAGGCAGGGTTCATCGGCACGATGACAAGCGGAAGGTTGTGCGCGAGGGCAAGCATTGTGGTGGAATGCCCACCGTGGCCGACCACGAGCGAGACCGTGCCCATGATCTCGTCGTGTGGAATGAAGCGGTGGATTTCCGCGTTAGCCGGAGACCTCAGATCCTCGGGGTTGACCGCCGGGCCGGTCGTCACGATCGCATGAAGAGGAAGATCCGCGACGGCATCCAGGATCGTCTGCAACACTGCCGTTTGCCCCGCGATGTAGGTCGTGCTGAGACTTACGAGAATCGTGACTGACGCGGACTTGCTCGGTGCGCGCTTCTCGCCGTCTGGCAGAACCGGCCCGGTGTAGGTGATCGCGAGCGGCTTGGATGTGGGGATGTCGAGCTCTTCGAGAGTGACGGCCACGATGCCGTTTGCTTTCGACCAAAGCTTCCACGGGTTGAGGCCGCCAATTCGGGCGACGGCGCTAGGAGCCCCGCTCGCCATCTTCTGCTCGACGGCGGCGAAAAGAGAGTGCACGAAGACAATGTGCCGAATGCCGTTGCGCGACGCGGCGTCGAGCGCTCCATAGAGCAGGCAGTCGATGACGACAATGTCGGCCGGATGCGCAACCACTTCGGTGAGAAGATCACGTCCGAGACTGCGTCCGGCAAGGAGGCGAAGAAAGCCAACGGCGTTCATGATCGCGTTACGTTTGCCGGTTGCCGTCCATGGGCCGGGATTGTTGTACGCACTGAATCCGAAACCGGCTTTCTCAAGGCTCTCGCGTTGCTGGCGCTGTCCAAGGAATCGAACCTCGTCGCCGCGACGCTGGAGCTCGCGTGCGATCTCGACCGCCGGGGTGACGTTTCCCCCACCGTCCCACGTGACGAACAGAATCCGCGCCATCTCAGTTCCCTTCTCGGGCAGACGCAAGGATTGCGTCCACCAGCTGTCGCATGCGTTGTTGCGTCTCGTCGCGACCTAGGAGGCGGTCACGACGAAGGAGCTTCCAGGTGTAGACATCGGTCGCCACCGCAAGAAGGTCGGCGAGCGTCGCTCGGGCAAGCTCGGACCGCTCGAGAAGTTCGAGAGCGAATACCTGCTCCACCCATTCGCGATGCAATTGCTTTGCCGGCATGGTGATACCTCGAATGCGCTCGCCGGAGTTTTCCTGACCGAGAAGCGTGATCACCCAATCGCCGCGAAGCTCGTAGTGATTGATAATCGCATCCAGCGCTGCTCCGACATCTCCAACCGCGGCCACACGCTCTTCGGCCACCTGCTGCCCTCCGAATCGGACGACGGCATCAAATAGAGCATCCCTGCTGCCGAAGTGCCTAAGTATCGTCTGCACCGTCACTCCACACCGGGCAGCGACGTCCGCCAGAACGATCTCGACCGTGAGCTTCTCTGTGGCAAGCTCGAGCGCGGCCTGGAGGATGCGGTGACGCGTCTTGGACATTGACTCCGACCGGTTCACCATCGAGTAGGCGCGTTGAGTATTCATCTGCGTCTAAAGTCGGCCGGCCGCAGCTGTTGCCAGAGCCACCGCTCGATCCTGAGATCCGTCCGCCACGACCACTATCGCCACCACCGCGTCGCCGTGAAGGAACTCAACGGTGGCAACCGGCGCGTTCAATACAGCGAATGCGGCATCGCCGATTCCGCTGATTTCGACCAGCGTGCCAACTGTTGGTGGCTTGTGGAGTCGGTCGTACCCGGTGCGCCCCGCCGTCGGGACCAGATTCACTGTGATCATCTGGGGGTATTGTCCGAAGACGCAGGAAGTTGCGTTGTAGCTTGCGGTCTCCGTACCAGGACCCGGGTCCGACCCCAGAGCTGTACTGGCCTCCTCCTCGGTGATGAGGGCGCACGCATGAGCTGCGGAGGCAGCTGCTGCTGGCTCAGGGACAGCGG